>Ga0066903_100000086_pt1 | contig 41760 bp, 32 predicted proteins | sample PanSoiMetaGPlot1_FD_67491 | JGI IMG/M metagenome (GOLD analysis project Ga0066903, IMG submission 67491) | Tropical forest soil microbial communities from Panama analyzed to predict greenhouse gas emissions - Panama Soil - Plot 1 (version 2) | ecosystem: Environmental > Terrestrial > Soil >... | reverse complement strand
CCGTCGCCGCCTGCTACAACCCGACCGACGGCATCGTCTTCCCGTGGCCGTTCCTGTGGGGCTACGCCCACGCCGCCGCGAAGCAAGGCGTCGCCATCCACACGTCGACGCCGGTCACGGCGATCGAGCGGCGGGGCGGGCGCGCCGGCGCCGGCTTCCGGATCACGACGCCCGCCGGCGCATTCACGGCCGAACGGATCGTCTGCGCGGCGGGCGCCTGGTCGCCCGGGGTCGCGCGCCTGGTCGGCGCCTCGCTGCCCAATCGCCCGCAGCGGCACGAGATCCTTTCGACCGAGCCGCTCAAGCCCTTCCTGAAACCGATGGTGACGGTGTCGGAGACGGGCCTTTACGTGTCGCAGTCGCTGCGCGGCGAGCTGGTGGGCGGGATCTCGATGCCCGACCACGACGACGACGCCGGCGAGGTGCGCCTCGGATCGCGCCTCGCGTTCACGACCACGATGGCGCGCGCGCTCTGCGAGCTGATGCCGGTGCTCGGCCACGTCAAGGTCGTGCGCCAGTGGGCGGGGCCGTACGATCTGTCCCCCGACGGCGATCCGATCGTCGGCGAGCTGCCCGACGTGCCGGGCTTTCACGTCATGTGCGGCTTCCGCGGCCACGGCTTCATGATGGCGCCCGTCGTCGCCCGCCACTTCGCCTCCGCACTGCGCGGCGGGGCGCCGCACGCATTCCTGACCGCCTGGAACCCCGCCCGCTTTGCGTCCGGCGCCCCGCCCCGCACCGGCGGCGAGACCATGTTCATCGGCTGACGAACCGACTACCGGTTCGTGTACGTCGCGAGCACGGACGCGTTCTGATTCAGGAAGCATTCGTACGCGAATGAACCACCCACCGGGAGGGCGCTGCCGAGGTCCATATCCTCGAACGAACCCCATAGCGCCGATGCCGCCAGAGTCGTCGGCTCGTTGGGAATCGAGCCGTCCGGCGAGTACGCGACGAATCGGCAGAGCGCCGAGTCCGGTGCAGGGCTGAAGACCGTTATCCGGCCCGTCGACACGAACGCCGAATTCTCCGTCGGCACGGGTATCACGACGTGCGCTTCCGCGCAGTTGCTGTTGGTGATCATCGCGCCGGAATACGTGAAACAGCCCTGCTCGGTGTTCCCGGACACGGCGTGCCCGCTGCTTCCTGGCCACGTCCTCAAAGGCTCGCCACCGACCTCGTTGACCGTCACGGTCTCGAGAATCGCGTTATTCCTGAGGATGCAGTCGACGTAGCCGACGGCGTTGGCGGAGGTCAGCGTGTTGTCCAGCGTGACTGTCTGAAAACTAGGCGCCGGGTTGCTCTTGTAACCGGTCTGGGACACGAAGTCGCCGGTGATCCCGTCGATGACGACCAGATTGCAGGACACATCACCGGTGTTGTTGCCGAACGCCGTAAAGGTGCTCTGTATCAGGGTGAACGTTCCATACGGGAGCAAGATGGGAATCTCCACCTCCGCGCTCGCGCATTGGGCCGCCACGGCGATGCCCTGCCCGGCGAAATTATCCACCATCTCGTACGTCACGCACGCCTGCCCATTCGGATTGTATGCGCGTCCGGAACTCCCCGAGTAGATGCGAGCACGTGCGTCGCCACCGATGGACATCGCGCCCGCAGCGATCAAAGCCGATGTGACCCAAAGGCCGAAGGTATTTTTCACGGCGCCCCCTTTCAAAACAGCTGCCATAACGCGCTCTCGATCCCGGCGCCCGGCGCGAGCCTGCACTCGAATGACAAGAGCGAATCGGCCGTGCTGCCGAGCCACCCGAAACTCATCCTTTCGTAGGCGTTCGTCTTCGTCGAAGACCGGCTCGCCGCGACGACCGCGCCGGTTTTTCCATTGACGATGAGGGCCTTGCACTGCGCCGTGCGCGCTCCGGCGCTCCAGACGGTGATCTGCGGGTTCACCTGCCGTGCCGTCATCTGCAGCGAACCCGGCACGATCACGGTGACCGTCGCCGAATCGCAGAATGAATTGCTAACGCCGGCGCCCGTGTAATACAGGCAAGCCTGCTGACTGGCATCGGCCGCCCTGGCCGCCGAGCCCGGCGTTTTCATCATGGCGTGCGCGGGCGCGCCGTGGGTGAGCCCCGCCACCAGGCCTCCTATCAGAAGCAAACGAGCCATCCTTCTCCTCATGTGACCTCCTTCGCAGGCATGTTGCCGCTGGACGCGCCGATCGTCGGCGACGTCCTCGCAACATGACCTACGGACGAGCCGGGCCTTTGGGCCGCCAAATCGACGCGGGCCGCGATCAACCGAGCGGCCGGGCACCGCGGCTTCGCCGCGATGTCCGCTCAGTTCTTCGGCTTCTTGACCAGGCGCGAGTAGATCAGCGGGCCGAGGCTGTCGGTCATCATCTTCTCGACGATCTGTTCGAGCGCCTCGCGCTGCTCGATGCTGTCGTAGACGAACTTGATCCCCATGCCGGCCTCGTGCCCGGCCGGGACCTGGGGCGGCAGCGGGGCACCGTCCTTCACCACCCAGCGCACCTCCCCGCGCAGCGCGAGCGGCGAGGACTGCGACGGCAGCATCAGCTTGAACAGGAATATCGTGCCGACGTCGAGCGGTTTCTCGGTCTTGATGAAGGTGCCACCCTTCGAGATGTTCTTCGTGTAATCGTAGAAGAACGTGTTCAGTCGCTTGTACTCGACCTTGAGCTCGATCGGGGCGCGTGCTTCTCTGCGTCGCTCGTCGTCGTCGGCCATGGTGGTCAAGGTGAAGGCCTTTTCATGTTAGAGCCCGTTCGCGCGGCCGTCAACGAAGCCCGCCGCGGCGCCGGCCTGCGCGCCCTGGTCTGGGCCGGCTTGCTGGCGATCCTGGCGGTCGTGCTGGCCTTCATCCCGCTGTTCGACGTCCTGGGGTACGACTTCTCCTTCGCCCTCGGGCTGGCGGCGGCCGTGGCCGCCGTCGACGTCGGGCACGGGCTGGTCGCGGTCCGAGGGCGGCCCGCCGACGCCCCCGGCCTCCTGCGGCTGTGCGCCCGCGCCTGCGTGGTGGCGGCGGCCTTGCTGGTGCTGCCGCTGCTGATCTCCGTGGCCAACGCCCTCCGCGTCCGCAACTGCAGCTTCGCGGTCGGCTTCGGCTTCTTCGCGCTGCTGCCCCTCGCCACCGTCGTCTACGCCGCGCCGGCCGGTGTCCTGGTCGGCGTCGCGGTGGCCGGGCGGCGCCGGGGCCGCCTGCTGGCGTTCGCGCTGCCGGTCGCGTCGCTGCTCTGGTCGCTGCTGCGGCTCTACCGCGATCCGCCGGTGTTCGCCTTCGATCCCTTCGGGGGCTACTTTCCAGGGCCGATCTACGACGAGGCGCTGCGGCCGCCCGCGACCCTCGTCGTCTTCCGTCTGGTCAACCTGATCTGGATCGCGACCGCGGTGACGATCGGCCTGGCGGCGATCGGCCGCGGCTGGAATCCGCTGCGCTGGCGCCGCCGCGCGCTCGCGGCCGCCCTGCCTCTGCTGGTGGCGTCCGGCGTCTTTTACGCGAGGGGCGGCAGCCTGCGCTTCCGCATCACGCGCGCCGACCTGGCGGAGGCGCTGGATCGAACGCTGAAGACCGAGCACTTCGTCCTCCACTACGCGCGCGGCACGAAGTCTCCCGCCGACGTCGCGCTGACCGGCGAGGACCTCGAGTTCCGGTATCAGCAGCTCCGGGACACGCTGGGCGTCGAGCCGCCCCTTCCGATCACCGTGTGGGAGTTTCCGACCGCGGACGTGAAGAAGACGCTGGTCGGCGCGGGCGGGACGCTGTACGCCCGGCCGTGGACGCGCGAGATCTTCGTGCAGACCACGCGGTTCCCGGCGCGGTCGCTGCAGCACGAGATGGCGCACGTGTTCGCCGGGACGTTCGGCGATCGCTGGTTCGGGATGTCGCTGGCGTGGCGCTGGCACGGACCGCTGCCGCTGCCGGCGCTGTCGGGCGGCCTGATCGAGGGCGTGGCCGTCGCCGCCAGCGCGGCCTCTGATCCCGAGGACGACGCGACCATCCACGAGCAGGCGCGCGCGATGATCGAAGCGGGTCTGGCGCCGCCGCTGTCGGCGGTGGTGGGGGCCGGCTTCTCGACGCTGGCGGGCCACCGCGCGTACACGCTGGCGGGATCGTTCGCCTCGTTCCTGCTGGCGACGCGCGGGGCGGACAAGCTGCGGGCCCTCTACCGGTCGGCCGGCAACTTCGCCGACGTCTACCGCGTCCCGCTCGCGGACCTGGAGGCCGAGTGGCGGCAGTTCCTGGCGAAGCAGCCGCTGACGACGCGCGACCGCGCCCACGCCAGCGAGGAGTTCCGCCGCCCGGCGATCTTCAAGCGGATCTGCGCGCGCGAGCTGGCGGCGCGCCTCGTCGAGGCGCGGGCCATCGAGCGCGACCAGCCGGCGCGCGCGGTCGGGATCCTGGAGGCGACCTGCCACGACGATCCGGCCGAGCCGACCTATCGGCTGGCGCTCGCCGAGGCGCTCGCGCTGGACGGCGAGCGCGAGCGGGCGCTGGTGTTGCTGGGCCGCCTGGAGGTGGACGCCGACATCACCGTGCCGATGCGCGCGCAGGCGGCCGCGCTGGCCGCCGAGATCCACTTCAGCGTGCGCGACTACGTGCGCGCCGAAGACGAGGTGAGGCGGGCCGTCGAATTGGCGTCGTCGGAGACGGAACGCCGGCAGGCGCTGGCGCGGCTGAGGGCGCTCGCGTCGCCGACCGCGCGCGGGACGCTGGGGCGCGCGCTGTTCGGCGACGAGCTGCTGGCGGCGAACGCCGATCCCGTCCTGACCTTCTTCCTGATGACCGAGTACGCGCGTCTCGTCCCGGCGGATCCGCTGGGGCCCTACCTGATCGGCCGTCAGTTGCTGGCGCGCGATCCCGCCCGCGCCCTCCCCCACCTGGTGCAGGTCTGCCCGCCGGATGACAGCCGGCCGACGCTGCCGCCCGAGTTCCTGCGCGAGTGCCGGCGCATGATCGTGGAGGCCGCCTACCGCGTCGGCGACTTCCCGCGAGCGCGCATCGCGGTGGACCGGCTGGCCGCCGACGCCGCCGGCGAAGCCGACCGGTTGCGCGCCCTCGATCTGCGCGCCCGCGTCGACTGGGCCGCGAGTCAAAGATCTGGCCCTGTGGCCGGCGACACGCCGTGATCGCCAGGCCCGTCACTGGACGTCGGGCCCGTGCGTGAGACAATGGGCCGATGCCGACCCAGCGACGGGCCGCCCTGCTGGCGCTGACGACCCTGCTCGTCGCGACGTCCGCCCGCGCCCAGACCGCGCCCCCGCCCGCGACGTCCCCGCCACCCGCGACGCCGCCCGCCGCGACGACACCGCCGGCGCCGGCGGACGCGCCGCAGGCCGCGCCCGGCGCCGCGGCAGCCGCGCCGGTTCAGCCGCTGCCGTACACGATGGCGCCCGAGCCCGCGGCTGCGCCGCCCCTCCAGCTCACCGAAAGATCTCCGCAGGGACAGCTGCTGCCCGAGCCCGAGCCGTTCTATCGCAAGACCTGGTTCTGGTTCACGGTCGGCGCCGTCATCGGAACGGTCGCCGTCATCATTCTCTGGAACCTCCACTCCAACAGCAACGGCCCGCCGAACACCACCTACGGGAACATGAATGCCTTCTAGCCGCCTCCCCGCCGCCGCGCTCGCCGGGGCGTTGCTGATCGTCGCTGGCTGCTCCAATCCGGATTCGTTCGTCGTGCTGTCGCTGCGGTCGGCGACGCCGGCGGCGATCACCGGCATCGTCACCATCCAGGTCGACGTCTCGAGCGCGACGATCCCGACGCGGAGTCTTTTTTACCAGACGAAGGACATGATGATGATCGACGAGGTGACCGAGCGGACGCTGTCGGTCGGCTTCTCCGGCAACGAGTCCGGCACCGTCACCTTCGTCGTCACCGCGCGCGACGGCGCCAACTGCTCGCTCGGCAGCGACTCGACCCGCGTCCAGATCGTCAAGGGCGGCGTCGCCCACGGCGGTGTCTCGCTGGGCGGCTCGCTGGACTGCACGGGCGTCGACGCCGGCACCCCAGATGCGCCGGTGGGGACGCCGCTGCCCGGCTGCGATCCCGTCAGCCCGCAGAACCCGCCCGCGAACGACGGCGGCGTCGCCACCTGCACCGCCACGCAGACCTGCCAGGTCGACTGCACGCCGGACGCCGGCATGCCGCGCAACGAGTGCATCACCGGCGGCACCGGCAAGGCGGGCACGACGTGCACCAAGAACGCCGACTGCGAGCCCGGCACGCAGTGCTTCAACTATTCGAACACCGGTTGCAGCGTCGGGCTCTGCCTGCGGTTCTGCAACAACGACACGGACTGCACGCCGGTCGGCGCGGGCGGCGGCGGGCCGGGCAGCTTCTGCCAGGGCCCGGTCATGTGCCCCACCTTCCTGACCGCGTACCACACCTGCACGTTCAACTGCGACCCACGCGCGACGGCCGCCGCCACGAAGGGCGGCTGTCCGGGGGGCCTGGCCTGCGTGATGCCGGGCGACCACGATCAGGTCGACTGCGCCTGCCCGCAGGCGACGCGCATCAAGACCGAGGGCATGACCTGCACGTCGGCCGCCGACTGCGCGCCCGGGCTGATCTGCAACCGGATGAACAACGTCCTGACCTGCCGGGCGATCTGCCGTTGCGACGCGAACGCGAACGTCTGCACGGCGCCGAACGACTGCCCGACCACCGGCACCTCCTGCAAGGCGCTCACGAACAACACGATCTACGGCGTCTGCCTGTAGGAAGAAAAGAGGGCCTCGGGCCTCTCCGATCCCCTCGCCCCGCGAAGCGGGGAGAGGGTTAGGGAGAGGGGCCGCACCTTCATCGCGGGCCCCCTCTCCCGCCCAGCCTTCGGCTGGTCGGCCTCTCCCCCTTTCGGGGGCGAGGCGAAGAGAAGTCTTTCCCCCTCAGTTGGTCTTGCCGCGAAGGGCGCTCGAGGCGGCGTGGGCGGCGGCGATGACGGTCGCTTCTTTTTCCTTGCGGGCGGCCTCGTCGATCCGGGCCGCCAGATGCGCGTCGCCCAGCTTCGCGAGCGCCCGCGCCGCGGCGATCCGGACCGGCACGTATTCGTCGCCGCGCAGGCGCGCCAGCAGCGCCTCGGCGGCGGCCGGGTCGGCGATCTCGCCCAGCGCCTCGACCATCTCGCGCCGGTTCTGCACCTCGGGCAGATGCTTGATCAGCACGGGCACCGACCGCCGATCGCGCAGCTTTCCCAGGCTGACGATGATCTGCCGACAGAGCAGCACGTCGTCGCAGTGATCGAGCGCGTCGCCCAGCACGCCGACGCCGGCTGCGTCTCCGGCCGCCGCCAGCGCCAGCGCCGCCCGCACGCGCAGCGACGGGTCGGCCGCCGCGTCGGCCAGGATCGCCTGCACACGCGGACGCGCCGCCGCGTCGCCCAGGCGTGCCGCCCCGACCGCGGCCCAGTCGGCCACCCCCCGATCGGGATCGCCCGCCGCGCGGGCCAGCGCCGCGGCGGTCTCGGGCCGGGCCGGCAGCGCCACCAGCAACTGGGCCGCCTCGCGCCGCTGCGACAGCGGCGCGTCCGACGTCACGATCGCTGCCAGCTCCGGTCCCGCCTGCGGATCGCCGAAGCGGCCCCGCTCGATCGCCTTCGGGACGGCCGTCGCGTTCGAAGCGCCGTTCGCGGCCGACGGCTCGAACCGCATGTGGCCGTCGAGCCACTGATCCAGCGTCGCGTGAAGCGCAGCGGCCCGGTCGGGGCGCGCCTCGGCGAGGTTGCGCGTCTCGCGCGGATCCGCGGCCAGGTCGTAGTAGGCGCACGAGCCCCACTGCAGATCACACAGCAGCTTGTCCGTCCCGGCGACGACCATCCGCTTGTCCTGCAGCTCGGCGAAGGCGGGCGGCAACCGCGCCGACGGCGCGGGCGGGACGACGAGCCACGGCCCCAGATCGGTGCCGCGCATGCGCACGGGCACCGGGATGTCGAGCAGGTTCAGCAGCGTCGGCGCGATATCCAGCAGCTCGACGGGACTGTCGATGACGTGCGCCGGGATGCCGGGGATCGACACGATCAGCGGCACGCGCAGCTGCTCGTCGTACAGCGTCGATCCGTGATAGCGCCCGCCGTGCTCGTCGAACTCCTCGCCGTGGTCGGCGGCGACGATGATCACCGTGTTCGGGTGTCGCTTGCGGGCCGCCGCGATCAGTCGCCCGACCGCCGCGTCCGTGTACGCGATCTCGCTGTCATAACGGTCGATGTCGCTATCGCCGAACGCGAAGCCCGGATGCCGCTCGTACGGCTCGTGCGGCTCGAAGAAATGGATCCAGACGAACGAACGATGCGCCTGCAGTTGGTCCCAGTAAGCGAGCACCTGATCGACGCGTCTGTTCGCGTCGATGTACTCGAACTTCACGTACTCGAAGTCGAAGTTGGTGTCGGCGTAGGCCTTCAGCTTCTGGGCGTCGACGTAGAAGACGGCGGGCGGATAGAACGCCGCCGTTCGCCAGCCGTAGTTGCGAAGAACGGCCGCCAGCGGCTCGTGGCGCTCGCCGGGCGCCACCCGCGCGAGCGACAGGACGTACTTGCCGGTCAGCAACGACGCGACCGAGAACGACGTGTGCGGCGCCTGCGCGTACGCGTGCGTGAAGCGCGTGGCCTGTCGGGCCAGCGCGTCGATGTTCGGCGTCGTCGCCCGCGGATAGCCGTTGGCGCCGACGTGGTCCGCCCGCAGGGCGTCGATCGTGATCAGCAGGACGTCGGCGTCGGGCCGGCGCGGGCCCGCGGGCAGCGGCGGCAGCGCGACTTCGACGGCGTGGCGCTCGGCGGTCGCCGTGGTCCCCGACTGAAGCGTCACCGGGACGCCGCGCAGGACCAGCGCCGCCAGCGCCGTTCGCTCGTGCGCCACGTAGCGCATCACCTGGCTCGTCCGTACCTCATAGAGCGCGAAGGCGCAGGCCCCCGCGGCGACGAGCGCGCTGCTGATCGCGCGCCGCCCCGAACCGCGGAGGCGGAGCCGCGCCGCCAGCACGAACGACATCAGCGTCAGGACCGCCAGCGTCGCGTGGAACCAGCCGTAGAGGCGCGGCAGCACGAACCGGTTCGCCAGATCGGCGCCGACGGCGCCCAGCGCCAGGCCCATCGCGAGCGCCCGCGGGGCCCACTGACCGAGCCTGGCGTAGAAGCCGGCCGCCAGCCAGACCGCCAGAAGGCCGGCGACGACCAGGGCGATCGAAAGCACGCCGTGGGCGGGAATGTGGGCGGCCTTCGGACCGGCGAACGCCGCGAACGCGTCGTACGCGAGGAGGGGCGCCGCAGCCAATACCCAGAGAGCGGGCGCCCAGCGCGCCGGTCGCGCGAACCGCCGCGCGAGCCAGTCGCCCCCCGCGACGACGAGGCCCGCCAGGCCGCCCGCGGCCGCGAGCAGACCGGCGGACAGCGTGATCAGGCGAAGCGCCTTGCCCACCGACATGCCGCCGATCCCGCCGGCCAGCGCGACGCCGGCGTCGACCAGACTGGCGACCGCGCCGCCCACGATGCCGGCCAGCACCCAGAGCGCCGTCATCCGGCCTCTCCCGCGAACAGGCGCTCCGAGCGGGCGTGCGCGGCGTCGGCGAGCGGCAGATGCACGGCCGCCGTCAACCCCGGATCCACCGCCAGGATCGCCTCGGCCTCGCGGCGCGCGATCCCGATCAGCTCGGCCAGCTCGTCGAGCGGGCCGAGGTCGGACGACAGGCCGGCCTGACGCGTCCCGAACAGGTCGCCGGCGCCCCGCTGCGCGAGATCCGCCTCGGCGAGCGCGAAGCCGTCGTCGTTGCGCGCGATCAGCGCGAGACGCGCCCGCGCCTCCTCGGTCAGCGCTTCACCGTCGGCCGCGCACAGGAAGCAGACGCCCGGCCAGCGGCCCCGCCCCACCCGTCCCCGCAGCTGGTGCAGCTGCGCGACGCCGAAACGATCCGCCTGCTCGACGATCATGACCGTCGCGTTCGGCACATCGATGCCCAGCTCGACGACCGTCGTCGCGACGAGCACGTCCAGCTCGCCCGCCGCGAACGCGCGCAGCGTCTGCTCCTTGGCGTCCGTGGCCAGCGCGCCGTGCAGCAGGCCCACCCGCGCCGGCCGGAGCTCGCGCAGAAGGCGCGCGTGCTGCGCGACGGCCGTGACGGCATCGTCGCGGCGCGCGACCTCTCGCACGGGGCAGACGACGAACGCCTGCCGCCCGTCGGAGATGGCGTCGCGCAGGCGCCCGTAGGCGGCGCGCCGCGCCTCGGCCCCGACGCAGACAGTGGCCGCGGCGGCCGCCCGGCCGCCCGGCCGCTCGGTCAGGAACGAAGCGTCGAGATCGCCGTGCAGCGCCAAGGCAAGGCTGCGCGGAATCGGCGTCGCGGACATCGACAGCAGGTGCGGCGCGCCCGCGCCGCGCCCGCGCGCGAGCGCCGCCCGAACCGTGACGCCGAAGCGGTGCTGCTCGTCGACGATCGCCAGGCCGAGCCGCGGCAGCCGCGCCGCCGCGTCGAGGAGCGCCTGCGTCCCGACCAGCAGCGCGACGTGCCCCGCCGCCGCGCGCTCGAGCAGCGCCGCGCGCGCCGCGCCGGTCGTGCTGCCGGTCAGCGACGCGATCTCGATGCCGAGCCGCGCCGCCACGGGCTGCAGCGCGCGCGCCTGCTGCTCCGCCAGCACCTCGGTCGGGACCATCATCAAAGTTTGCCCGCCCGCCCCGGCGACCAGGGCCGCCGCGCCGACCGCCACCGCCGTCTTGCCGCTGCCGACGTCGCCCACCAGGAGCCGCTGCATCGGCGTCGGACGGCCGAGGTCGGCCGCGATCTCGTCGAGCGCGCGCGCCTGCGAACCCGTCAGCGCGAAGCCGAGGGCGGCCTCCAGCCGGCGCCGCGCGCCGGTGACCGCCGCGGCCGGCACCGCCAGCGACGCGCCCCCCAGCCCGGCTCGCCGCCGCAGAAACGCCACCTGCGTCACCAGCAACGTCTCGAGCGCGATCCGCCGCCGCGCCCGCGCGCGCTCGCCCTCCGAGATCTCGCCCGCGTCGCGCGGCGCGTGCAGCGTGCGAAACGCCTCCGCCAGCGTCGGCAGACCGAGCCGCGCCCGCGCGGCCGCCGGCAGAAGCTCCGCCGTCTCGGCCGCCAGCGCCGCGAGGGCGGACGCCCGGACCGCCGCCAGCGTCCGCCGCGTGACGCCCTCGATGTCCGCGTAGCGTGGGCGCAGGCCCAGCCCCGGCGACGGCGCGGCGGCCAGCGCCGCCGTGACGTTGCTCGGATGCACCATCTCGCGCGTGCCGTCGGCCGCGGTCCGGATCGTACCCGCCAGCGCGACGCTGCTGCCCTTCGCGTACGATTTCGCCATCGACGCGTGGGCCCGGAACCAGCGCGCGCGCACGCTCGCCCCATCGTCCTCGACGATCACGTCGAGGAACCGCCGCGGAAACACGTGCAGCCGCCGGACGGTTCCACGCACCAGCACGACGGTGCCGTCGGCGACGCCGCCCAGCGCGCCCAGCGGCGTCACGCGGCCGAGGTCGTCGTAGCCGCCCGGCAGGCGCATCAGCAGATCGCGGGCGGTGGCGATGCCGCGCGCCGCCAGCCGCGCCGCCGTGACCGGACCCGCCCCGCGAAACGACGCGATGGGAGCGTCTATCGAACCCGGGCCGTCAGCGCTTGTACGTGAACCGCAGCTCGTAGTCACAGAGGTGGAACACGTCGCCTTCGTCGATGCGCTTGTTGTCGATGCGCATGCCCTTGTAGTCGATGCCGTTCGTCGACCCGAGATCCTTGATGAAGTAGGTCCCGTTTCGCCGGATCACCGCCGCGTGCTTGCGCGAGATGTTGCCGTCCTTGATCGGCAGGTCGGACGACTTGGCGCCGCGGCCGATGATGAACTGATCCTTGTCGATGCGGTACTTCTGGTTGTCGAACACCAGGTACAGCGGCGGCGCCGGCACACCGGGCGTGCCGTCCGAATAGCTCGCGTACGACGGAGACGGCGGCGGCGGGGTCGCGCCCGCCTGGAACATGCCGCCCAGGCCGGCCTTCGGCGCAGTCGCCGCGCGGCCGAAGCGGGTGGCTGCCGGAAGCGGCGGCGGGGGCGGTGGCATGGCGTGCCCGTGCGCCTGGTTGGCGTGCTGCTGGCGGCCGTGCGCCGTCGCGGACGGCGGCGGCGTCGACGGCCCGTCGAAGTCGGCCTCCGGCTCCGCCTCCGCGTCGATGCCGGTCTGGTAACCGGCGAGCTGCGCGTACGCCTCCAGCGCGTCGTTGACCAGCTCGTCGACGTTCTTCTCCTGATCGCCGGCCATGCGCTCGAACGTCGCCCACAGGGCGTCGTTGCAGGCGAACTGGCGCAGGCTCTTTCGACCGAACAGCGCCATCAGGGCCTCTTCTTCACGATCTCGGCCGCATGCGCGGCCTGTTTGCCGACCGTCTCGCCGGCCGGGAAGCCCTTCACGGGCGTCGTGTCGGCGGACGCCTTCTCCAGCGCCGGGGCGTCGGGCGCGCGGCCGATCTGCTCCAGCGCCATCGCAGCGGTCATGCGCGCCAGCGGGGCGCGCGACGCCAGCGTCTTGATCAGCGCCGGGCGCGCCGTCGGGCCCTGTTTCTCGATCAGCTTCACCAGGAGGTCGTCGACGTCCACCTTCTTATAGGTTCCGCTGGCAGGGAAGGCCTCCAGGCCCGGCTGGATCCCGTCTGCCTTGCGCGCCGCCAGGATCGACTCGAACGCGCGGTAGCGGACGATCTCGTCCTTGTCGGACGAGATGATGCCCACCAGGCCCTTTTCGGTTTCGAGCCCACCGATGCCTTCGAGCACGCCGAACATCTCGTCTCTTAGAGTCTTGTCCGCCTTGGGGTCGGCCGCAATTTTGAGGGCAAAAGCCAGAACGGCCGGGTCGCGCCGTTCGCCCAGCGCCCGGGTCGCCATCAGCGCGTCGTCCTTGTCGCTGCCGGTGACCTTCTCCTCCAGGAACTTCACCGCCGTCGGCCCTCCGATCGCACCGACCGCCTTGTAGAACATGTCGGGCTGCTTGTCCCCTTTCAGCTTGGGCGCGCGCGCGATCAGCGCCGCCGCGCCCTTGTCACGCGCCGCATCGTCGCCGATCTTGGCGAGCAGCGCCGCCACCTGGCCATACGGCGCGTCCGTCCCGAGCACGCGCACCAGCATCGCGCTGGAATCGTTTCCGATCGCCGTCAACATCTTGTCCAGCGAGTGCCGCCCCTGGCGGACCTTCCCCGCCTTGAGCTCGTTCTCGATGGCGGGGAGAAGAACACCGTCGATCCGTTTTTGCTCGTCGGCCGGCACGGACTGGCGCAGCGAGAACAGGGCGTCCCGGTAGGCGAGCGACTTCTCCGTGCCGGTCGGGCCCTCGGCCGTCATCGCCGCCTCGTACGCGGGCACCAGGGACTTGGCGATGTCGGCGCGGTCGTCCGCCGGCAGCTGGGCGATCACCGCGTCGACCTCCTCGCCGCGGCCGATGTCGACCATCGCCACCGCCGCCTCCGCCCGCAGCTTGGGCGGCACACCGTGATCGGCGAGCGTGTCGTGCAGCTTTTCGGGCCCCTTCTCGGTCGTCTTCCACAGCTGGATGCTGTCGGACGTAGGCTTGTTGCAGCCGCCCAAAAGCACAACAGCGACCGCGACAGCGACCGTCGCCAGCGGGATGGCGCCATTCGCCGGAACGCGCATGTGCGTCGATGTTACATGCAAGGATCGGAGCGTCAAGCTTCGGTCGACTTGTTGCCCCACCGGTATCCTTCGGATAACGTCGCGTCACCTCATGTGTTTCAGCGAACGCCGCGCGCGCGCCGGGCGACGCCAGGAACCGCATGGAGGCGCACACGGAGGAGCCGCCGCTGCGGCGGCGGCGATCGCGGCGGTGCTGGCGCTGTGGACCGAGGCACCCGCGACCGCCGCGCCGCTGGATGAACCGTTCGTGGGCGGCATGTCGTTCACCGGCCCGACGGCCGCCAACCTGGGCGCCGTCTACTGGAATCCGGCCGCGCTGGGGCTCGTCCGTGGCTTCCAGCTGATGGTGGCGGCGTCCGCCCGCCAGTCGACGGTCGACGTCAGCCGCCTGCCGATCAACCAGGCCAACGGCATGCCGGGCGGGACGATGACATTCCCGACGGCGCACGCGAGCGACATGGGCTGGCCGTCGCCGTTCGGGCCGCGCAGCTTCATCGCGCTCAGCACCGATTTCGGCGGCGATCGGTTCACGATCGGGTTCGCCACGTACATGCCGTACGTCCAGCAGATCACCTTTCCGCTGGCGCCCAACCACGACGAGCCGACCCGCTATCACGCGCTCGCGCTCGACCTGCGCAACCTCGAGCTCGTGCCCGCGCTGTCGATCCGCTTCGGCGGCGACTTCCGGGTCGGGTTCGCGCCCGGTTTCCTGTTTTCGACGGGCCGCCTGAGCTTCGCCGAGGATCTCGCGCTCGACGGCGGCAGCGGCAGCGCCGGCCTCGGCAGCCCGTGCCCGCCCGCCACGATGTGCGGCGCCGAGAACCCCGCCGCCGCCGCCCGCTACGACATCTCGTCCGGCAACGGGCTGGGCGACGCCAAGTTCTCGGTCACGCTCGGCGCCGGCCTCTACTACCGGCGGCGCGCGTTCGAGGCGGGCCTCGCCTACCAGAGCCATCCGCTGGGCAGCGACGTCTCGGGCGTCGAGGTGGCGGGCCAGAACACGACCGTCACGCTGCCGCCGCGCGACCCGATCGGCGGCGGCGGCCTGCTCACCTGCCCCAACGGGCAGACGGACCGCTGCATCTTCGGCGATGTTTCCTATCGGCTGCCCGACGTCTGGATCGCGGGCGCGACCTGGCACCTCGGCCCCGGGCTGGAGCTGTCCGCGATGGTGCGCTGGCTCTGGTTCCACGTGCACGATCGGATCGACGTCCGCCTGTCGGGGCCGACGCTGGACGCCGACAACCACGACATCCCCCAGCACGTGGTGCTGTACCGCGGATTCAAGGACGTCTGGGACACGCGGGTGCGGATCTCGTACTGGTGGCGCGAGCGGATCCGGATCGGCGGCATGCTGCGCCTCGAAACCAGCGCGGTCGACGCCAGCGCCGTGAACGCGGCGGCCGTCGACGGATTCAAGATCGAGCCGGTCGCCCTGATCGAGATCCGGATCATCCGACAGATCTGGCTGGGCGGCGGCTACGGCATCACATTCATGCCGGCGGTCGACGTGACCAACTCCGCGTTCGACCCGAAGGCCGCCACCGATTGCGCCGACTCGGGCAACAACCTCACCAGCACCGCCTGCCAGGCGCGGGACGCCGGGCGGGCGCGCCCCACCGCGGCCGGCCACTACACGGCGCGCACGCAGGATTTCGGCATGACGCTGACATTCAAGTTCTGATGGCCCTGATGTCGATGACCAATCACCTCCTCGTCGCGCTCGCCTTCGCGCTGCCCGGGCTGGCCTGCGCCGCCGCCCGCGGCCGGGGCGGCGGCGGAGCGCCGCCCTCCCCCACGCCGCGCGCATCCGCGCCGGCCGGCGCGGGCGCCGGGGCCCCGGCCGCGCCCGCCGCCTTCGTCGAGGCGGGCAGCGCGTCGCTGGGCGGCCTGACCGCGCGCAAGTGGCGGCTCGAAAACGGCCTCGAAGTCGTGCTGCTGCCCGATCCGCAGGCGACCAACGTCAGCTACACGACCTGGTTCCGCGTCGGGTCGCGCAACGAGGACGAGGACGCTGGCGGCACCGGCCTCGCCCACCTGTTCGAGCACCTGATGTTCACGCAGACGAAGAACACGGCCGCGGACGAGTTCGACCGCGCCATCGAGGCGGCGGGCGGCAACGCGAACGCGATGACGTATTACGACTTCACCGCCTACGTCGACGACCTGCCGCCCGGCGAGCTGGAGCTGGCCGCGCGCCTGGAGGCGGACCGGATGACCAACCTCGACCTGCGCAAGAGCCAGGTCGACAACGAGCGCGACGTCGTCGTCGAGGAACGGCTGTCGTCGGTCGAGGACAGCGTCGACGGCACGATGGACGAACAGCTCTACAAGCAGGCATTCAAGTCGCACCCCTATCGCTGGCCGGTGATCGGCTGGATGAAGGACATCAAGGCGATCACGCAGGCGAAGGCGAACGCGTTCTACAAACGCTTCTACGCGCCCAACAACGCGGTGCTGATCCTCGCCGGCAACCTGGACCCGGGCGCGACGATGGATCTGATCGCCCGTCACTACGGCGGCATTCCGGCGGCTGCCCCGCTGCCGCCGGATCGCACCCGGCCGGAGATCGCGCCGGCCACCGAGGTGCGGGCGACGCTGGCCCGGCCCGTGCCGGCCGAGCGGCTGGTGGTCGGTTTTCCCGCGCCGTCGCTGAGCGACCGGGACCGCGCCGCCTACGAGGTCGCCGCCGAGATCCTCGCGGGCGGTCCGTCGTCGCGCCTCAACCGGCTGCTGGTCGTCGACAAGCAGTGGGCGACGTCGGTGCGCGCGGACATGTCGCCGACGCGCGACCCCGGCCTCTACGCGATCTGGGTCCAGATGGCGAAGGGGCACGCTGCCGAGGAAGCCGAGCGCGCGATCGTCGACGCCGGGAAGGCGCTGGCGTCCGAGACCCTGCCCCCCCGCGAGCTGGCCAAGGCGATCGCGCGGCTCGAAACGGAGTTCTGGCGGCGGCTGTCGTCCAGCCACGGCCGCGCCGAGGCGGTGGGCGAGTTCGAGACCGCGGGCGGCGGCTTCCAGAATCTGTTCGCGCGCGCGGCGGCCTACCAGGCCGTCACCGCGGACGACATTCGGCGGATCGCCACCGCCTATCTGGCGACGAATGCCCGCTCGGTCGTCGTCGTGCGCCCGAAGCGCGAGGCGCGGTCGTGATCGGCGCATTGCTGTCGGCGACGCTGGCGGCCGGCAGCGCCGCGGCCAAGCCCGCGCCGCCGGCGCCGGCGCCGATCGCAGCGGCGGTCCGGCGCCCCGGGCCGGCCGGATCGTTGCTGATCGTCGAGAGCAACCACACGATCCCGCTCGTGCACGTCGTGGTCGCGTCGCGCTCCGGCTCGGCGGCCGATCCGCGTCACCGGGAAGGGCTGACGAACCTGGCCGCCGAGTGGGCCCGGCGCGGCGCGGGCGGAAAATCGCGCGAGGAGCTCGACGCCGCGCTCGACGGGCTGGGGGCGACGCTGGAGATCACGACGCTGGTCGATTCGACCCGCTTCGAGGGTGAGGTGCTGGCCCGCAACCTCGACGCCTTTCTGACGCTGGTGGCGGACGTGCTGGTCCGGCCGAACTTTTCCGCGGCCGAGCTGGAACGGACGCGGCGCGAGGTCGTCGGCGAGATCGACGAACAGCGCAACGACGATCGCGAGCTGGCGGCGCGTTTCTTCGTCCGCAACGTGTACGCGGATCACCCGTACGGCCATCCCACCGACGGCGTGGTGGCGGCCCTGGAGGCGGCGCACGCCGACGAGGTTGCCGCGCATTTCCGCCGTCACTTCGTCGGCAAGAACCTGGTGTTCGCGTTCTCGGGCGACGTCGAGGCGGACGCGCTGGCGGCCACGCTGAAGCGCACGTTCCGGGGCCTCGGCGCCGGGCCACCGCCCGAGGCGAACGCGCTCGAGCTGCGCGAACCCGTGCCGCCCAAGGGCTGGCGCATCCAGCTGGTCGACAAGCCGGATCGGCAGCAGACGCAGGTTCTGTTCGGCCATCCCGCGGTGCGCGCGAGCGATCCGGACTTTCTTCCTCTGACCCTCGGCCTGGCGGCGTTCGGCGGCCACGCGATGAACGCGACGATGATGAGCGAGATCCGTCGCCGGCGCGGCCTCGCCTACGGCGCCTATCTGTCGCTCTCCGAACACCGGGGCCCGGGCGCCGTCACCGGGTGGGTGTTCACGGGCAGCGACAAGACCGTCACGACGCTGAAGCTGGCGCTGCGCCTCTACGTCGCGTTCATGGAGAAGGGGCTGGGCGCCGACGAGGTCGCGTTCTTCAAGCGATTCCTGATCGGCTCGCACGCGTCCGAGATGGACGTTCCCGAGCATCGGCTCGCCGCGCGCGTGTCGGCGGAGGTCGCCGGCCTGCCGGCGGACTTCGTCGATCGCTACCCCGACCAGCTGAACGCGCTGACGCCCACCGCCGTCAACGCCGCCATCAAGCGCCACGTGCACGCGCGCGATCTGGCCATCACGATGGTCGCGACGGCGTCAGTGATGAAGAAGATGCTCATCGACGCCAAGGTGGCGGCGAGCGCCATCGACGTCGTTCCCTACGACAGTTACTGAGCGGTCAGTTCGCGCTACGGGGGCGGGCCCCAGGTGCAGTCGCGCTGTGCGACGCACGCGGACTCCGTCTTGAGCGAGTCGCAGGACGCGGCCGTGCCGAGGCACTGCGCGACGACCGGCGAACAGAGGGGATATGCGGGGCAGGTGAGGTACTCGGCAAACTGCGAGCAGACGGTTTCGTCCCGATGCAATCATCGAGGCTGGACAGCGTGCAGCCCGCCTCCTGGCAAAGCTCGATGGTCAGTCCGGTGCAGGCCGAAAGGGCGGCCGTCAGCGGGTCCGACGCTATGACCTGCGAGCACGGCACGACGGGTCACTGGCAGACGGGTGGTCGGGCGTCGCCACAAGCGGAAAGCACCGCGGCGATCGCGACGACAACCAAACTCACGGGCGACCGCGGTTTTCTGGCCGCGTTTCTTTGGCGATGCAGCCTCTGCGAGCCCGAGCTAATGTGAGGCGACTTTCGTGAGCAAGAGCGACGACAGACCGGCAACCGCGGCGAAGCCCCGCCTGCTCGCGAAGGGCCGCTTTCTGACGTTCATCGACGAGGGGGGCTGGGAGTACGTCACGCGGCCCGGCGTCACCGGCATCGTCGTCATCGTGGCGGTGACCGACGAGCGACGGCTGGTGCTGGTGGAGCAGTACCGTCCCGCCGTCCACCGGCGCGTCATCGAGCTGCCCGCCGGCCTGGTGGGCGACGTCGACGAGCGGCGCGCCGAGAGCCTGCACGACGCGGCGGCGCGCGAGCTCGAAGAAGAGACCGGCTTGCGGGCGGCGGAGCTGGTCGCGTTGTTCGAGGGACCGATCGCCGTCGGCGTCAGCGACGAGACGGTCTCCTTCTTCAGCGCCCGCCGGCTCTCGCGCGTCGGCGCCGGTGGCGGCGACGACACCGAGGAGATCACCGTCCACGAGGTGCCGCTGGCGGAGCTTCCGTCGTTCCTGGCCGCGAAGCAGGAGGCCGGTCTCGGAGTCGATCCGAAGATCTACGCCGGCCTTTACCTCGCCGGCGTCTGACGCCGCCGCGCCGATGATTTGAGGCGCGCCACCTCTCGGCGAAGGTCTTCGATCTCGCGGCTTTGAACCTGGATCGCGGCGACCGCCATGCTCAGGTAGCCGTACAGATCGACGGTCGTCCCGTCCGGGTTGATCGGGTACGAGGTCTTCGTGTCGTCGATGATGAAGCCGAGGCGGCGCGGCGCCGTGGGCGGATCCTGCTTGTATTGATAGGTGTTGAGCTGGATCTGGCGCAGCTCCGCGTACAGGCGTTGCAAGGTGGGATCGTCGACGGGCGTGATGTCGCGCTTGTAGATCCGCCGCGAGACCGGACACGGGTTGCCGGCGCCGCCGCAGCAGATCGTGCCGCAGATTCCGGGCCCGCCCAGCGAGGCCGCACACATCAGTCCGTTCGTGCATGCGGCGCCGTTACCGCACCGGCAGACCGGCGTCGCGCCGCTCTGGTCGCACCATTCGCCGGACGCGCAGCAGCCAGTGCCGCAACAGGCGCCGGTCATGCAGAGCGTGCAGCTCGGCGCGCACGACCGCGCGTCCGTCCCGCCAGCGCCGGCGCTGCCCGTCGTACCGCCGCCGCCCGCTGTCCCCGTCGTGCCGCCGCCCGCCGTTCCGCTCTTGCCGCCGTTGCCGTTGCCACCGTTCCCGTTACCGCCGTGCGCGCCGTTCCCGTTGCCGCCGTTCCCATTCCCGCCGCGCGCGCCGTTGCCGTTGCCGCCGTTCCCGTTCCCTCCCCGGCCCGCGCCGCCCGTGGCGCCGCCACCTGTCCCGCTCGCGCCCGCGACACCGGCGGTCGCGCCGGCGGTGCCGCTCGCACCGCCGAGGCCGGTCGTCCCGGCGATCCCCGCCGTGTCGCCGGCGAATCCCGCGCTGCCGCCCCGCCCCGTCGCTGCGCCCGTCCCGCCGTTCCCGCCGGCACCCGCGCCCGAGCCGCCGCTCTGGCCGGGACCCGCCGGTCCGCTGACGCTGCCGCAAGCGCCGATCGCGACGAACGACGCGACCACAGTGATCGTGAGCCAGTCGGTCCGAACCATCGTCAGCCTCCGCTCGTCCACTATACGCGCGCGCAGACGGCGGCCCGTCGCGTCAGGCCGCGTTCGCGAGGGCGGCGCGCGCCCGCGCGGGATCGTTCGTGATGACGCCGTCGACGCCCATGCGGCGGCAGGACGCGAGCGCCGCCGGATCGTCGACCGTCCAGACATTCACCAGGTAGCCACGGCGATGCCAGGCCGCGACGCGCGGCGCGCTGCAGAGCACCAGCTCGGGATTGAGCGCCTGCGGCCGCAGCCATGCGGCTGCCCAGGCCCGCCGCAGCGGCAGCGGCGATTCGCGCTCGAACAGCAACCCCGCCGGCACGCCCGGCGACCGCCGCATCCACGCCCGCACCGCCCACGGATGGAACGACGACACCAGCACGCGCGACTCGGCGCGCGCCCGCCCGACCGAGGCGGCGACCGCGTCGACCAGCGGCGCCAGCGGCGTCCTCCCGTGGCTCGGGATCTTGAGCTCGACGTTGACCAGCATCTCGGGCCCGCACGCCTCGAACACCTCGTCGAGCGTCGGGATCCTGGCGCCCGCCGCCAGCGTCGCCGCCCGCAGAACCGCAAAGGGCGTGTCGGCGATCCGTTCCGGCCGGCCGGCCAGGCGCTGTAGGTCGTCGTCGTGAAATACGACCAGCTCGCCGGTCGCGCAGGTCATGACGTCCAGCTCGACGCCGTCGGCCCCGTCGGCGCGCGCCCGCGCGAAGGCCCCGACCGTGTTCTCGGTCTCTATCGCGCTCGCCCCGCGGTGCCCGATGACCAGCGGAAGCTCCGCGGCGTTTCGGCGGCGCCACACGCGAAAAGCGTACCATCTCGGCAACCACGAACTAAAATGTCGGAGACCATGCGCGCCTCGCTCCCTCGGGTCACCACCCTCCTCTGCGCGCTGGCCGCGGCGCTGTCCAGCTGTGCTCACGCCCCCAGGCCCGGCCCCGAGGGGCCCGCCCGCTCGCTGGCCTCGGAGGCGGGGCGCATCGGTCGCGTCGCGTACGAGGACGACTTCACCGAGGCGCGTCTGGTTTTTCAGGCCTTACCCCTGAACTCCCCCGAGCGGCCGGCGCTGCGCGCCAAGCTGCTCAACTACCTGCTGGACCCGGTGCTGGCCCTGAATCCCACCAAGCTGCGCGCCGAGGTCCGCGATCTCGAGAACGACGACGTCTACGACACGATCTTCGAGTCGTTTCGCGAGGCGCTGGCGCTGTACGACCCTGCCGAGCTCTGGAGCTCGCCGCCGCGCATTCCGGAGTCCGAGCAGCGCCTGCTGCGGCCGGCCGCCGAGCTGGTCGTGGCGTTGTTCTCGCCCCGGGGCGGCGCCGAACAGGTGACGCTCGCGCTCGCCGCGCTGACGACGCTGGCGCCGGACGTTCGCGACTGGCGCGATCGCCTCGATCAGGTCGTCGGCTGGTCGGAGGAAGCGAACGCCGTCAGCGAGCGCGGCCCGCGCAAGAGCTCGAGCTCGATCGACGTCCTCGAAGGGGCGCTGGGCGACTGGCCCGCGCCGGCCGTGGTCACGCGCCTGGACGCGCTCTACCTGGATCGGCAACAGCGCGTTGTCTCCGGCATGCGCCGGCCGGGCGGCGGCGAATCCGCGCGCCGCGCGCTCGGCGAGCTGCTGCTGGCGCACGGCGACGAGATCCAGCGCGCGGTGGTCAGCATGGCCGGGATCTACCTGCGGGCCGGGCTGATTGGCGAGGCGGCGCGGCGCACCGCCGTGCTGGCCGGTCAGACGGGCGACGATCCTGAGCTGCGCGGCCTGCTGGTCGCCGCCGCCAAGCCAGACGCCGCCGCCGGTGACTTCCTGGCGCTGGCGCGCCGGTTCCTGCCGCGCATCGACTATCTGGGCGGAACCGCCAGCGAGGCGCCCGACCCGATCATCGCGCTCCGCGTGCTGGAGGCCGGCATCGCCCGGCGGCCCGACGATCCGGAGCTGCTGGTGCTGTCGGGGCACGTCTCCCGCTTGCTGTCGTCGTATTTTCTGGCCATCCGGCGCCTCGAGGAGGCGCAGCTGATCCTCGAGCGGACGCCCGCGGCGGCCGAGCTGACCGGCCGCGTGTCGGCGGAGCTGATCGAGCTCTACTTCCTGCGCCTGCGACTGCGCCTGGACCCAGAGCGCGACGCGCCGGCGTTCGCCGAGGCCGACGCGCTCAAGCAGCGGTTCGCCGAAACGCGCCAGCGGTTCGCCAGCACGGACATGAAGGTCAAGGCGGCGGACATCGACTTCGAGCTGGCGCGCAGCTACGTCAACACCGGGCAGATCGATCGCGCCGAGCCGCTTTTCCTGCGCGCGCGCGACGAGGGCGAGCCGACCGCCGAGGTGACGGTGGAGCTGGCGAACCTCGCGCTCAAGCGCGGCGATCCGCGGCGGGCCATCCAGATCGTGCGCGAGGGGCTGGATGCGCTGCACGCGCAGCAAGACGCGTCCCGGGACACGATCGGTTCAGTCGAGGGGCGCTCGCGCCTCGAGCGGCTGCTCGGTGACTGCAACGAGGCCGTCGGCGATCACACCAGCGCGGAGGCATCGTGGCGCAGCGCCCTCATCGGCTGGGAGCGGCTGATGATCGAGCACCTGCGCCGCAAGAGCCTCGGCGATTCGGCGGAGGCGGCGGTGGAGGTGGGCCGGCTGCTCTACCTGCTCGGGCGCCGCAGCGAAGGGCTGCAGAAGTTCGACGAGGCGATCGAGGAGGACGGCGATCGCGACCAGACCTACATCGACGTGGTGGCGTTCCTCGTGCAACAGGGCGAGACCGACGCCGCCATCAGCGTCTACCACCGCGCGCTGTCGCGGCCCGGACGCGCCGTCTCCGAATACGTGAAGGTCTACACGTCGCTGTGGGTGCTGGACCTGTCGCGGCGGACAACCAAGGTGCCCGACGCGAAGGCGGACGGGTACCTGCGCACGCTGGATCGCCGGCACGGCGATCTGCGGCCGCGTCGCGGCGCTTCCTGGTACCGGGTGCTCGCGCACTACGCCGTCGGCCTCATGACCTACGAACAGGCTCTGGCCGCGGCGGACACCACCGGAAAGCGCGCCGAGATCTACTTCTACGAAGGGATGCGCCGGCTGGCGGACGGCAAGTCGGACGACGCGCACCAGCTCTGGCAGAAGGTGATCGACACCCGCATGTTCTCGTTCTTCGAGTTCGACATGGCGTCGCGCTACCTGCGCGTCGGCGCGCCGACCGCGCCCACCGCGCCCACCGACAAATCCCCGAAGACCGAAACGATCTGATCCGGGCCTACGGCTTCAGCTCCCACTTCGCGACCAGCTTCGCCGGATCGCCCTTCGCGGCCTGGAAGTCATCCAGCATGTCGTCGGCCGGCGTCCGTCCGTCGGTCGCATAGGCCCAGAGCGGCGCGAGCAGCCGCCGATCGTCCGGGCCGCCCGGCAGCCGCGCCAGCCCGGCGTCGGCGATCCGGATCAGCTCCAGCGCCAGCTCCTGCAGCGGACGGCCGCCGAACCGGGCTTGCAGCGCCGCCCGCGGCACCTCCCGGCGCAACGTCTCGCGCTCGGTGAAGGGACGGCCGGCCACCATCTCCCAGGCCGCCGTGCGCGCGTCGCCATCATCCAGCAGCCCGCGCCACAACGCGCCCAGCGCGACCGCCATCGGCATCGGCCCGGCGTCGGCGCCCCGCAGCTCGATGTAACGCTTGAGCCGCACCTCGGGGAACAGCGTCGACAGGTGGATCTCCCAGTCGCGCAGCGTCGCCGTCTCGCCCGCGAAGCCCTCGGCCATGAACCGGCGGAACGTCAGCGCATCGACGGGACGGTAGTTTCCATCGCGGACCACGAAGAACATCGGAATGTCGAGCGCCCACTCGACGTAGTCGCGGAAAGAGAACCCCGGGGCGAACACGAAGGGCAGCAGGCCGCAGCGATCCTCATCGGTCTCCAGCCAGATCGCCGCGCGCACGCTCTTGTCGCCGCTGGGCCGGCCGTCGGCCAGCGGCGACGCCGCGAACAGCGCCGTCACGATGGAGCAGAGGCCGTAGGCGGTCCGGATCTTGTCGACCGCGTCGGCCTCGCTCTCGTAGTCGAAGTTCGCCTGGACGGTCGCGGTCATCTTCATCATGTGATGGGCGAGCCGCGACGACTGCCCGTGGCGCGGGAAGTAGTCCCGCATCACGGCGTAGCGGGCCTTCGGCAACCAGTCGACCTCGTCCAGCTTGCCGAACGGCCTCCCCCCCACCCCGAGGAAACGGATACCGAGGGGCCTCGCGAGGTCGGTCACCTCGCGCACGTGCGCGACCAACGCGTCCCGGCATGCCGCCGCCGTCTGCCGCGCGGCGCCCGACAGCTCCAGCTGGCCGCCGGGCTCGACGGTGATCCGCTCGCGGGCGCGCTCGAGCGCGATGATCTGTCCATTTTCGCGCGTGGCGGCGAATCCGCGCGCTTCCAGCCGCGAAAGAATCTCGGCGATCCCGTCCGGTCCCTGATAACAGACCGGGGCCCCGCTCGGCCGCGCACCGATCTTCTCCTGCTCGATGCCGATCCGGAAATCCGAACGGGGCTTCGCGCCGGCGCGGAAGTAGCCGATCAGATCGTCGACGGTGAGCGACACGGGCCGCGAAGGCTAATGGCCGGGTCGGGCATCGTCAATGTGCGAGCCTTTCTACACCCCTCGAACCACTTTTTCTGACGGAGGCCGAGCTAACCATTCCCAAACGCGCGAACCCTTTAGATTTGGGCGTTTCGCGCGTTCCAGCCGTATACTGGCTCGCGCTTCCCCCGGCGTTTAAATGACCCAGCCGTCCAGCCTTCTCATCGTCGATGCCGATCTGCATGGGCTCGAAACGCTGACGTACGGCTTCGAACGGGAGGGGTGCAAGGTCACCCGCACCTCCGATCTCAGCCGTGCGGTGCAGCTGTCCCGGACCGGCAGCCCCGGCCTGGCGGCGGTCATGGTGCGCGAGCCGGCGCAACCTGCGCTGGAGGTGATCGCGGCGCTGCACGGCGTCCACCGCGCGATGCCGATCCTCGCCCTCGGCGATGCGGCATTCCAGACGACCGCGCGCGCCGCCGGCGCCGCCGATTTCCTGCGAACCCCGACCTACATCCGCGACGTGGTCAACGTCGCCAAGCTCTGCTCGTACGGCGATGACGGCGAGGGCCTCCTGTCCGAGTACCACGGCCTCTTCTATCTGCTGCGCGCGATGGCGGCGACCGGGCGATCGTGCGTGCTGCGCCTGGCCCGCGGCTCGCAGCGCGCCGAGATCCGGTTCAAGGACGGCAAGGTCACCTCGGCGAATGTCCGGTCGCTGCAGAACCTGCCCGCGCTGCACCACATGCTGCTGTGGGAAGAGGCGCGCGTCTCGATCGCCGGCAGTCCCGTGGCGAAGCCCAACCAGTTTCCGCTGTCGTCGCAGGAGGTCCTCGACGAGTGCGAGCGGTTCATGCGCGACTTCGCCCACGCGGCGCGCGATCTGGGTCCGCCGAGCACGGTCTACCGTCCGGCCGACGAGCCGCGTCCGGCGATCGCCGGGATGCAGCCGAACCAGATGGTGCCGCTGCTGCGCCTGTTCGACGGCCGGCGCGGCCTCGCCGACGTCGTCGAGGAGAGTCCGTTCCGGATCTTCGACACGATCCGGATCATTCGCCGCCTCGTCGAGGGCGGCGTGCTGACCACGCGGCCGGCGCGGCGCCCCTCCGGACCGCAGCAGCGGATCTCGCGGCCGGTCGCGCCGCTGAACGGCACCCGGAGCACCGGGCCGCAGTCGATGCTGGGACAGTGGGCGATGGTGCCCGACCAGCGCGGCGTGGTCGGCGATCGCCGCAGCCCGAGCCGCCCGCTGATGCCGTTCGGGCCGCAGTCGCACGACCAGCCCGGAACGGGCGGCGACCGGCGCAAGCAGCAGAGCCGGCCCGTCAAGCCGTTCGCGACGCCCGGTCCGACGCCGTTGCCCACGCCTTTGCCGACGGCGCCTGCGCCCGCGCCCGCGCCGATCCCGCTCACGCACAAGAAGGTTCCTTCGGGGGACGTGCTGACGGCAAAGGGCGAAATCGATGCCGTCTCGGGCGAGATCCCGCCGGTCAAGCACAGCCCGCCGCCCGACGCCCAGGCGACGATCGGACTCGAGCCGACGGTGCAGGTGAAGCTGGACACCGACGGCACGCCCCTCGAGTTGCCGCCGGTCCGCGCGCCCGAGGTGCCGGCGGCGATTTCGGAGCCGCCCGCGCGACGCAGGACGCCGACGCCGTCGCCGCTGCTGCCGCCGGCCCGGCAGAAGACGCCGATCCCGGCGCGCGTGACGCCGGCCGCGGCGTTCGACGCCGTCGAGGCGGACTTCTTCGCGCGCGAAGCCGACCTGTACAAGCGCGAGGCCGTCGAGACGTTCGACGATCTCGATCCGATGGGCGGCGGCGGCGAGACGCGTTCCAAGAGCACGCGCAGGCGCCGGAAGTAACCGCTCGCCACCGTCGGTGCGTGCGAAGAATTTATGCAGGCGCCTGCGAAAATATTTCACAGCGCCGATGGCGGCAGGCGGGATTAGCGTGTCCCCAATGCGCACCGCGAATGCATCCAGATGGTCGGTTCTGATCGCGATCCCGTTCGCGGGATTGATCGGTGCGAGTTGCAGCAGCAGCACCGGTCCCAGCGGGCCCGTCGGCGGCCCGGTCATGGGCGCTCTGGACACGCACTGCACCGGCATGGCCACGACGGTCGGCGCCTGCATGATGGGCGGCGCGGTTCCCGACGGCGGCGCGCCCCCGATCGATTACGGTGCGACGCTGTACAACTCCGACGGCGATGACGACGACTGCAAGTACCACGTCAGCTGGACGTCGACGCCCGTCCGGGAAAACACGAGCGTGACCTTCACCGTGATGCTGACGAAGCTGGCCGACATGACGACCGCGACCGGCGCCGGCATCCGCGCCGAGGTCTTTCTGACCGACACGCATCCGGCGCCGCCTCCGCCCCAGGCGTCCGAATCGCCGCCCGGCACCTACAAGGTCGGGCCGATCAAGTTCGACACGCCCGGCGACTGGACCGTCCGCTTCCACTTCTACGAGGACTGTGACGACGCGCCCGCGGACTCGCCGCACGGCCACGCCGCCTTCTTCGTGCGCGTGCCGAACCCGAATGGCGACGGTGGGATCGACTAGATATAGGAGGCGATGTCCCCCCGGATCTATCTGCCCGTCGCGTCCGCCTTCTTGACGCTCGCGCTGTTGTCGGCGGACTTCGCCTGTGGCCCCGGCGCGGTGAACTGCCCCAACCAGACAACGCCGACCTGCCCTGCGGTGGTGCCCGATTTCGAAACCGAGGTCCTTCCCATCTTCCAGACCGTTTGTGACAACTGCCACGCCCCCGGCGGCGTCGAGGCGAACGTGCCTTTGACGAGCTATGCGGAGATCACCAGCCCGAGGGTGAAGGTCACCGCTTTCTCGCAGGTCCTCGGCTGCGTGATGCCGCCCGCGAACGCCCCGCGGGCCCTCACCGAAGACCAACGTCAGGTCCTCCTCGCGTGGTTCGCCTGCGGGACGCCGGACGCCGGCACGGTGTTGGACGCGGCGCCATCCGATGGGGGTCCGGACGGAGGCGATTCAGACGGAAACACGCCTGATCTCTGAAGACTGGCCCGGTCCCCACATTCGGCCGTTCCGCGGACATATACTAAGGGCTGGATGATGGTTGCGCGTCTGCCGCCGCTCGCCGGGCTGTCGCTGCTCGTGCCGCTGGTCGCGCTCACCCAGGGCGCCTGCGGCAGCGGCCAGGGCTCGATGTTGCTCGACCGCGAGGCGCTGATGGACCCCGAGGCGTGCAAGACCTGCCACCCGACCCAGTACGACGACTGGTCGGGCAGCATGCACGCCTACGCGTCCGAGGATCCGGTCTTCCGCGCCATGAACCAGCGCGGCCAGCGCGAGACGGACGGCATGCTCGGCACCTTCTGCGTGAAATGCCACGCGCCGATGGCGGTGCAACTCGGCATGACGCCCGACGGCCTGAACCTGGATTCGCTGCCCGCCAAGACGAAGAACGTCACCTGCTACTTCTGCCACGCGGCCGAATCGGTCGAGGGATCGCACAACAACCCGCTGACGCTGGCGCAGGACAACAAGCTCTACGGCCCGTTCGACCGGGCGGCGCCGGGCACGCCCCACAAGGCGATCTACAGCCGCATGCTGGACGGCACGACGCTGGAGTCGGCGTCGATGTGCGGCAGCTGCCACGACATCCAGAACCTCAAGGGCGCGCACGTCGAGCGCACCTTCGAGGAATGGCAAGGGACGCTGTTCGCGGCGCTGCCGAACGGACAGGGCTGCGCCGACTGCCACATGAAGGCATCCCAGGGGGCCGCGTCCTCGGTCACCACCAACGTGCGCACGCTGCACGCGCACAACTTCCCGGCCGTCGATCTGGCGATGACGTCGTTCCCCAACGCGGATTCGCAGAAGGCGGCGGCGCAGGCGCTGCTCGATCAGGTGATCCAGCCGACCCTGTGCCTCAACGTGCTGACCAACCAGGTGGAGCTGACGCTCGAGAACGTCACCGCCGGCCACTCTTTCCCGAGCGGCGCGTCCCAGGATCGGCGCGCCTGGATCGAGCTCACCGCCTATTCGGGCGGCAACGTCATCTATTCGAGCGGCACACAGAGCGCGTTCCCCCTGGAAGATTCCGCCGATCCCGATCTGTGGTTGATGCGTGACTGTCTCTTCGACGGGACCCAGGAGGTCCGGATGTTCTGGGAGCCGACGACCGTTGTCGGCAACGCGGTTCCCGGATCGGTCATGCAGAACATCAACGACCCGACGTCGTTCAACCGATCGCACCCGAAAAAGGTCTATCCGACCACCGGGTCGTTGCCGACCGCGCCCGATCACATGACGGTCAAGGTGCACCTGCAGGCGATCGGCGACGACGTCCTGGCCGACCTCGTCGCGTCGGGCGATCTCGATCCGTCGATCCCGGAGCAGGTCGCCCGCTACGAGCTGGGCGGCGCCGCGGCGCTCGACTGGACGATGGCGACCGCGACGCCGCACGTCGATTCGACGACCAGCGCGCCGCTCTGGTGCGTGGTCACGCCGATCATGTACCGCAACAACACAGCGCCCGCCGTCAGCAACGCCCACTGCACGCCGCCCACGTCGCCCTGACCGGCGGCTACGGCGCGATCGTGTCGAAGTCGATCCGACCGGCGTTCGGGCAGTTGGCCTGCACGCCGCCGGTCCACACGGCCAGATGCAGCGGCGTTCCGCTCGGCGGCGTCCAGCCGAGATCGATCGCCGTCAGCTCGACGTCCGCGCTCTTGCCGGGGTCGACGTCCTGCTGCGTGACGTACGACGGCCGATCACCGAACGCGGCGCGAACGCAGAGCGTCTGCGAGCTCGAGCCGCCGTTCGTCAGCCAAACGCTGGTGCCGACCAGCAGCGTGGTGCTGCTGTGCGAAAACACCGCGCGCGGATTCGACAGCGCGACCTGGCCGACCCCCCGGCAGACACCGCCCGCATCGGCGGCCAACGAGCCGCAAGGCGGGAATTGCTGGGGCGGTCCCGTCGTGACGGTCCAGGCCGGCGTCATGGGCTGACCGACCATCACGTCGAAGGCGAATCGCGCGCCGTTGCCGCAGAAGCGATCGAGGATGGCCGGGCACGCCGTGAAGTGGACGACCGTGCCCGGCGCGACCGAAGGGTCGACCAGGACATCGAACGTCCCCTCGAGCTGTGCGTGTGGGCTGAGCGCATAGACGGTGGGCAGGGGCAGTGACGGCGAGATCGTCACCAGCGGGTTGTCGTCCGTCAGGCCGATGCTGGGATACGAAAAGCCCTGGTCGCCCGCCGTGAGCGTCACCGAGACCGTCGCCGCCTCGCCCGCAGAGACCGTCCCGTCTGCCCCGCGATCGGCGATCTGCAGGCCGGACAGCGTCCCCGTCTCCGCGCCGGGACAGTCGGATGCCTGGACCCAGGCGCACCCGGTCTCGGGCGCCCCGCCCGCTTGGCTCCCGCCCGGCCCTCCGCCAGCGCCGGCGCCGCCGGCCGTCGGCGGCGCGCCATCCCCGGCGGTTCCGCCGCCAGAGCTCGGCGCGAGCGGCCGCGCGCCGCAACCGACCGCCAGCAACGCGAGAGCGAAGCGCGATGCGTTCACGACTTCAGGATCGACCACGCGTACCGTTCGGACAATCCATATTATCTACACGCGACTGTACACACGTGGCTTACGCCGCGCGGTCAGATTCGCGGCGGATATTTCTTCAGTTTCAGCTGCAGCGTACGGCGCGTGATGCCGAGGCGCCGCGCCGTCTCCGAGACGTTGCCGCCCGTGTCGCCGAGAATGCGCTGGATGTGCTCCCACTCGGCGCGCGCCAGCGTCGGGGGCGGCGCGGCGGCGGGCGGGACCGGGCGGGCGTCTCCCGTCACCGCCGCCAGCACGTCGTCCGCGTCCGCCGGCTTGCTGACGTAGTTGTGCGCGCCGAGGCGCATCGCCTCGACCGCTGACGCGATGCTGCCGTAGCCGGTCAGCACGACCACGCGAAGGTCCGGCTGTAGGCGCAGCAGGTGTGGCACCAGATCCGTCCCGGACATGCCCGGCATCCGCAGATCGACCACGGCCGACGCCAGCTTGCCACGCCCGGCGACGCGTACGGCCTGCTCGCCGTCACTGGCGGTCACGACCTCTTGCCCGCGCTGTCGGAGCGCGCTCGCGAGCCGCTCACGAAACACCTCGTCGTCGTCGACGAGCAGCATCGGCGCCGCGGTCGTCATGACCGCTCGGCCTCGGGCGCGGGGGCGGGCGCGGGACGATCCAGCGGCAGCGCGAAGACCACCGACGTGCCGGTCCCGGGCGCCGACGTGATGGTCACCTCGCCGCCCAGCCGATCGGCCACCGCGCGCGCCAGGAAGACGCCCAGGCCCATCCCCCGCCCCGCCGGCTTGGTGGTGAAGAAGGGCTCGCCGACGCGCGCGAGAACCTCCGCGGGCATCCCCGCGCCGTGGTCGTTGATCTCGAAGCGGATCTGCCGGCCGGCGGGCGCGACCCGCACCACGACGTCGTCGCCCGGCGGCGACGCCTGCTGCGCGTTCTCGATCAGCGCCGACAGCGCCTGCCCGACCGCCCGCGGCGGCACCGTCAGCAAGCGGTCGGCGACGGCGGGCGCGATCTCGGGGCGGACTGCGACGCGCGCGTCGCTGGCGCCGCCGACCGCGCTCTGGACCAAAGCCGCGACAGGGATCGCCGCGAATCCCTCGCCCGCCGTGTCGCCCGCGTCGGCGCGCATGCGCTCGATGATCGCGCGGCAGCGTTCGACCTCTGCGCGCACCAGCCGCGCGTCCTCGACCGCGCGGGCCGAGGCCCCGGGCTGGGCCAGATCGCGCTGCAGATCACCCGCGATCACGGCGATCGTCGAGAGCGGCGTCAAGAGCTCGTGCGCGGCGCCCGCCGCCAGCGTCGCCAGCGACGCCAGCCGCTCCTGCCGCTGTGCCGCCGACCGGGCCGCGTCCAGCTCGCGTTCGTGGCGCTCGAGCGCGCGCCGGACGCGAAACAGGAAGTAGACGATGAACGACGCGGCGACGCCGGACGCCACCCACATGCCGCGCAGGTGCAGGCTCATGTGGCGCGCGTGATCGCCGAGCGGCAGCGGCTCGTGCACGGCGAACAGGACCGCCGAGCAGGCGAGCGACAGCGTCACCAGCGCCCACGTCCACGCCGCGCGCAGCGTGATCGACGCGAGCGCGATCGGGATCAGATAGAGGAAGCTGAACGGATTGAGCGGCCCGCCCGTCAGGTAGAGCAGCCCGGAAAAGAGCAGCACGTCCAGCGCCATCACCGCCGCCAGCCACGCCTGGCGCGGCCGCCGCCGTCCCGCCAGCAGCGCACAGCCGAGGTTGCTGGCGATCTCCGCCCCGACCAGCGCCAGCAGCGGGACGATCGGAATCGCCAGCTGCATGACGAACTGCACGACGCCGATCGTGATCAGCTGGCCGCCGATCGCGGCCCAGCGCAGCCGGATCAACCAGGCGAAGTTGATGCGGTCCGATTCGCCCTCGACCGCCATGCCGCCGTCACTGTCGGATGCAGATCGCGAAGGTGACCTTGTCGGCCGCGCCCGAAGCCGGCTGCAGGTCCAGCACCTCCGACCAGTAGCCGAGCATGAACAGGTTCATCTCCGACACCGTGAACATCCCCGGATCGCCCGTCGTGACGGTCGGGTACGTGGTGGCGCCGTGGCTGTGCTTTGGCATCCAGGGTCTCTCGGCGGTCATGGTCAGGTCCGCGGGTGTGCCCGCGGTGGCGTCGGCGATCGTCACGACCCAGGTGTCCAGGCCAGACGCGGCCGTGTCGGCGGACGTCCCGTCCGAGAAGTCCGTCTTGGCCGACACCAGCGTCGCCACGTACGCGCCAGACATCGACGTCGCCGTCAGCCCCGGCGTGTAGTCGACGGCGGGCGAGTCCGCGCACTGCACGAAGTCCGCGTCCGTGCTCCCGTCCGAGGTCTGCGTGTGAGAACCGCAACCCGCGACGGTGCCGGCCACCGCGCATGCCAGAATGGCTGCTACTAAACGCACGGCCATGAGTACCTAAGTGTATGTCCGGTCGCGGGCCAGTCCAGCAAGTCCCCGTCGTGCCCCGGTATTTTGACTTTGCGTTCGGTCCCGACCACCTGATAATGCTACGGCTTTCGGGGCAGGCGGCTGGGCGGCGGCAAAAGTGGATAGCCCGATCGAGCATCGGGAAACCTTAAACGTTCACCTTCGAGGTAAATCTATGAATACCCGATCCCTTTCCGCCCTCCTCACCGCTTCGTTTGCCTGTCTCCTGCTGGCCGCGAGTTGCGCCAAGCCCAGCAGCGGCAACCCCACGACCATGTGCGGGTCCGGCCAGACCGCCTGCGGCATGGAATGCACGAACACCGCGACCGACAACGCCAACTGCGGTAGCTGCGGCAAGGTCTGCGCAAGCGGCACCACCTGTCAGAATGGTTCCTGTAACTGCGCGACGGGCCTCATGCTGTGTGGCGGGTCGTGCGTCAGCTCGGACGCGACCCATTGCGGCAGCAGCTGCGCCGCCTGTTCGTCCGGTCAGCTCTGCGCCAACAACAGCTGCACGTCGAGCGGGTGCCCGACGGGCCAGATGCAGTGCGGCTCGGCCTGCATCACCAACGGCGGCGATAACACCATCAACCACTGTGGCGGCTGCAATGCGTGCGCGGCAGGCGCCACCGCTTGCAACAACGGAACGTGCGGCTGTGCGGTGGCCGGCCAGACGTTGTGCGGCAGCGCGTGCGTCGACACGAACACCAACAACGCCAACTGCGGCGGCTGCGGCCGCGCCTGCTCCGGCACGTGCGTGAACGGCACCTGCATGACGGGCGGCGGCGGCACGGGCGGCAGCACCGGCGCGGGCGGGACGACGGGCGCGGGCGGCACAGGCGGCAGCACCGGCGTGGGCGGCTGCATGACCAGCTGCGCGGGCACCGGCGGCAGCACCAGCGGCCAGGCCGGCCGCGGCGGCACGACCGGCACCGGCGGCAGCACGGGCGGCACCGGCGGCACCGGCACGGGTGGTCGCGGCGGCACGACCGGCACCGGCGGCACGGGCGGCACCGGCGGGTGCATGAACACCGACACGAGCAAGCTCAACGAGGATTCGTCGGGTTACGTCTGCAACAACACCTTCGGCATCAAGGGAGCCTGGTATTGCTACAGCGACGGCTCCGATTCGACCATCAGCTGCAAAGGCAGCGACGGCAAGGGCGCCGGCGCCGTGCCGTGGAACGCGGGGTCGAGCGCCATGTGCCTGAGCGGAACCATGGGCACAGGGTCCGGCAGCTATGCCGGCATCGGCTTCAAGGTGAACTCTGGACCGCCCGGCGACACCGCGGCGCCCGGCACGTGGAACGCGAGCAGCCTCGTCGGCTTCGCGATCACCTTGAAGTCCGGAGCCAGCGGCAAGGGCAGCGGCGGCATGATCCTCAACCTCGAGTATCCGACGTCGAATGACCTGGATCCGAACACCAAGGACGCTCCGGGCATCACGGTCCCCGGCGTTCCGACGAGCGGTATGATCACGTACAACGCGCTGTTTACCGATTCCGTGCTGGCCAACAACGCCAACAACCGCAAATCGGTCGATGCGGCGAACCTCACCGACGTGAAGGTCGCCTTCTTCCCGGACAGCATCTCGCACAGCTACGACTTCTGTATCGTGAGCGTCGTGCCGATCATGACCGCTCCGAATCCCGTCGTGGCCACGGGCAGCTACGGGCCGACCTGGAACAACCAGCAGCCCCAGGCCGTGAACGGCATCAACGGCTACGCCGTTCAGAGCGCCCCGTTCCCCAACAACGGGAATCCGATGACGATGCAGGTCATGGCCACCTCCGGCGGCGTCGGGTTCACCTACAACGCGGGCAGCGGTTTCCAGGCCCCGAACAACGGCCCCGGATCCTTCCCCGCCGTCATCAGCGGCTGGGGACCCGGCCACGACGGTATCCAGTTCTATGGACCCTACAAGAACGCCAAGCAGATCAGCGCGCTCTCGTCGGTGACGAGCAGCTGGACGTTCACCATGGGCTCCAGCGGAGACGCGGTCTATGACGTCTGGTTCGGCAACTCGGCAACGCCAACGGTGCCGCAGATCGAGCTGATGGTCTGGATCGGCAACAAGGACAAGAATCCCCTCGGCTCCTCGATGGGTTCCGCATTCAACGGGCGACAGCCGTACGTCGGCACCAACGGAACCGGCGAAAGGGTCGTCAGCTACTGGGTGGCGACGGGGACCAACGGCAGCCCGGTCAGCAATATCGACTTGCTGTCCTACTTCAAGGACGCGGCAAGCCATGGTTACGCCGGGCTGTCCAACAGCTCCTACCTGCTTGGCGTTCAGACTGGCTTCGAGGTCTACAGCGGCAACTGGACCACGTCGAACTACAGCATCAGCATCCAGTAGGGTTGCCATGCGCATGCGGGTTGTCTGCTCAGGTGGTTCGCTCGTCGGCATCGCCTTCCTGACCGGAATGGCCGCTTGTTCGAGCAGCAGCGCGAGCCACGGCGACGCAGGCAACCCGCATCCGGACACGGGGCAGGACACGGGTCAGGGCTGTCAGCCCGGCGCCGCGAACTCCAGCTACGTCCTGATCGACGACATGGAGACGACGGACCACGGGCCCATCGAGTTCGCCACGGGCATCAGCCTCCCGACGACGCAGGGCTATTGGTACAACAGCGGCGCGAGCTACGCCGGCGACGCCGGAGTCCCCGCCGACACGTCGAACCCGCCGTACATGTCGTTCACCTTCAGCGCGGTCTCGCCGCCGACGACCACGTTGAACTGCAAAGCGAGCGCACACGCGGCCCGTCAGACCTGCTCGCTCAACGGCCTTTACGACACGTGCGGCGTCGGCTTCGAGTTCGCGCAGCTGCCTGATGTAGATGCGGGGGCTGACCCGGCGGACGCGGGTCCGGGCTCACCCAAATACACGATCCCGTTCGATATCAGCCACTACAAGGCCGTCACGTTCTGGGGGATGACGACGACGCCGGACGCGACGTCGGGGATGATGCTGGTCAAGATGTCATTCCCGGATACCGACACCGACCCGCGCGGCGAGGTCTGCAACGGCGGCGGCGGGAATACTTCGAAGTGCTACAACAGCTACGCGAAGACTTTTGCGTTCACGAGCAGCTGGCAACAGTTCACCGTGATGCTGGATATCACCGATCCGGTCGCTGGCATCGCCATCGATCCGACCTGGGGCTACCAGGGGGCGCAGTGGCTCCCCACCCAGGTCTACGGCATGAACTGGCAGGCCCAGAGGAACACCGACCCGGGGACCGACCCTCCCCTCATGACGGACATCTGGATCGACGACGTGTACTTCGTCCAGTGAACCACGTTCGTTAACCGATTCGCGGCTGCGCCAGCACGGCGGCCGGGGCACGGGTCGCCTTCTCGAGCGTCGCCAGGCGTTCCAGGACCTCGGCGTGCAGCAGGTCGACCTTCTCGTGGAGGTGCGCGATCTCCAGCTCGGATTTCACGTTGACCTCGTACTCGATGTCGTTGCGGACACGATCGCGCGCGACCTGACGGTTCTGGCTCAGCAGCACGAACACCGACAGGATGATTGCCTCCAGCGAGACGGCCATGGTCAGCAGGCCATACGGGAACGCATCCCAGCCGCCGATCGCCGTGCGGGCGAGCGGCCCTGTGTTCAGCATGATCCAGACGAAGAACAGCACGCAGTGGATGGCGAGAAACGGAATGCTGCCGGAGAACTCCGAGATCCAGTCGGCGGTGCGCATCACGATGGTGCGCTTGTCCTCCGTCTCGTCGTTGATATTGCGAGACGCCGACCGCCGCAACAGCTTCGCGGACTCGCGCAACCGCCGCCCCGCCGCCGTCAGCAGCTCCATCGCCGCCGCCGGCCGCACGCGCAGGAACTCCTCGAGGTCGCCGCGGTCGACCACCACGGCCTGCAGATCCTTCGTCACGTGGGCGGACGCCGTGCGCGGGCCGCCGTCCAGCAGCGAGATCTCGCCGAAGAAGTCGCCCTTGCCGGCGGTCTCGAGGACGATCCGTTCGCCCGTGTCGTTCTTGAAGAAGATCTCGACCTCGCCCGCGCGCACGATGTAAAGCGAATCGCCCGGATCGCCGTAGTTGAACAGCGCCGTGCCGGCCGGCTTGCTGATCGTGTCGACCCGCTCGGCCAGCGCCGCCCGCTCCTGGTCGTCCAGCAGCGAGAAGAACGGGACCTCGGTCAGGATTTCGGGGTCGGCGCCCATGCTGAAGTCGCGACTATCGCACAGGTGTCGCCGCGACTGCGCGCGGATCCTCGACCGCCAGGTGACGCGGCCTGCCTAGGGCGCACCAGCCGGAGGCTCGCTCAGCGAGAAGTTCTCGATCCGCCAGACCATCACGCGCGGATCTGGCGGGGCGACGGCCGGCTTGCCGTCGCAATGGAAGCGGATCACGTGGCTCCCGGGCGGGACGGTCAGCACGCGATCGAAATCCCTGCCGGCCGCGCCGATCTCCAGCGTCTCGTTCAGGATCGGGCTCTCAATGGTCAGCCGCGCGGGCGGCTGCGCGGCGGCGACTCTCATCTTGATCTCGATCCTTCGTTCGACGGCGCCGTCGTTCTCCAGCCGCGCCTCGGCGGACGCTTCGCTCCAGCGGAAAGTCATCTGCGCATTCTTTTCGATGTCGTAGAAGCCGCGTTCCCAGCTGACGACGACCGGGTGCAGGAGGCGCTCGCGTTCGGCGGGGGACAGCGGCGCCTCGTCCGCCATTCCGTTCGTTACAGTCCCGTCCGCCGCGGGGCCGAGGTCGAAGAACGCGAGCTGGTTGTTGAGGCTCACCAGCGGTTCGCCGGGGATGTAGCGACGAAGCGCGGATTCGATCGCGACGCCGTTGTCCGGGTAGCCGTCGCGCTGGATCAGGATTCCGCGGAAGCCGACGGCCATCAACTCCCTCACCATCCTGGCGGGCTCGGCGGCCGACACCTTCTGCGCCCAGACGTCCCCGGGACGGCCGCGCATGGACGGAAAGCTCCAGCGCAAGGTGCGGGAGTGCAGATAGGGACGAAGGGGCTGCCAGGGCTCCAGCCGGTCGACGAGATTTCCTTCCGGGAACGTCATGAACGGCAGCTCGAAGATCATCCCGCCCGGCGGCACCTCCGCCTCGATCCGGCGCACGACATCGGCGTCGCTTTCGTAGCTCTCCTTCGCCTCGCGGTAATATCCGCGCGCGTACACCGTCCCCTGATCGAACAGGCCGAACCCCAGCACGAAAGGCAGCAGGGCATGGCCAAGCCGCGCGTGACGCTCTCGGATCCGGTCCAGCAGCAGCGCCAGCGTGAACAGCGCGAAGAACCCGATGATGACGTTGATGCGCGCGTACGTACGGATCTGTGGGGTGACGAGCAGCGCAATCAGCGCCCCGAAGCCACCGATGGTCGCCAGCAGCAACGCCATGACGTTCAAGACCGACAGCGGTCGCAGCACGTCCTCGCGCGGGCGTGAGGCGCGCGGACCGCGCAGCAGTATGCCGAGCAGCGCCAGGAAGCCGATGCTGCCGAGCAGCCCGAGCGACGTCGTCGAGCTCTCGCCCGGAAGCGGCGCGTTGGCGTTGTAGCGTTGCTTGAGGCGCCGGAGGACCGGCAGCCGGTGGCCGTCGACGGGCAGCAGCAACTGGGCGATCTTGAGGCCGAAGATCTCGGCCTCGCCGGGCCCGCGGACCGCCGCCGCCGGATTGGGCCCGTTGCGGGCGCGATAAACGATCGCGGGAAGCCCGACCGCCCCCAACCCGACCGTGATGATCGCGGCCAGACCCAGCCCCGCCACCAGATTGCGCTTCGAGCGGCGCTCGATGGCCGCCCAGACGCCGCCCGCGACGAGAAGGCAGACGACGAAGAACGCGTAATAAAGCTCGGTGGCCGCCAGGAAGACGCAGATGCCGATCGCCACCAGCGAGCGCCGCCCGCGCAGATCGAGGCGATACGGCCGGTCGCCTTCCTGCGCGCGCGTCAGGGGCGGATCGTCGCCGCACGTCCAGAGCAAGATGAGGATCGCGAGCGGCACCTGATAGAAGGTGTCGAGAAACAGGTGCCCCTGCGCCTTGAGGAGGCGGCTCGGCAGCGCCGCGTACAGCACGCTGGCCACGATGGCAGGACCGTATCCGACGCGGAAGTGCCGCAGCACCGCCATCGCCGACAGCGCGATGAGCGGAAATCCCAACAGGAAATAAAGGTTGAAGAGCAGCGCCCAATCCCCGCTGAAGAGCGCCATCGCCTTGATCACCAGCAGGTGAAAGGCGTTGTGCAGCGCGTACGGGAAATCGTAGAGTTGCAGGCCGGCCGGCGCGCCCAGGCTCGGGTTCTCGAGATGCCAGCCGTGGTCGATCACCGATTTGACCGGCAGGGCGAACGACGTCGCGTCGCCCGAGTACATGAAGGGAACTCGCAGGTCGGCCTGCCAGATCTGCAGCAACAACGCGCCGGCCAGCGTCGAAGTCAGCGCAGCCGCGGCGTATGCACCGACGGCAAGTCCACGAGCAGAGCGCACCAGAAGCGCGTGTAGCCGATACCCGCGAGCCGGTCAAGGATCGCGGCGGCGGGGACCCAGCACGCGCGCCAGAACGGCCCAGAGGATCAGCGATCCGTAGACGCGCGGGTAAGCGAGAACCGCCGTCCACCCGCTGCGCAGCAGGGTCGAGCCGTAGATGCGCTGGGGCACGCAGATCAGCGCGGTGCACAGGACGAGAATGAGCCAGTCCCGCCTCGTCGTTCGCGCCTTGAAGGCCCACCACCACGCGATCAAGACCGCCGGGAGGACCATGACGTAGTGGTATCCCTCGCCGATCGGAGCGACGGCCACGATCGGCGCGATGAACATCCCGATGGTCAGCGCGCGCTCTCCGATCCGATCGCTGTCGATCCGTTGCCGTCGAACGGAAACGACGAAGACGCCGCCGATAACGGCGAAGTCGAGCACCGCGGCGAGCGCGGGCGCATCGGCGACCACCCACGGATTCCAGAGACGCTCGTAGACGAACAGGTGTCCAAAGAGACTCTGCAAGGTCTGGTAGGCGGTGACATGCTTGGACGGCTCTCGATACATGTCGACCAAAGCGTTGCTGAAGTAGACGCGCCACGCTTCCGCGCCGGCCAGCGCCGTCAGGAACAGCGCGACGAGCATGACCGTCGCCACCGCCGACGCGATGATGCGCCACCGCCTGCCGACCGCCAGCAGCGGACAGAACCAGAGACCCGCGCTCTTCAAGATCAGCATCAGCCCCAAGGGGACGCCGACGACGGCGCTGCGCGGCGATCGCATGGCCGAACGCATGGCCACGCAGAGCAGCAGGAACATCAGCGTGTAGCCCTGGCCGCGCGCGAGGTTCTCGGCGATCGGGCGATAGAGGGTCGTCGCGGCCGTGAGCCACAAGACCGGCGGAATCCCTCGAAACGGTCGCAGCGAGAGAGCGTCCGCGAAGACTTTCAGCCCCGCAATCCAGAGGAACACCGAAATGACGGTCCAGACCAGGCGCGCGCGGGCGGGCGACAACCATCCGACCGGCAGAGCGATCAGACCCGTCGTCGGCGGCTGCCCCCTCCCCGTCTCCTCGATGTGCCGCCCCATCGATTGGTCGACCTGTCGCTGAAACCAAGCGTCGTCGTTCAGGCGAGCAAGGTCTCGGGGATGCTCGATCAGGATCTTCGACTGTACGTACAGGCCCGCAAACCCGTTCGTGTAGGGATTCGTGGCCGCCGGGACGACCACGCCGACGACGAACAGCGTGATCGAACCCGCGCAGGCCGCCCAGGCGAGGCCCGCCCACGCTCTGTCGCTCACGAGCGCGTCTGACCGGCCCACGGCAAATCCGACTATCGCACAAGAATCTTCGGGGAATCGCCGTTTCGGGATGGTAGAGACCGGGCGAGACCACGGGCGATGCACGACCGACTACCCGCGAGCGCGGCCGCCTTCGACGCCATCGCGCCACGCTACGACGATCTGTTCTCGGCCGCTGCGAACCCGCTGATCGCAATGATGCGGGCGCGCGTGCTCGCCGCCGTCGACCGTCACTTCCCCGCTCCGGCCCAGCTGCTGGAGATCGGCTGCGGCACCGGCGAGGACGCGCTGTCGCTGGCCGCCCGCGGCCACCGCGTCGTCGCCTGCGATCCGGCGCCGGCGATGATCGCGGCCACCCGGGCGAAGGTCGCCGCCGCCGGGCAGACGGCGGCCATCGAGATCCTGCCAGGCAGCGTCGAGGAGATCGCCGAGGGCTGGTCGGCGCGCGGTCACGCCGTCGACGGCGTGTTCTCGAACTTCGCGCCGTTGAACTGCGAGCTGTCCCTGGCGCCGCTCCGGCTGCTGCTCGAGCGCGCGCTCCGGCGCGAGGGACGCTTCATCGCCGTCGTGTTGCCGCGCCTCTGCCCGCTGGAGGTGGCGCTGTTTCTGGCGCGGGCCGAACCGCGCGCGGCGCTGCGCCGATTCCGGCGCGCCGCGGTCGCCGACGTCGAGGGGCGGCGCTTCACGATGAAGTACTACGGCGCGGCGGATTTCGATCGCGCGCTGGGCCCGGGGTTCCGGCGGATCGAGACCCGCAGCCTCGGCATCGTGCTGCCGCCGCTCTCGTTCGGGCACGCGTTCGCGCGCGTCCCGGGCCTGCTCGCCGCGCTCGGCGCGGTCGAGGATCGCGTCAGCGCGCTACCGGGTCTGCGCCGCATGGGCGACCACGTGCTGCTGGTTTACGAACGGGCCTAGCCCGTCATCACCAGAGCTTCGAGCGCAGCCCGACGTTCAGCGCGCAGACGCAGCGGACGCAGGTCGGGTTCGTTGCGACGTCCAGCGTGTCGCGGAACGCCGGCATGGCGGCCCCCAGCAGGTCGGCCAGGCTCCGCTCGCGCAGGTTGCCGACGGGCGGGTGGAAGAAGCACGGCCTGACGGCGCCGTCCGCCTCGATGAAGACGCTGGCCCAGGGCGCGTTGCACATCGGCGCGACGAAGCCCCCCTGCCCCAGGTGCGCCCGATAATAACGGACGAGGCGGCGCAACCCGTCCGGATCGGGAGCGATCCGACCTTCCTCGAAGTCGCGGGCGTGCGTCCGGATCGTCG
>Ga0066903_100000085_pt1 | contig 41828 bp, 32 predicted proteins | sample PanSoiMetaGPlot1_FD_67491 | JGI IMG/M metagenome (GOLD analysis project Ga0066903, IMG submission 67491) | Tropical forest soil microbial communities from Panama analyzed to predict greenhouse gas emissions - Panama Soil - Plot 1 (version 2) | ecosystem: Environmental > Terrestrial > Soil >... | reverse complement strand
CGACGGCAGCACGCGCCGCGACTATACTTATGTTGATGATGTAATTCAGGGAACGTTGGCCGGGCTCCAACACGAAGGCCCGCTGTTCGACATCTTTAATCTGGGTGAGAGCGAGACGATCCAGCTCAAAGAGTTGATCGCTGCAATCGAGAACTCCCTCGGGAAAAAAGCGAAAATCAACCAACTCCCGGAACAAGCTGGCGATATGCCCGTGACTTGCGCGGATATTTCCAAAGCGAGAAAGGCGCTTGGATACAATCCAACTACCCGATTGACCGAGGGACTGCCGCGTTTCGTCGAGTGGTTTTTGAAGTCGGGACAGCAAGAGTAAACCGGCGCACAAGCGGACAATTACCATTTTGCCGGCAGCTATTGTAAGTTCTCGCGATGATTTCGAGATTGCCATTCGAGCAGCGGGCCTGCTTTATCGCGGGCCAGGCGAAATCAGGAACGACGCTTCTGGTGGCGTTGCTCGATAATCATCCCGAGTTACTCGTTTTACCGGAAGAAACTGCCTATTTCCCTACGGTTCTCACGAAATACGCTCCGCGTGGTCGCCGCGCGCAGTTCGACTATCTGACCAAACAATCGCTATCGAATGTGCTCTTTGGTGGCCCATGCAAATGGGGCAAGCGAAACTACGCGGCGTTCCCGCGCGAGAAGTTACTTCAGACATTCGAGCGGGCAGCATTCGATCATGGCAATTCGCAGGAAGAGCTGCTTGTTCTAATGGTCAAAGCGTACGCGGCAACGCTGGAACGGCCCCTCGACTCCATCGGACGATGGGTGGAAAAAACTCCGGCCAATCGCAATCACATTCCTGAAATTCTGAGGCGCTTTCCGCACGCGAAAATTATCGTCACGATCCGCGATCCACGCGCCATTCTTGCGGCGCAAATCGCGTTGGAAAAAACAAGGCAAACGGGAAGATTTTCGACTTATTACGTTATCGCCCACTGGGTGGTCGCCGCCAAGCTGGCGAGGCGGGTTCGCGAAGGTGAACTTCCGGGTCTTGTAGTGCCGTACGAACGTTTGGTCTGTGAACCCGCCAGGACGATGGAAGAGGTTTGCGCTTACCTGGAGATCAACTTCGATCAGGAAACTGTACTGACGCCGACTAAAGTCGGACGATTTTGGAGCGGTAACTCAGCAGCGCGAATCAATTTTTCACAGATCAGCCCAGAACCGGCAACACGCTGGCAGCGCGAACTCTCTGAAGATGAGATTGGATGGGTTGAATGGCATTGCCGCGACCTCATGCCGGAATTCGGCTATGAGCCGAAACTGCACCGGCGCGAGCTACGATCTTTTGTTCGACCTATTCGTGGCGAACGCCCCCGAGAGTACGCCAAGTCGCGCCTGTACTCGATCCGCGATGCAATGACGAAATCTAAATGACGAATGTCGGACGCATTCGTCGCTGTTTGGTGATTCCATGTTTGCGCTTCGTGATTTCTAATCCGACTTGCAATCCCGCTTGAAACACGCCATAGTGGCGTGAGATGTCGGGATTCTTGTTCGGTTTTCCGAGCCTCCGTTTTCTACGACGATTCAGATTTTTCGAAACCACGGTGCGAACCTTTGCGCCCTGGCTGCTTCGTTTGTTGAGTTCGCAGGTTGACAGTTTAAGACAACCGAAGTCCCGGCTTGACGAGGCGGAGTTTCCAACGGCGTCGCAGAGGGCCTGCAAATTGTTTGAATGGACTCTGGATGATTGGCGCGCTGAGGACGGTGCATCGATCGATGCGCTCCGCCCATTTAACAATTGGATCAAACCTAAGGATCAACATGAACTCTTACTCAACTGGGAGACGCCCGCAGCGTTCGCGTGGCGGCTCTCGACGCAGGGGCAATGGGCATGCGCGTCAGCAACGGGGAGAAGCGAAAACGCAAAAAAAGACATTCTGGCAGCGGATCGCCGCATTTTTCGGAAATGGTACAACGAAAGCGGCGACAGGATCGCGGAACGGCGCTCAGCCTTCTCGCCAGGCACGCAAACCTGAACGCATCGACGTTACTTCTCCGCGCCTTTACGTTGGCAACTTGTCCTTCGACGCAACCGAGAGCGATCTCTTTGAATTGTTCAACGGAGTCGGACACGTACAAAATGCCGAGGTTGTAAGTTACCGTCACAACCAACGCTCAAAAGGATTTGCGTTTGTGCAGATGCAGACCATTGAGGAGGCGAAACGCGCCGTCGAAGAATTGCACGATAAAGAATTCCTCGGTCGCAGGCTGGTCGTCAGCGGCGCTAAATCCGGCGAACATCGCGCGCGCTGACAAGCGAAATACCTAATCGGGAGAGATTGCGCTTTGTGCGCTGCTCTCCCGATTTTTTTCCTCGTGTGGCGCGTTATCCAGATGGGTTCTTTATTTACCCATAAAACCTGATCGACGTACCGGCTACTTCTTGATTTCCAGATACGTTCGCGACTGCACGTGATCTGTCCCGGGCTGGAGTTCCTCGACGCGCATTTGTTTTAGGAACCAGCGGCCTTCAATCTTCTGCGCTGAGACCACTTCGAAACGTTTCGTCAACTGCGCATTCCAATCGTAACCCTCCATTCGCATCAGCGCACCGCTCGACTTGTCTACCCACAGCAGAACATTGGAATACTGCGATTCGCGTGAGGGGGCACGCAATTGCAGCTTCCAACAGTTGCGAGTGCGAACATTTTCCTCGCCTAAAACGCGCGCGGTCGGCCAATAGAGAAACTTGAACGCAAGGTCTTCGTACGTGACGCCGGTGTCGCGAATCTTTTGCTTGAGCTTTGAGGCTGCGAATTGCTCCGTACCGCCATCAGTCACAAGATCCAGGCGGGAGCCTTTTTCGCCGAGACGCAATCGCAAAACTTCATCTGGATTCGCGAATGAATAACGAATCAGCGGTCCGTCTTGGACCAGGTGAAATGGAATTACAGTGTCGTTCTGGCGAAGTTGCCCTTGCAGATCGATCTGCTGTCGCGACTCCATCATACGAACGGAGGCGAGTATGTCTTTGGCGGATGGCGGAGGTTCAGCGCGCACTGAAAGCGCAGCCAGCGTCACACTGACAATCAATGTCAAATGTCTACGGACAAAAGAATGAGTAAATCCGGATAAGCCCAGGCAGACCCCCGGTCGGGGCGCCCGCACCTGAGCATTCGAGCATGTCTCGCCAGTAGTCATTCGTGCTTTGTCATTGGACCGCATTTGTTTATTAACAGCTACCGATTAAAGCTTAGGGCTGTTTCATTTCATCGCATGGATCAGTCCGTCTTTCATTTTATTAATCAACAATGGACGGGTCCGGCGCTTGACGTGTTCATGGCCGCGTTAAGCGATAGCGAAATTTGGGAGCCGTTATTTGTAGCCATTGGAATTAGCGCGCTATTCCTTGGTGAATTCAGAGCGCGCGCGTTCGTCATCTCTCTGGTCTTATCGCTGGTCATCACGAGTCAGGTCACCGGTTCGTTAAAATCGGCAGTCGACCGCAAGCGACCCAAACAGGTGGAAAGTGTGCGAATGGTTCAGTTACAACGCACACGCCCCGCGTTCCTGACTTTGTTAAAAAAAACGACCATTCGGTTCTCTGATGCGTCCGATCGCAACCGGTCTGGACCATCGTTCCCCTCGGGGCATATGAGCACCAACACTGTGATTGCTGTTTTTTGCACGATGTTTTATCGACGCTGGGGCCGGCTGTACTGGTTCGTCGCTGCAGCCGTTGGTTATTCGCGAATTTACCTGGGCGCGCATTGGCCCAGCGATGTGATCGCGACATTCTTTTTGGCAGGCGGTGAAGCACTCCTCTTGCTGGGTTTATTCGAATTGGCTTGGAAGAGAGCTGCCCCGAAATTGGCGCCGCAGCTTTTTGCACGCCATCCAAGTTTGATTGCTGATCCCTATGATGCTGCGCGATCGCCAGACGCGCCGCAACATTCCTCATGAGCACAACGCGCGCGGTCTGGATTTTCATTCTCGCTATGACAGCGATTCGAATGTCCATGCTGGCAACAACCGACCTCGAATTTGACGAGGCGCATTACTGGATGTGGTCGGAGCGACTTGCTCCAGCCTACTTTAGCAAAGGACCGAGCATTGCTTTCGCAATTCGCGCAAGTACGGCGGTTTTTGGAGCGAACGAATTCGGAGTGCGCTTTTTCAGTCCTTTGCTGGCGGCCGGCACTAGCCTGCTCCTGTTCTATTTTGCGCGACGATTGTTCAACGCGACCGCCGGCGTGTGGATCGTCATTGCGTTAAACGCCGCGCCGATTTTCAACATTGGTGCTTTCCTGATGACAATTGACGCGTTGTCGATTTTTTTCTGGCTCGCGGCAATGTTCACATTCTGGCTTGCGTTGGAAAAAAGCCCGCAGTTCTCCTGGTACTGGCCGTTGACCGGACTGTTGATCGGACTCGGATTCCTCTCCAAATACACCAACGCGCTGCAGCTCGTTTCGATTGTCTTAATACTCGCCCTCGCGCCCCGGTTCAGACACGAATTCAAGCGCCCGGGATTTTATCTGCTGATCGGCGTGTTTGTTCTTTGCACGCTACCGCCGATCATTTGGAACGCCCAACATGCATGGGTCACGGTTGGCCATCTGCGATCGCGCGGCAGCATCGAGCACGGCTTTGGTTTGCATCCTGTCGAGGTCCTTTCGTTTATTGGCGAACATTTTCTCGCGTATTCGCCCCTCCTATTCCTGGCGCTGGCATGGGCTGTCATTGCAAGCTGGCGACGCGTGAATCAGCAATTCAAAGTTCTGTTCTTGATGTGGTTTGGGTTGCCCGTGTTTCTTTTCTATTTGTTCCTTTCCTTAAACAAAGCCGCGGCGCCTAATTGGGATGGACTCGCCTTCGTCGGCTTCGGGTTGCTGGCAATTTATTATTGGTGGGAGCGTCTTCAGGCGAGTGCTCTCTTGCGACTCGGCGCGGCTATCGCCGTATTGATTGGCTTGATGATGAGTATGGCGGCACTCAATACAGACTTGCTCCGCATCGTCGGATACAACGTGCAGCGAAGCGATCCAAGCGATCGAATGCGCGGCTGGAAGAACGCGACGGAGGCCCTTGAAAAAATCCGCAATGACGTCGAGGCAAAATTGGGCGAGAAGCTTTTCCTTATTGCCGACGCCCGGGATCGCGCCTCGGAGATTTCTTTTTACTTGCGAGATAAACGTGCAGAAGGCCCTGGCCATCCGCCGGTTTACATTCCTGAGTCGCAGGACATGGTAAATCAATTCTCATTTTGGCCGCGCTATGATGAATTTGTTGAGCTAAAGCCAGGCGCGCCGCGGCCGGAGAGCGAAGTTTATACGGAAGAAAATGGGATCAATTTGTTCCTAGGGCGGGACGCGCTTTTTATTCGCGACGGCGACAAGAAACGCGTGCCGCACAGTATCCTGGCCGGTTTCCAATCGACGGAGTTCGTCGGCACGATTCAAGTCCGCCGATACGGCAAGGTGCTGCGAACCTGGCAGGTGTTTCTCTGTCGAAATTACCGAACACTTCCATTATGAACGAGGCTACGAACTCACCGGTGCTGTCTGTGGTCGTGCCGCTTTATAATGAAGAAGCGAGCCTCGCGATTTTGCAGGAAGAGCTGCGGATCGCGCTAAGCGGACTCGATTACGAAATTATTTTTGTCGATGACGGGTCGATCGATCGCACCGTTGAACAGATCGAAACTGCGCCGAATGTTCGGCTGATTCGGTTCGAGAAAAATGCGGGGCAAAGCGCCGCAATTTACGTGGGCCTTGCAGCGGCTGGCGGCGCGACGGTGGTTATCATCGACGGCGATTTACAGAACGACCCTGCCGACATTCCAAAACTCTTGGCGGAAATAGCGCTCGGCGCCGATCTGGTTTGCGGGTATCGCGTGAAGCGTCAGGACACCGCAGTGAAACGGCTAACGAGCCGAATTGCGAACGCCGTGCGCAGCCGTTACACGAAAGACGGGGTGCGCGATACCGGATGCACGCTTAAAGCAATGCGGCGCGAATGCGTGAGCACGCTGTTTCCATTCAGAGGGATGCACCGTTTCATTCCTGCACTGGTTAAAGGCGCGGGTTATCGACTGGTAGAAATCCCGGTGAATCATCGTCCGCGTCGGTTTGGCCAAAGCAAGTACGGTCTCGGGAACCGCGCCATACGCGCCACGATGGATATGTTCGGCGTCCGTTGGCTGCTTTCGCGACGATTGAACTACAAGATTCGTGAGAAGATCTAACCGATGAGACAGCGGAGACAACTGCACACGTGAGCGCTGCGCCAAATCTCGCTTGTCAACTTAGGCGCTCCCGCTAAGCTTGCCCTCCCGTACCGGGAACCTGCATGTCGTTGGCCAATTTACTTTCTGTCGAGCAAATCATCCCCGAGATGAAAGCAACGGAGCGCTGGGCCGCGATCGTTGAACTGATCGATCTCCTCGTTAGCCTGGGCAAAATTAAGAAGGAAGACCGGGACCCTATCCTCGCTTCGCTGAAACAGCGCGAGGAAACAATGAGCACAGGCATCGGGTTCGGAATCGCCATCCCACACTGTTCATCCGACCGGCTCGAGGAAGTTGTGGCCGCATTCGGAAGATCGACAACAGGAATTGAGTTCGATGCGCTCGACAATGCGCCGGTCAAGTTCGTCGTGCTTTTCATTGTTCCGAAAAATCAATTTCAAACGCACCTGCGCACGCTCGCCTCAATTGCAAAATTTCTGAACGATCGCTCTGTGCGCGAAAGCCTCGCCAGCGCAAGGTCCGCCGAAGAAATTTTGGCGATCTTTCGCGATCGTTCGTAGCTGTAGCGGCGGCCTGTGGCCGACGAGCGAACGGCGATGCGGTTTTCGCAGAGTGTCGCTACCTTTTTCGCAAGTCGTACCAATGGAAACATTTCAATCAATCCTTGCAAAGAAGCTCTCGGACGCTCTGGCTGCTGCCGGATTGCCGGACGCGGGCGAACTAACACCAGCAACCGATCCGCGCTTTGGCGATTACCAGACGAATGCCGCTCTGGTGCTCGCAAAGCAACGGAACGAAAATCCGCGCGAAGTTGCGGCGATAATCATCAGGCACCTTGATGTTGCCGATCTTTGCGAACCGCCAGTCGTCGCGGGCCCCGGGTTTGTCAATTTTGCATTGCGTTCCGGCGCTGTTGCCGAAAAAATCGCCGGTGTCCTGCGGGATGAATGCCTCGGCGTCGCCGCAACAGAATCGCCGCGACACATCGTGATTGATTTCGGATCACCGAACGTGGCCAAACCGATGCATGTCGGGCACATTCGCAGCATTGTTCTGGGCGATGCTCTGGCGCGCATTGCAAAGTTTCTGGGTCACGAAGTGATCCGGGACAATCACATCGGCGACTGGGGAACTCAATTTGGGATGGTGATTTACGGATGGAAAAATCTTCTGGATAAACGCGCACTTCAGCAAAATCCGCTTGCCGAGATTGTTCGGACTTACAAGGAAACCAATGCTCTGGCTGCGAGCGACCCGCAGGTTCGAGAAGCCTGTCGACAGGAGTTGGTAAAGCTGCAGGCGGGCGACACGGAAAACATCGAGATCTGGAAGCAATGCGTCGCCCTTTCCATGCAAGACTTCGAGCGCCTATATGAATTGCTCGATGTTCATTACGACATTCAGCGCGGCGAAAGTTTTTACAACGATCGACTACCGAACGTAGTGGACCGCTTGCTTAAACCCGGGATTGCTGAGATCAGCGAGGGCGCGGTCGTAGTTTTCTTTCGCGATATTCCAGAGCTGGCCGACAAGCCATGCATCATCCGGAAACGCGACGGTGGATTTAATTACGCCACCACCGACATCGCTACGATCGATTATCGCCTCGATGATTTGAAAGCCGATACTGTTTGGTACGTGGTCGGCGCGCCGCAAACGCTGCATTTCAAACAGATTTTCGCGATCGCAAGGCGACAGGGTTATCAAGCGGATCTTCGCCACATCACCTTTGGCAGCATACTGGGTGAAGATCGCAAACTGATGAAAACACGCTCGGGCGAGAACGTGCCGCTACGCGAGCTCCTCGAGGAAGCATGCAGGCGCGCTCGCAAGATTATCGAGGAAAAAAATCCGAACCTAAGCGAGACAGAAAAGGCCGATGTCGCACAGAAAATTGGAATTGGGGCGGTGAAATACGCCGACCTATCGCAGTACCGAATGACTGACTACGTTTTTTCCTGGGACAAAATGTTGTCTCTCCAGGGAAACACGGCGCCTTATGTGCAGAATGCATATGTGCGAATTCGCTCGATTTTCCGGAAGGCGGGCGAAGCCGCGCCGAAGATCGACAAGCTGGTCCTTGGCGAAACTGCCGAAATCAATCTCGCAAAACGCGTGTGTCAGTTCGCCGAAGTCGTCCCGCAAGTGCTGAACGATCTCCGGCCGAACATTCTGGCAAATTACCTCTTCGAATTGGCGAACAGCTTTCACGCATTCTACGAGGCTTGTCCGGTTTTAAAATCGGAAGAACCTGCGCGCGGCTCGCGACTGGCTTTGTGCGATCTCACCGCGCAAGTTCTTTATCGCGGCCTCGACTTGTTAGGCATCAAAGTACCTGAGAAAATGTAAAGGAAACGCCGCCCAAGATCGAATGCCGAACGCCGAAATCGGGGCCGAATTTCGGCGTTGGACGTTGGGCGTCGAGCGTTGGACGTTTGCTTTCTCCTGTGAAAACAGAGCATCCGCGCATTCCAAGCTGCACCTACCGATTGCAATTCAATCGCTGGTTCACGTTTACGCAGGCACGCGAGATCGTCCCATACCTCAATGCGCTCGGGGCAAGCGACGTGTATACATCGCCGTATTTCCAGGCGAGCCCGGATAGCATGCACGGCTACGACATCGCCGATCACAACAAGCTCAACGCGGCGATCGGCTCACGCAAAGATTACGATGCCTGGATTGCGGAGTTGCACGCGCATTCGATGGGTCAGGTACTCGATTTTGTCCCGAACCACGTTGGAATCGCAGAGCCCCTTAACGAATGGTGGATGGATGTACTTGAAAGCGGGCCGAGCTCCCGATACGCGCCTTATTTCGACATCGACTGGCAGCCGCTGAAATCGGATCTTCGCGGCAAGGTTCTGCTGCCAATCCTGAGCGATCAGTATGGACGCATTCTGGAACACGGCGAGCTAAAGGTGCACTTTGACCAGGGAACGTTCTTTTTGCTCTACGGTGACAGGAGATTGCCGATTGCTCCGGGAACATATCGTCACGTTCTGGAAATTGCGTTGGAAAATCTCGCGGAGTACCCCGATGAAGGCTTCTACGCAGAATTGCAAAGCATCCTTACCGCGCTCGAATACTTGCCAAAGCGCACTGAGACAGATCCAAAACGCATTGCAGAGAGGATTCGTGAAAAGGAAATCATCAAACGGCGGCTGGAACGTCGTTGCGCGGAAGCGCCACAAGTCCAACAAGCAATCGAAAAGGCGCTGGTCCGGATCAACGGGAAGCCCGGCGACGCACGCAGCTTTGATGCACTTGATGAATTGCTAAATGCGCAGTCGTACCGGTTGGCGTTTTGGCGGGTGGCCGCAGAGGAAATTAATTACCGCCGGTTTTTCGATGTAAACGACCTGGCCGCAATTCGGGTTGAGTTGCCAAAGGTCTTTGACGCGATTCACCGCCTCGCGCTCGAGTTGGTGAGCACAGGCGCGGTGACAGGACTTCGGATTGATCATCCGGACGGCCTATATCTGCCGCGCGAATATTTTGAAAAGCTTCAGCAGCGCTGCGCGAAAGCGCGCGGAATTGCATTACCCAGGGATGGGCGCGCCGTCTACATGGTCGTCGAGAAAATTCTCACCGGTTCCGAGATCCTGCGTCGCGATTGGCGCGTGCACGGAACAACTGGGTACGATTTTGCAAATCAAGTAGCCCAGTTGCTGGTCGACTCCTCGGCTGAAACGGCGATCACAAAGACGTTCCATCGTTTCATTGGTCATTCCGTGCCGTTTGCGCATCTGCTGTATGCAAAAAAACTTCAGGTCATGAAGTTGTCTCTGGCCAATGACATCGATGTCCTCGGCAATATGCTCGACAGGCTATCCGAGCAAAACAGGTGGTATCGTGATTTCACACTTGAAGCACTCTCGCGCACAGTGCGCGAAACGATCGCTTGTTTTCCGGTTTACCGAACCTACTCGGAGCCGGGACAGCCCGTCACCGAAGAGGACCGGCAGGTTGTCGAGCGAGCGATCGCCGGAGCGAAGCGGCGCAATCCGGCAATGGAAGAATCGATTTTCAATTTTCTCCGGGACGTTTTGCTTTTTCGCTATCCACCAAATCTTGACGCGAAAGCACGTGCCGAGCACACCCACTTTGTATTGAAGTTTCAGCAGGCCACGGGACCGGTCATGGCCAAGGGGCTTGAGGACACCGTGTTTTACATTTTCGACCGACTCGCGGGATTAAACGAAGTGGGCGGCGAGCCGCACCATTTTGGGTTGAGCATTGATGCATTTCACGAGCGGAATATTGACCGACAACGTAATTGGCCGGCAACGTTCCTCGCCACTTCTACGCACGACACTAAACGCAGTGAAGATGTGCGCGCGCGAATCGTTGCCATTTCCGAAATCCCGGACCTGTGGCGACGCTCATTGCAAAAGTGGCGTGTTTCTAATCGTCGTTGGAAGCGAGCCATCAACGATATCGAGGCGCCGGATGCGAATGAAGAATACCTGCTCTACCAAACGCTACTGGGCACGTGGCTGGTTCAGATCGACGGCGAGCCGGAAACGACGGCATCGCCGGGCTATATCGAACGAATTCAAACGTACATGGCCAAGGCGCTGCATGAAGCAAAAATTAACACAAGCTGGATTCAACCAAACGAAGAATGGGACGCTGCCATGCGCGATTTTGTCGCGAAAATCCTGGATCCCTCTCCGCGGAACAAATTCCTTCCAGCGTTTCTAGCGGTTGCGAAAGAGGTTGCACGACTTGGCGCCGTAAATTCGCTCACCCAAACGCTCCTGAAGCTCACTTCCCCGGGGGTGCCCGACATTTATCAGGGCAACGAGATTTGGGATTTCAGCCTGGTCGATCCTGACAATCGGCGTCCTGTCGATTACAATGGGCGCCGCGAGATGCTCGAATCGCTCGCAACAGCCATGCCCGACGACCTTGTACGCAACTGGGCTGATGGTCGGATCAAGATGTTTTTAACACAGCGCGTATTGCAACTTCGGCGCAAGCACGTCGAGCTTTTTCAGCGCGGCGAATATTTGCCGTTGTCGCCAAACGGAACATTCGCGGAATCCTGCGTGAGCTTCGCTCGACGCCTGGCAGACAAGTGGATTGTTGTCATCGCATCGCGACTTTCTTCTCGCGTCGGTTTTCCGCCACTTTCCGAAAGTTGGAAAGACACGACAATCGAATTTCCCGAAGCCTTCCCGTTGGAACACGCGCATGACCTCTTTACCTGTCAGCCCGTTCCTGTTCACGATCGAAACGTGAAACTTGCCGATACATTATCGGTCCTGCCGTTCGCTGTGATGACGAACCTGTAGCCGCTTCGCTGTGCGAAGCGCAACGCCGGCGTGAATAGAAATCGTGCAAGGCGTCGGCTACAGGGTTGCGCGTCCACTCTTTCAAAAAGACCCACAAGCCACCTAGCAAAGTTTCCGAGATTCGTCAGAACGTCGGCGCCAAATCCTCCAAACGTAATCTGCGGCGATGCAAGAATGAGCATCACGCTTAGCAACAACAGGTTCATCAAATAGATCAGAACCAGGGAGAAGAATGTGCCCTGATCGCTGAGGTCGGTCTGATTTTTCGTGATCATCCAGCATGTGAACGTGAAATGGAACGCCCAAGTCACGCCAATCACACAGTAAAGCCATCGGCCATACGGCTGCATATTCACGAAAAGACTGAGCACGCCATAGATGGCGATTGCTAGAATGCTGTAGAGCGGGAAGAAATATGGCGCCAGCGCAATCCAAAAGTTCGCCTTGTTAGTAACTACGTGCCCACCGTCGCGCCCAATGCGAAAGCGGCTCACGCGCCCTCCCATCAACCAAACCCAGAGCGCGTGGGTGAATTCGTGTCCGAAAACATAAATGAGGATTGGGCGAGGAAGACCGAAAAAAGCGATCAGCCAGAGAACCGCGCCCAGCGAGAAAAACCAGAATTCTTCGCCTGCCCAAAAGCGCTGCGTCACGGTCGCGCGCGCGAATGCGGTAAAAAATGTCTGGCTGACAATTGCGCAGATCGGCAGAAGGAAAATCGCAAAAATAAATTTCACCCAACGTGTCGGCACCGTAAGCGGGTCCGATACCGGAACCATTGTTCGCGCTCGCGTGACATTGCGGACAACTTTGCGGCTGCGCTTGGAATTGCGCTTCGCGCGATTGTTTGTCGATCTTCGCTTCGTTGCAGCCAAGTTGATCGCAGATTACGCAGATTGCGACGAATTTGGAAAAGCGAAATTTCCATTCCGGGAGCACGGGCAGTTTGCTTGTCATCTCGGCAGGCTTCCGAAACGCATCACCCTACCCCTTCTGGACATGTTTCCGGCAAAACTGGCGGAAACTACAGGCTCGCAGCCTTTGCTCCCTTGGACAGCGTGACTACGCGCGTCCCATGTATGCTCCGGTGCGGGTGTCGATCTTGATCGTTTCGCCTTCCTTGATGAATAGCGGGACGTTGATGGTCTTGCCAGTCTCAAGCGTCGCTGGTTTTGTCACGTTGCTTGCAGTGTCGCCCCGCAATCCTTCAGGTGACTCGATCACTTTAAGACTCACCGACGCGGGCAGCTCGATCTGCACGGGTCTTCCTTCCGCATACAGGACCTGCACGGAGAGGTTCTCCACGAGATAATCTTTTGTGTCGCCGATCAGATTGTCCTGCAATGTGATCGTGTCGTACGTCTCCGGATCCATGAAGTGATATCCGTTGTGGTCTTTGTAGGAAAACTCGAGCTGTTTTCGCTCGATCTCGACCAGTTCCACCTTATCAGTCGAACCAAAACGCACGTCAGCGCTCTTGCCCGTATTAATGTAACGGATGATTGCCTGAACGAAGGCACGCAAATTTCCCGGGGTGCGATGATGGACTTCCAGCACAATGGCGGCGTTGCCATTGTATTTTATGGCCATTCCTCTGCGAAGATCGTTTGCTGCGGGCATAAAACTTCAATTCCAGGCCGGAGCGCGGACGTTACCTATAGTTAACGCTAGCGCAAGCGCCTCATGCTGAGCGAATCGCTAGAGCAGCTTCAATCGGGTCAGGTCTTGTGAATCGACAATGCCAACCGGCACGTTGTCACCGTCAACAACGACAAGGTCATCGATGCGATGACGTTCCAGTAAATTAAGAACTTCGACGGCGAGCTTGTCTTTATGCACGGTGACGGGATTTAGCGTCATCAGATCCGCGACGAGTCGCTCACCAATCTTTGAATCGAATTGGAAATGCCGCACAAAATCGCCGTGCGTAAAAATACCGAGTAACTTTTGATTTTCGTCGGTTACGACGGCCGCGCCAGCACGCACGCCGGTCATTGCTTTTAAAACATCGCGCACGGGTGCATCCGTAGGAACAACCGCCATGGCTTTACGCGGCCGCATGACCTGGTGCACACGCATGAGCATGCTGCGACCGATCATTCCGCCGGGATGAAACTTTGCAAAATCTTCTTTGTTAAACCCGCGCGCCTCGAGCAACACCATCGCAAGCGCGTCGCCGAGTGCCAGCATGACCGTCGTGCTGGATGTCGGCGCTAGGTTTAGCGGACAAGCTTCCTGTTCGATGTTTACGTCGAGAAATAAATGAGCGTTCCGTGCAAGTGTTGACTTCGAGTCGCCGCAGATCGCAATGATCCTCGCCTGGAAACGCGCGATCGCCGGCAAAATCCGGACTATTTCTTCCGTCTCTCCGCTTGCACTTAAAACAAGCACGACGTCGCCGTCAGCAATTACACCGAGGTCGCCATGCAATGCGTTCGAGGAATCGAGGACAACAGCAGGTGACCCGGTACTCGTAAGCGTCGCCGCGATCTTGGCGCCGATGTGTCCAGACTTCCCGACTCCCACGATCACGACTTTGCCGCGCGCATCGACCGTCTCCCTGATCAGTTCAACGGCTCGCGAAAAATTTTCACCCAAACGCTCCCGCAATCGCTTGAGCTCAAAAATTTCTATATCCAGCACACGTTCGGCCTTTTCAAGGTAGTCCATTGAACTATATAATGTGGGCAGGCGTCGAGACGGGCAAGCCCGCTAGAGACCGGGTTTGCGCGTCCGGAACGAAAGGAAAAACATGAAAACATCAATAATCGCAATCGTAGCCGCGCTGGCTACGAGCGCCGGGGCACAAGAATTCAGGGCACCAATTGGTCCGCAAAAACCAGTGCGCGCGATGCCCACGCCGCCGCCACTTTTACAACGACCGCCAGTGGACGGAGTAATTCCACGAGGGTTTAGCAATGGGCGTAACCCGTTTCAGATGCTCAATCCGTGGGCGCCGGCACGTTACGGGACATGGGTGGACAGCACGTCATTCGATCCGAACCATCCCGGAAAATGGAACGGTATCAAACTTTTCGAAATTATCTTTTGATTGCGGGTTTCGTGAGCGCACGTGATACGCGAGCGCTCCCCAAAGAGAACCGTCGGGCTAATTTCGCGATCCTATCGTTCGTAATTCGCCACTTGCACCTTTGGCTGGCTTAGTTCCAGCTGAGTGCTCACTTTTTGGATTTGTGCGGCCTGCTCCTTCAGTTGGGCCGTGAGAAGCTCTATTCCTTTTTGTTGCTCAGCGATGATCGCCGCTTGGTTTGCCATTTTGGAATCTAGTTGCGAGAGGTTGATCTGTTGCTCCTGAACTTTCTTGTGCTCTTTAAGAAACTCGTTGAGCAACATGACGTTGACCGCATCGTAGCGCACGGTCAAAGGCTCGCCGTTGGCGTCGCGCACCACCAGATCGGGATTTACCTCGGCCACGGCTTCCGCAATCAAACCAAATTGCGGTGTGTCTCCAGCCTTTTTCGTGTCTGGGTTCTTGTAATGGAATGTGACTGGTTTCAGCCCTAGGATGGACTCGCTCGTTTTATGGTCCATCGGTTTAATGTCTTTTTTAAACCGAGCCGAGGAATTGGAGGTGCCCAGCTGGCCGTCGGAGTCTACGATGACAGGTATGCCATCAACGTTTCCCACAATTACGCCACGAATGTTGCCAACATAGGTTCTATCGGTTGCGTCGGGAACAGTGGCGTCGCCTGGGGAGCCAATGCAAATAACGTTATTGGACGCAGTCATGTTGGCGCCGGCTTCGCGGCCGATGCCGATGTTTCCGGACCCGGTAGTGAACCTGAGTGCTCCTCGGCCAATGGCTTGGTTATTGGTACCGGAGATGTTGTCCCGGAGTGCAGCGGCGCCGATCGCTGTGTTACTGCCACCGTCTACATCGTTCAACATGGCAAACAAGCCGACGGCTGTGTTGTCGGAGCCCGTGTTGTTAAGAAGTGCATCCCGACCGACGGCGGTGTTCTCAACGCCAGTCGAATTGGAAAAAAGCGCGAACGCACCATGTGCTGTGTTGAATCCGCCGGTTGTGTTACTTAACAGCGCGCCAGCGCCGGTGGCGGTATTTTCGTTTGCCGTGTTGGACAGGAGTGCCCCGGCACCGACACCCGTGCAGAAATCACCGTCGGTGAGACTTAGGAGCGAGAATATGCCAAACGCCGAATTGTAAATACCGGTGGTAAGGCCCTGAAGAGCCCCTTGCCCATCGCCCGTGTTCGTTGCGGGAAGAGGACCCGGATCTGGTGTGTCTGGCGAGCTTGGCACTTGTGCTGGTGCCTCTGGACCGCTTTGCACGTGCTTTGCTGCGTCGGTAGCGCTTTGCACTCGTTTTGGTGGGTCCATGGCGCTTTGCGCTTGTTGGCTAAGCGCAAGGGATACCAGAATAACTGGGACGAGAACAAACCCACCTCGAGCAGTGCGCGGTTTTCTACCTGCGGAATTCGTGAGGTTTCTATTAACAGGTGAAAGTGTTTTGAGGATGATCGTTTTCATGGTTACGGAGTTTCCCGCGCTTTCCGATTTTGAGAAATACGCAGAATTGCGTACAAATCCTGTTGTTCTGTACCGAGGTTTTCTGTTAACCAGAGCAATGATGCATTCTACGGCCGCCTCCGACGAACGAAGCGTGAAGGCATTGGCTTCGTTAAATCTGACGCCACGTGAAACAGAGGTCCTCTTCTGGATTTCACAGGGAAAAAGCAATCACGATATCGGCATAATTCTTGGCGCCAAGACCGGCACCATTTGCAAACACGTGGAGCACATTTTTGCCAAGCTCAACGTCGAAAATCGCACGGCCGCTGCGCTGGTGGCTCATGAAACGTACCGCTTTGCCCCGCCTGCATCTGAAAGTAACACTGGTCGACCGTGGGCTGCGATCACCGGTTTTATCACCACGCAGATCTGTGCGTTATGGTCGGATAGTTTTGAACTTTGCGGCGAAATCGCGCGTCTGGTCGCGTGAAGCACTTCTTCCTTAATCCTGACCTTGAGCGACCTGGGTGAAGAACTTCGCTAACTGCGAACGTACCGCCTGAAACGAGAGAACCTCTAGCGCGCGTTGCTCTGATTCCGTGACAATGGCACCGCGAAGATCAGCATTCTTCAATAAGTCGAGCCCCATTGAAGCGATTTCAGTAATCGACCGGCCTTGGCCGCAGGTTCTGGAAAATGCAACTCTTTCAATTGCGCCATCCCCACCGACACAAGGGATCCGACAGAGAAGCGCATCGCCTGCTACCTGGCCTGGCACGTGACTGCGATCCAACTGCAACACGATCTTATGCCGGGCCACCGCGCGTAAATAATCGGGATACGATTTCCACTTCTCAATTACCTCGACTTTCCCTTCCGGAAATTTCAGGTCGGCGAGCAATCCCCGGGCTTTGTATCCGTCGAGATTAACAACCGTGACCCGTTCACCTGTTGCGTCACAAAGCTGGCGCGCAACCAACAGAGCGGCGAAATGATTTCTCGACGGCACGTCCCATTCCCGCGTGCCAACAAAAATTCCTGATTGCTCGTCCGGGGGCAGACAAAAATTCCATCTCTGATCTTCGATAGGATACGGAGTCGGGATAAAAGCTACGCGCCTAGGACTCTTGCGAGCGATCTGGTAGATTTCCGCAGCTTCCGGAGTTGTAGCGATGCATCCGTCCGCCTGTGTCACGATTTTTAAGAATCGCGATAGTCTTACGCGATTGGATAACTGTTGCGCGATCTGATGGAGTCCGGTCTCCTTCAGCGAAATGACAACGGTTCGACCATGGCGCTTTAGGTCGGCTAACGCGCGCCCTGAAGCACGAAAATCCCCGCGCAAGAGTAGAAGGACCGGTGTGTTCTCTGAAATGGCGCGATACAAGTTATGATGAAAGGCTCCTCGAGTACAGGCGGCGAAACCGTGGAAGTTGATTGGCGGGTGAGCGCCTTCGCCTGGCGCGGGTACGTCGCGAAACTCCTGTTCCGGATCGTGCCCCCGCGGATTCAGAACGGTGAGTCGAAAGTCGTCCACGCCGTGAGAACTCATGATCCGTCGCCGTCGGAAATGTCAGTAACGGACACTCCCGAATCATTCATCGCCCGGAGGTGGCGTTGCCGCTTTTAAGAGCCTTTGATCCTCGCCTTCCTGATCCAAAGGTTTGACCGGTATTGCACGCCGGATTTCGACAGGTTTTCTGTCCTGCGGCTGGACGGGAATGGCTTTCCTGATTTCGGGCGCAGATTCCGCTGTCTGTGCAGCAGGCGCGCCCCCGCTGACATTGGCGGTCCTCACTGCAGTCTCTCCAGCCGCGCTGTCGGGTTTCTGATTTGCGAGTGTTTGAGCTCCCTGCTGCTGTGGCGCAGGCTCGGCTTTCAATGTTGGTTTAAGTGAGCTGTAAGGGTCTTTGTCTGCCAATAACGTTGGAGTCCTAATTGCGATTGGCGTGACCTCATTCAGGTCGACAGCCAACGCAGCGCGCGGCAAATCGCTCGACGAAAACAACCGTGCGAGGCGCGCTCGCGGTTCACCGTGTACATTGCACGGTTCGGTCGGGAGCTGCGACGGCATTCCAATTTCCATATAAGTGGTGCGTCGCTGAACCGTATCGCCGTTTGCCGTTTTGACGGCGTCATAACATTTGTCGGTGGCAAGCAATCCGGATCTCGAACAAATCTCGACCTGCTTCAGTCCGCCAGAGGCGGATGCGGGCTGCTTGATTTCTCGTGGAGGATAACGCTGAGCAGCGGCATTCATGATATCAACCCAAACGGGTAGCGCCAACTCGCGTCCAAACGCACCGCGATAAATCTTTTGCGGCTTGTCGAAACCTGCCCACACGGCGCAGGTGAAATTGGAATCGTACCCTGCAAACAGCGCATCCGTAAAATCGTACGCGGTGCCCGTTTTGCCTGCTGCGGGAATCTTGTTCAGGCCAAATTGCGTAAACGCCGCCTTTCCCGTCCCTGATTGGAGAGCGTCTGCCAGGCAGGAATGGACTTCGTAGGCGGTTTCGGGTTTGATGACGAGCTTCCTAATACTCTCGCGTTTCGCATCCCAAACCAACGTTCCGTCTTTTTCCTCGATGCGCTCCAAAATGTGCGACACACTTGGTCGCCACCCGCCGTTTGGAAATATGGTGTACGCCAGGGCCAGCTCAGCCAAAGTCACTTCGCTGCTCCCGAGAAACGTAGCCGGGTAAGGACGAAGTGGAGAATGAATCCCCGCGCCAGCGCAGAGTTGCAACACCGCATCGATCCCAGCATCCATCCCGATTCGGACGGTTGCGCCATTTTTTGATTTCACCAGCGCCTGTCTGGCTGTGATAGCGCCCTCGTAACGGTTCTCGGCACTTTCAGGTCCCCATTCACCGAGAATGCCCGTTGTTCCACCAATCATGACCGCTCGGTTGTCCAGCGGCGAATCTTCTACCAGCGATCCGGGATACATTCCTTTTTCGAACGCAGCCGCATAAACAAATGGCAAGATCGCGGTTCCAGCAGGCCGCCGAGCTTGTAGCGCGCGATCGTACTGGTTGTGCTCGAAGTCGCGCCCACCCACGAGCACAAGAATATCCCCCGTCGCATTGTCCAGACCGATGATCGCGCCCTGAAGATACTCGGGCGCCGGTTGATTGAGGGTCGTGCCACTGGCTTTCGCTTTGCGAAAGGACTCCGCGTACTGAGCGTAAGTCTGGTGATCGTAATCAGGACGTTTTTCGGTTCGTTCGAGATTTGTTCGCAAAGAATCTTCCGCTGCCTTTTGAAGATCGACATCGATTGTAGTGTGAATCCGATAACCTTCGTTGATTGCACGATCCCAGCCTACGGCTGCGATCACCTGCTGCCGGATGTAATCGACCGCGTAAGTCTGTCCCTGGGCGTTTTGCCGACTCCCAACAACTACCTCCTGGGCGCGAGCGTTGGCAAGTTGGTCACGGGTGATAAAACCCATCTCGCGCATCCGATCGAGCGCGTAGTCGCGCGCTTCGCGCGAGGTCGCGCGATCAGCCCATGGCGACAATCTGTTTGGGCTCTTAATCAGGCCTGCGAGCGTCGCGCATTCTACCAGCGACATTTCGCGGGCTGGTTTGGCAAAATATCCGCGCGATGCTGCCTCCGCTCCATAGAGACCGCCACCGAAATAGATCCGGTTTAGATATAATTCGAGGATTTTCTGTTTGCTGAAATTGTCTTCAATCCGCCGTGCCAGGAAAATCTCGAGCAGCTTGCGGCGAAAAGTCTTTTGTTTGAGCGAAAAACTGTTTCGCGCTAGTTGCTGTGTGATCGTGCTGGCGCCCTGGCGCACATGGCCGGCCGTCAAGTTTTTGAGCGCTGCCCGGATGATTCCGAACGAATCGTAACCGTGATGCTGGTAAAATTTTGCGTCTTCAACCGCGACGACCGCGTTGACAAGATCGCCAGGCAATTGGTCGTACGGCACTGTCTCGCGGTTCTCAACATAGATTTGGCCGAATATCTTGCCGTTGCGATCGAGGATCACGCTCGCTGATTCCATTTGTTCGAGCTTGTTTAGATCGAACTCTTTGGCCTGCGCATTAAGATCGGCGACAAGGCTGGAGATGTAGACTGCCAAGCCGAAGCCAAGCACTGCAACAACTGCTATAGGGACGTAAAACCACGGTCTCAAATACCATGGTGGCCGAAAGCGATACCCCGGCGGGGGCCTCAGATATGTGGCACTCGGTCTCAAGCGTTACGAAGGAGTAGGTCGGCCAAGGTACGCGTCAAACGGCCAACGCTCAACGCCCAATGAGTAATTACCAACCGGGCGTCACTGACGGTCGAACGCTTGCCACGCCGGAGCTTTCAGCGTAGGCGGGTTGGACCTTGAGGACGCAAACGGGAAACCCTGCTCTCATTGAATTCATTAGAAGCGAGATTCGCAGCCGTGGACCGCAACCATTCGACTGGTTCATGGAACAGGCGCTTTACCATCCCGAGCACGGATACTATTCCTCCGGCCGCTGCGCGATTGGGCGGAAAGGTGATTACATCACCAATGTCAGCGTCGGCCCCCTCTTCGGCTGGCTTCTCGCAGCCCAATTCGCCGAAATCTGGAGGCAACTCGGCAAGATCAATAATTTCGTGATTACTGAACAGGGGGCTCATGATGGTCGGTTTGCGCGAGATGTTCTCGAATCTGCGCAAACTCGTGCGCTGGAATTCTTCGACGCGTTACGCTATCAAATAGTCGAACCCTTTCCGATTTTGCGAGAGCAGCAATCGCAGACGCTGGAACGGTTTCGCGACAAGATTGAATGGCGTAACTCACTTGAACCATTCACCGGTGTCCATTTTTCAAACGAACTTCTGGACGCAATGCCGGTGCGCTTGATCGGCGGCGGCATGGAAAAACTTGTCGGTCTTCAAGACGACAAATTTGTGTTTATCGATCGTCCAATCTCAGAAACGGCGCCTAACCAGGCCGCACTCGACTGGATCGATAAGCTGGCTGTGAACCTTCAGCAAGGGTATTTGCTCGCCATCGATTACGGGCATTCGGGCGATAATTTTCAGCAAGATGTTCACGTACGTGCGCGGCATCGACATCTTGATTCGCCCTTTGACGAAATTGGTCACGCGGACATTACGATGCACGTCGATTGGCGGAGCATAGCCCGCCGCGCCGAAGCAAATGAAATGCGCGTCGCCGGATTCGCCGATCAACATCATTTTCTCACCGGCATCATCTCTGAACTTGGTAAGGGCAGCTCACCCAAACCGCCCGCGGACGATTTGAGTCAAGCACCCCTACCTGATTCGCCGAAGGCCAAACGCGCCCTTCAGACGCTGTTGCATCCAGAAATGCTCGGTCGCGCCTTTCAAGTGCTCGCGCTTGCCAAAAATGTCGAACCAAGCGCGCGAAGACTGGCCGGTTTGAAATTCGCGCGCCAACCGCGCTCCGTGCTGCGCCTCGACTAACGGAGTATCTGCGATCTGCGAATGCGCGAAGTTTCTTCGGATGATAATCTGATTGAGGTTTCTGGTTTGTAGTGGCATCACATTTGTAGCATCTAATCCCAAACATTGGCGCGATGATTTCCTAATGTTCTCTTTACTTTCGAAATGGCCGCTCGTTAGGCAAATTAGCGAACGCAAGGACGGCACTGGCCTTGAGGCGATGTCGGAGAAGACGCGCGCAATGCATGCGCGTATCGATGACGCAAAAGTCGCGCGCTCCATTTGTCCATATTGCGGGGTCGGCTGCGGCCAGCTGATTTATCACAAAGACGGCAACCTGGTTTCGATCGAGGGAGATCCGGAGTCGCCGATCAGTCAGGGAAACCTCTGTCCAAAAGGCGCGGCGTCCTACCAATTGCTTACGCACTCGCGGCGCGAAACGAAAGTAAAGTATCGCGGCCCAGGCGCGAAGGAATGGAGTGAAATGTCGCTCGATCGCGCGATGGACATCGTGGCTGAGCGCGTGTGGGACACGCGCAAACGGACATTCACCAGGCAGATCGATGGATCGACTGTCAATCACACGACTGCCATTTGCCACCTCGGCGGTGCGACGCTCGACAACGAAGAAAACTATCTCATTAAGAAATTGTTCACCGGGGGCCTGGGCATGGTCTGTGTGTCCAACCAGGCCCGGATATGACATAGCAGCACAGTGCCCGGTCTGGGCACCTCCTTTGGCCGGGGCGGAGCTACGACCGCGCAACAAGATCTGGCCAACTCCGATTGCATTTTGATCGAAGGCTCATCCATGGCCGAAGCGCATCCAGTTGGTTTTCGCTGGGTGATGAAAGCGAAAGAGCACGGCGCCACAATTATTCATGTAGATCCACGTTTTTCGCGGACGAGCGCGCTGGCCGACATTTGGGTGCCACTGCGTGCCGGCACAGATATCGTATTTCTCGGTGGGCTCATCAGGCACTTGATTGAAAACGACCTGTTCTTTCGTGATTACGTCGTCCATTACACGAATGCTTCCTGCATTTTGAGCGACGAGTATCGTGATGCGGAGGACAATCAGGACGGCTATTTTTCCGGATGGAACGCTGCGAAGCGCGCATATGAAGGGGATAGCTGGATTTACAAAGGCGGCGACTTAAGCCGACCGCTGCGCGATCTCACATTGCAAGACCCGCAATGTGTTTTTCAGAAATTAAAACGACATTTCTCGCGGTACGCGCCGGAGATGGTGCAGAAAATCTGCGGCATCCAGCCCGACCTTTTTCATAAGGTCGCGCATTGTCTCGCTGCTGCATCTGGCCCGGAGAGGACCGCCGCGGTTTGCTATGCAGTCGGCTGGACGCAGCATTCCAAGGGCGTGCAAATCATTCGAACGGCCGCGATTTTGCAATTGCTGCTGGGAAATATCGGCCGACCCGGCGGCGGAATTCTGGCCTTGCGCGGTCATGCCTCAATCCAGGGCTCGACTGATATTCCGACTCTTTACGACATTCTGCCCGGCTATCTCACGATGCCACGCAAAGGCGATGAGACTCTCCAGCACTATCTGAATAACTACACCAAGAAAACCGGCCTCTGGTCGAATTACCCGAAATACCTGGTCAGCACGCTTAAGGCTTACTATGGGAAAAACGCGACACCGGAAAACGGTTTTGGTTATGGCTTTCTTCCGAAACTCACCGGCAACCATTCCTTCTTCGAATATCTCTACGCCATGCTCGACGGAAAAATGGAGGGCATGTTTCTGATGGGACAAAACCCGGCCGTCGGCGCGCCGAACTCGCGGCTCCAGCGAAAAGCACTATCGAAATTGAAATGGCTCGTGGTACGCGAGATGGTCGAGATTGAATCGGCAAATTTCTGGCGCGAATCACCTGAAGTAGAGCGTGGTGAGTTGAAACCTGAAGACATCAAAACGGAAGTATTCCTTTTCCCGGCGGCAGGACATGCCGAAAAGGAAGGCGCATTCACGAATACGCAGCGTCTTCTGCAGTGGCGCGAAAAAGCGGTGGACCCTCCGGGAGACGCGCGTTCGGATGCATGGTTTGTGCACCAACTCGCGTTGCGCCTGATCGCAAAGGCAAAAGAATCCAATGACCCGATCGATGAATCGCTGCGGGCGCTTGATTGGTGGTATCCGGAAGACGAGTTCGGCGATCCGAAAATGGAAGCCGTGCTTGCAGAGATCAACGGCTGGCAAACCAAACCTGTAGCCGGGGTCGCTGACCGCGGCAGTACGGATGGTGTGTTGTTCGGTGGCGTTGATCGCCAAGGCAACCCGCATCATGGCCCGCAGATCAATGGGTTCGCCGAATTGAAAGCTGACGGTTCCACTGCATGCGGCGCCTGGATTTATTCCGGTGTGTTTGGTCGCGATAGCGTAAACAAGGCAAACTCACGGAAATCACGGGATTATCTCGGTCACGGCTGGGGCTTCAGTTGGCCGAGCGATCGGCGAATCATTTATAATCGGGCCAGCGCGCGGCCGGACGGCCGTCCCTGGAGCGAACGAAAAAAACTGGTCTGGTGGGACTCCGAAAAATGGACTGGCATCGATGTCGCCGGATTTGTACAAGGGAAACCTCCTGACTACGAGCCCGAGGTCGGCGCCGAAGGTCTCGATGCAATTCCGGGTGATGCGCCGTTCATCCTGCACGAGGACGGCTTGGGCTGGATCTACGTGCCAAAAGGTTTGAAGGACGGCCCTCTGCCGACTCATTACGAACCGCTCGAGTCGCCCGTATCAAACGAACTTTATTCGCGGGATACCAATCCGGCCGAACATTGGTTTCCGCGCAGCGAAAATCGGTTCGCGCCTCCGGGCGATTCCAGATTTCCGTTCGTGCTGACCACTTATCGACTGACCGAACATCATACAGCTGGCGGTATGTCGCGCTTTCTCAGTCATCTCGCGGAATTACAACCAGAGATGTTTGCAGAAATTTCTCCCGAGCTTGCCCGCAAACTTAAGATCCGCAACGGCGATTATGTGTGCATTGTTACCCTACGCGCAGCGATTGAAGCTCGGGCGCTGGTTAGTCGTCGCATTCGACCATTGCAACTCAACGGACAAACACTGCACCAGATCGCATTGCCCTACCATTACGGAACAGCCGGCCTCGTGCGCGGCAGCGCCGCCAATGATCTTCTCACGATCTCCGGCGAACCGAACGTGACGATCATGGAAGCCAAGGCATGCACTTGCAACATTGTGCCAGGTCGATTGCCCCGCGGTCGCGCGTTCGCCGAGTTCCTAAACAAATACGCGCCCCAAACAGGCCCGCCGATTCTGCATCCGGAGGAACCGCCACGCGGCGCCGGTGCAGCCGGAAGCGCTCTCGCGATGGAAGGAAAGGAATGAGGTCGCCAGGAATTGCAAGACCGCATCCCCGGGGCGCAGCGAGCGCGGCCATGCGTTTGTCCAGCTACGAGGCCTCAAGAATCACACGCTCGATGTGCGAATAAATGTTGAACGAGGGCGGGCGGAGGAATCCGATCAGTGTCTGATTGCTTTCCCGTGCAAACTCGACAGCCAGTGTCGAAGGCGCCGACACCGCGGCGAGGATGGGAAGGCCGGCAGCGAGCGCTTTTTGTACGATCTCAAACGAAGCGCGGCCGCTCACGAGAAGAACATGTCGACTCAAGGGAAACAATCCGTCGAGAAACGCCCGGCCAATCGCCTTATCGACTGCGTTGTGACGGCCAATGTCTTCGCGAACAATTTTCAATTCACCGCACGAATCAAAAACTCCTGCGGCATGAATTCCGCCGGTACGCGCGAAATCGCTCTGCGCCTTTCGCAATTTTTCGGGGAGCGAGAGCAATGTCTCGATATCAATGCGAACCTTGCCCGACTGGATCGCTGGAAAATTTTGGCGGACCTCATCAATACTCGTCTTCCCGCAAATTCCGCAACTGCTTGAAATCGTTCCGTAACGTTGCACTGAATTGAGCTTCAATTTCACGCCGGGTTCGAGATCGATGCTCACTCGGTTGTTAGCTTCTGCCGAAATTTTCGCGATCGAGTTCCGCTCGCGCACGATGTCTTCGGAAACCAGAAAACCCGTGGCGAGCTCATCGTCATGACCGGGTGTACGCATCGTCGTGGCCAGGGTCTTGGTCCCAATACGAATTTCGAGCGGCTCTTCAATCGTTAGATCGTCCCGCAAATATTCGAGCGAACCGTCGCTTTTTCGCCGGATGATTCTTCCCGGACCGATACTCGGACCTTCTTTCATCAATTGGGATTTCAGATATTGTTGCAGCCGGTGGAAATCTGTCACTTGTACATTTCGCCAGGACATAACTTTGTTGGCCATCACGGTCGTGAACCCGACGATCACCCCATTGTCGAAGTGCCGTTGATCGAGTGCGTCACGGGACGTGGTATTTGCGGGGATCGTTACTTCGATTTTAAAGACGACTACAAAGGTCAGATTACATTTTTTTCGGGCGAGGTTTTCGACGAGCTTTGCGCTGCGCTGAACCTACATGATTGCTCTCCCGCTGCAGTGCGGCGCAACGTGACTACCCGAGGCATTGATCTGAACGAGTTCATCGGCAAAGAGTTTGAGATTCAAGGGGTTCGTTTTTACGGAACGCAGGAATGTGCGCCCTGTTATTGGATGGACGGCGCACTCGCCCCGGGTGCAAAGGATTTTCTAAAAGGCAACGGCGGTCTGCGGGCGAAGATTCTCTCCGGGGGCCGATTGCGCTCGACTGCATTCGCTCCCGCAGACGCAGGATGAACGTAAGCGCTGTGTTGCTCGCTGGCGGCGAATCGCGCCGAATGGGTAAAGACAAGGCAACGCTTCTGTTTCGCGGAAAACCGCTCTGGCAAATTCAATTCGAACTGTTGCGAAAATTGGCGCCGAAAGAAATCTTCGTTTCCGCGCGAGCCAATCCGGTCTGGCGCCCTGCCGACATCCAGTTTGTTGCGGACGATCCTCCATCGCGCGGTCCGCTGAGCGGCCTGGCAGCATCGCTGGCACAAATGCGAACCACCCATCTGCTCGCACTTGCAATCGATATGCCATTCATGACCGATAAATATCTGAGGTTTCTTAGCGATCAGATCGAACCCGGCCGCGGCGTCATTGCAAAAATCGATGATCGATATGAGCCGCTTGCTGCGATTTATCCGAACGAAGCCTCGGCCGATCTACGCAGCGCGTTGTCGAGCAGCGATTTTTCACTCCAAAGCTTCATTAGCTATTTCGTCGCAGCAGAAAAATTTCGGGTGGTCCCAGTCACGCCGGACGAAAAGAAATTTTTCCTGAACGTGAATACGCTGGCTGACTTGGAGGCGCTGTAGCCAAGGCCCTGCGGGCCGTCTATTCGCGTGCAAAACCGCAACCTGCATGACCTGCCGGAGGCCGGTAGCTACAAACATTCTTGCGAATAACGAAAAGATGCCCTTGCAAGTTCCCGACGGCTGCTCGATATGTCTGCTGCGATTTGGGATGCTAATGAGATTGTCGATCTTGCGGGGCGCTGCCTTGCTTTTTTTACTTCCTGCGTGCGCTTTTCCCGCCAGCAACGTCGTAAATCTTTCTCATTACGACCGGATGCAGCCCGATTTTGCCGCGATGAAACGCGAAGGCATTATCGGTGTGATTCATGAAGCCACGTATCCGAGTTTCGAACGCGACGCGAGATATTTTGAGCGCCAGCTGGCCGCGACACGCGCTGGTTTGCTTTGGGGCGCCTATCACTACGCCAGCGGGAGCGATCCAGTACGTCAGGCTGATCATTTTCTAAGCGCCGTGTCCAGTTCGTGGGCGCAAGTCGGCTCGGCGACGCGAGGTCCGGGTGTTCTGCTGGTCCTTGATTTCGAAAAGAATGGTCATTATCCCGGCGGCACAATGCGGGTTGATCAGGCGGTTGCCTTTGTTGAGCGCATCCGCCAGCGCACGGGCGTATATCCGGGCATTTATTCCGGCGAATATCATCTACGCCAGGCCCTGAACAGCAGGAACGTAACGAGCGCGCAGAGAAGCGTGCTGGCGAATTGTTGGCTATGGATGGCAAATTATCACAGCGAACCACGCGCAACGGCTCCGTGGAACTACTGGTCTCTTTGGCAATATTGTGGTGACGGCAAAGGCGCTCGCCCGCGCTCGGCTTACCCGATAAGTGTCGCCAATATCAAGAAAGCGGAGCGCAACATCTTTCGCGGGAATCAATCGGACCTACAGGACTTCTGGCAAAGACGTGCCTGGCAGCCTTCTGGCGGAAAATCTCGCCGCGAACCTGAGCGGACGGTTGCGGCGGATTAACCTTTAACCGTGTAGCCACGGTGCTGCGCCGCCTTGAGGCGAACAGCCAAACCGAGCACCTCGACACAGCGAGCGGCTATAGACTGCTTCAGCAATCCGTTCCGCGGAATTTTACTTCGCTCCTTCTTTTTGGATGCCGCGCTGCGTTGTGAGATAAACGGCAAAACTTCCGAGCCAATGTCCGCCTTCGTAATGCGCGCCCGTGACCGCCGCGAGCCCAGCGTGTCGATGCGCGTCTGCGGCAGCCTGTAGGGCCGCTTTCCGCCGATCATCGCGTGGCAGCGCCGAGACGATTCCTTCCAGCATCCAGGCGCGGCTGAGGTTTAGTCCATCGAGATGAGCAAGCTTGGGATCGCTCGGGTCCGGCGAAACGACTGGTTTGAGCCAATCGCCGTTTCCCGTCATTGGAATTTGCGGCATGAAATCACCGAGCCATTTTGCGAATTCCAGTTGTGACAGAACGCGCCGCATCACATCTGCTTCGCCAAGGCAGGGTGAAAGAAAATCTTCCCCGGAAGGTTCGTAATTGAGCGGGCAATCCTGATCAGCGAGGAAGAACTTTTTTGCCGAATCCGCAACCAGCCTGGCAAAGGAATCGTTTTTGGTTGAGTGCGCGTAGTCCAGCATCAGGCCGAGTCCGAACGCCGTTTGATCATGCTCTCCAATGCGCACCGGATGCGAAAGTTTCGGCAACCATGTTTTAAATCGGCCGACCGCAGCTTCTTCCAGCAGGCGAAGGTTCGCTAACATCTCTCGCGCCTGATCGTCGTCCCACTCGCGTAGCTCGGCGCATAATTGCAGCAGCCACGCCAATCCATACGGTCGCTCAAAACTCGAGCGGCCTTCTCCGCGAAGATATGCCGCTTCCTGTTTCAAGTTTTCGGAAGTAAGACTTTTGCGCAGCGCGTCGCGCGCCTGCGCAGCAAACGGAGCATTTGGAAACGTGCGCAACAGCCTCACAAGCAGCCAATGTCCGTGCACGGACGAATGCCAGTCGTAGCAGCCGTAAAACGCTGGGGTGAGTTTGCGCGGCGGCGCCACGTCCGCGTCGCTGTTCATCACGTGACTGATTTTGTTTGGGTATTCCTTCTCGACACATGCAAGCGCCAATTTCGCGAACCGTTCGGCTGCCTTTTCGTCGAACGTTGGTGTCGTGTCTGTCGCTGTTGCCGCAACCGACGGTATCAGCAGAAGGATTACCAGAAAACGTTTCATGCTTGCGTGCGACCGTAATCGCTGTTGCCTGGCGGCGCGAGCACGGTGAAAGTCCGAACCATGTACGCTCGTCTTTGTTCGCTGGTAAAACTGATATCTGCTGACGCGGTACTCGGCATAATTGTGGCAATCACGCACATCACGGCTATCTCTGTCATCGCTCAAATGTCACCCGTGCAAACTCCCAGTCTCGCAGATAACCCCTTCCTCACCGAAAGCTCGCTGCCGTATCACGTCCCGCCGTTCGATAAGATCAAGGACGAACACTTCCCTCCGGCAATCGAGTTGGGGATGGGTGAGCAGATCAAGGAAGTTGAAACGGTGGCGAACAATCCTGAAAAGCCAACATTCGACAACACCATTGTCGCCTTGGAACGCACGGGTCGTTTGCTCGACCGTGCACAGCGCACCTTTTCGAACCTGAACGCCTGCAACACCAATCCGACGTTGCAGAAGATCGACAAGGAAATGGCTCCGAAACTCGCCGCGCATCGCGACGAGATTTTTTTGAATCCGAAATTGTTCGCGCGTGTGCAGCAGCTTTATGCCAATCGCGACAAGCTCGGCCTCGATCCGGAATCGGCTTATCTGCTTGAGCGCTATTACAAGGATTTCGTGCGCGCGGGCGCGAAGCTCTCGGATGCGGACAAGGAAAAGCTCAAGAAAATCAATGCCGAGCTCGCAAGCTTGCAGAGCCAGTTCGAGCAAAATGTTTTGAAAGAAAAGAACGCATCCTCGGTCGTCGTGGATCACAAGGAAGATCTGCGCGGCCTTTCCGATAACCAGATGGCGAGCGTTGCCGCGGCAGCGAAAGCGGAGCACAAGGAAGGCAAATTCGTGATTCAACTGCAAAACACGACCGGTCAGCCGTTGCTTGGATCCTTACAAAACCGGCCACTGCGCGAGCGAATCATGCAAACTTCGCTCTCGCGCAACAATCATGGCGGCGAGTTCGATACGCGCGACATCGTGAAGCGAATGGCGGAGTTGCGAGCGGAGAAAGCGAAGTTGCTCGGCTACGCGAATTGGGCTGCGTATCAGCTGGAAGATCAAACCGCCCACGATGTTCCTACCGTAAGCAAGCTTCTGGGCGATCTCGCGCCGCCCGCTGTCGCCAACGCGAAACGCGAAGCGGCCGACATGCAGAAGATTCTCGCCCAGGAAGTAAATGGATTCCAAATCGAGTCATGGGATTGGCCTTTTTATTCGGAGAAAGTTCGCAAGGCGCGTTACGCTTTCGATGAATCAGAGCTGCGCCCGTACTTTGAACTAAATCACGTCATTCTCGATGGCGTATTTTTCGCCGCTGGAAAACTCTATGGTCTCACCTTCAAAGAGCGTCACGACATTCCCGTTTATGACCCGGACGTGCGCGTATTCGAAGTTTACGATCGTGACGGCAAACCGCTGGCGTTGTTTCTCGGCGACTACTACGCGCGCCCATCGAAGCGCGGCGGCGCATGGATGAACGCGTATGTGCAGCAAAGTGATTTGTTCGGGACGAAGCCGGTCGTAGCCAACCATCTAAATATTCCAAAGCCGCCGCCCGGCGAACCAACGTTGCTCACGTACGATGAGGTGCGCACTGCTTTCCATGAGTTCGGCCACGCGCTGCACGGGATGTTTTCAAACGTAAAGTACCCGCGCTTCAGCGGGACGAGCGTTCCGCGCGATTTCGTCGAGTATCCGTCGCAGGTGAATGAAATGTGGGCGACATGGCCGGAGGTGCTCAAGAATTACGCCAAACATTACAAGACGGGCGAACCGATCCCGCAGGCGTTGCTCGACAAGGTGATCGCTGCGGAAAAATTTAATCAAGGTTACAAGACAACCGAATACCTGTCCGCCTCGCTTCTCGATCAGGCGTGGCATCAACTGAATCCATCCGAAGTCCCGAAAGACGCTGTCGCGTTTGAAGCGGAAGCGTTGCACAAAGCCGGCGTCGATTTTCCGCCGGTGCCCCCGCGTTACCGCAGCTTTTATTTCTCACACATCTTTGGCGGCGGTTACTCAGCAGGTTATTACTCCTATATCTGGAGCGAAGTGCTCGACGCTGACACGGTTGAATGGTTCAAGGAACATGGTGGATTGAAGCGTGAGAACGGCGACCGGTTTCGCTCCATGTTACTCTCACGCGGCGGTTCGGCTGACGCTCTCGGGCTGTTTAAGGATTTTGTTGGACGGGATCCTTACATCGAGCCGTTGCTAAAACGGCGCGGACTCGCTCAAACGCCGGGCTCCGAAGCAACGAAGATTAAATAAATCGCCGGCTCGCTGAAGTAAGCCGCCGAAGAGAATACGAGGGACTACCTCAGGGCGATGCCCGCTGGCGCACCGGTATGAAACCCCTTGTCGTCTTCGTAACCCTCGGGGGCTCGAAACAGGCCGCCCATCAGCACGACTAAAGCAAGAAAGCTGACAACGGCGCTAAACAGGAAACCAAGATGTATCGCCACATCGTATTCAACGCCGGCAGCGCTCATCCAAATCGCAATCAGAAAAACAAAGGCGATCACGGATTTCGCTTTCATAGGTTTCTGATACGCAGGCAGTTGTTATTTGCTCCTATAAAGATTCGCGAGTTAGTGTAGAGACAGATGTCTATTTGTGAACAATTTACGGTTTTGCTTCGTACAAATTGTTGAAAGGATTTTCCAGCGGCACACGTCGCACGCTGCTGAACCCGGCTTTCTCGCAAAGCTCGTGAACCTTGGCTTCATGAAAACCAAGCGTGCCGAGTCCAGCCCCATTGTTCGCAAGCGAGGTGGTCATGCAATAGAACACGCTAACGCCGTGAAACATCGCGCCGAGTGGGTTGGCGTTCTCTTCGAGCTTGTCAGAGCAATTGATGTCGAGACAAACGTAAACTCCGCCTGGCCGAAGCGCGCGATGAATCGATTGCAACAACTGAAGTGGATCAACGGCGTCATGCACAACGTCGAAAGTCGTGATCACATCAAACGGCGCCGGCAACCCTTTCGACACATCGCGTTCTTCGAAGCGCACCCGATCTGACACACCGGCCTCGCGCGCATTCGCCGTTGCGCGAGCAACGGTCGGTCCAAAGTTATCGTAGCCCACGTAACGCGATCGCGGAAACGCCTGTGCGAGTTTGATAATCCCGCGTCCCCGCCCGCATCCGACGTCAGCCACGTCGCAACCGCGTTCAAGATGCGCTTTCACGTCTGGCATCGCAGGGATCCATTGTTGCAACAACAAATTCTCGAACCATGTGGACGAGAAACGTTCCAGACCATCCCACATCATGTCGTTGTATTGGGATTGAGAAACGCCGCCGCCGCTGCGAAACGCGGTTAGGACTTGATCGAAGACGCCGGTAAACGCCGGCAGCATCTGATACATCCCGCCGACAAAAAACGGGCCGTTCTCCTGGGCGAGCACTGACGCGTGTTCAGCCGGAAGGCTGAAACGCTTTGTCGCTCCGTCGTAGTTCAGATAACCGGCCGTGGCCATACCGCCAAGCCACTCCCGCAGATACCGCTCGTTCAGCTTTGTACGCGATGCGAGGTCTGTCGATGTCGCGGGACCTTGCTCTGCCAGATTTTTGAACAATCCCAATCGATCGCCAACTGCTCCGAGCAGCGTCGTCATCGTCCCGCTGATCTGCTCGACCACTTTCCCAACGAACTCTTCCTGACGAGCTCGATCAATTATTCCCGCTTCGGCCATATCCGTCCTCCAATTGCCGGGGGGAAAGGCGCATCTTATCTAGCGACTCCGCTACATGCAATCAGGAAAATGCGTCGCCACAACGACTCGCGAATCTCGAAATGAGGTCTCCGATAGGAGAGAGTATCTCGACCTGGAGAAAACTCTCCTTAGAAGGAGTCAAAAAACAGCCGGGTCAGCGGTCGCGCGACTGAGAGACTTCCAAATACTGCGGCGACCGAAAGAATTGCCGAGAAAATCGGCTGACTATACCAAGCGGCGAATACGCCATCGCTAATATCCTGTAATTTCTCTTTTTCATCCGACTGAATTCCGGTTTGCGCGAGCACGACTTTTTTGAGCCTGGCCCCTTGGAGCCACAGGAAAAGTGAGGCGCAGACTAGAACAATCGCGCCGCCCACGAATGTTACTACCAGGCTCGGTGTGAGAACCCAGTTATCGAAAACGGAAAGTCGAGAAAGAATAATCAGGATAAGTACCGTGAGCGGATAAAGCAGCGTTTTGCCAATGACCGTCGTTAGAGTGCTGACAGCGTGAAGCATCTGCGTCGCATCTATATGAATTGCATTCGCCGCCGATGAGTACAGCAAGCGGAGTTGTCGCAGCAGCCTGAATGCTGAGACGTGAAGCTCGAGACAAAAGATGAGGTGAATCATATAAAGCGCGACTCCGAGAGCGAGTACAATCTTTTCAATTAACAAGGCCAGGCCACCGCGGGCTGGAACAGACGGCGGCCACACTGCAAAAAGAATGAAAGAAACAGCCAGATAGGCCAATGACGCCATGAGGATTCGTCGTTTCCTGGGATTCGCCGCAAATAATTTTTCAAACAACCCATCGCGGCTTACGTCGCCGGATGGCCCCCACATGCCCCACATCCCTTTTCGGTGGCGAAACTTTACATCGTCCGGCAGCGCGTTTTTCAAATTGTCTTCTTGCGGACTGCCGTAAACAACGAATGAATAGGAGGCGAGAGAAAGAAGCACGATCGCCACCAGGAATGCGAGCAAACGAATCATTACGCTCGGCCAGATACTAATCCCGAGACTTAGCGGTTCGCCGAGGAGAGAACCCAAGTGACGGAGATTCAATCGGAAGAACAAGTCCAACGTACGTACGATTGGGTTCCATAGGACGAGAATGAAGAGAAGAAGGATTATACCGAAGGCAGCTAGAATTATCTCCCCATAAACCCACCACCTGCCCCACGGTTTCATTGCTCCTACGGGTAATCTGTTTCTATCGCGCGTCGTTACAGCCCATAAAATCACAAAGGCATTCACGAGTGCAGGAACGAAAATCAGAAGATTGAACCAACCCTGGGCTAACCACCACAGCGGCCAACGACTTGCTACGGCACCGGTCAGATCGACAGGTTTCCCAGGCGCAATTTCAAAAATATGGGCAGAACGCGATTGTTTGTCTTTGCCTTCCGACCGCAGAATATTTCGAACTTCCTTTACCAACACCGTTTGGTAGCTATCCCGCATGCGCGGGAGACGCCGCCCCTCTGTGCAGGAATCGTCGGTCTCGATCGCCTCAAGTTCGTCTGCGCTCGCTACAACAAGATTGCGAGTGAACGGTTCCTTCGTGCGCTCGAGGTAAAGAGCATCCAAGTCGGTTGTAAAAAAGACCGCGGCAGGAAGCACTGGCCGAACCGCCTGAAGGACTAGCATTTTGTCGTAAATGTCGCTGCCCAAAACCCCCACTGCGACCACGTCCTGGCGCCCGGTTGGGCTTGCGCTCAACTCAAGCGCCGTGCGACGGAGATAATCAACTTGAGAGGTTCCAAAGCTCGTTTCCGAAATCCCTTTTCCCTGGAGAAGAGAAGCGGTAGGTTCTTGTGATTTTGAATTCTCCCCGCTCTCCGGAGGCTGCGGCTCGTCTGATCGCCCGTCGAGCGCCCGCAGATACGAGTAAATTTCGAGTTTTACGTTTTTCCGTTCTAGGAATTTGCGTAGTTGTTCTGTGATCGCTCGGCTGTAAGTCGTATCGGATTCGGTGAAAACGACCACACGCGGTCCCTTCTGATTGTGTAACGCCGGAATTCGTAAGGAGAGTTCTGCGACGAGAGACTTAACCAGGGCGTCATCAGTCGTTATTTTTTGCAGCGACGCCCAATCGGCCGGATCCGCAGGCGGACTTGGCAAATCTTTCAAACGAACCGTGGCGCGCACAAAACTTGTGTTTGGCGGAGGCGATTCGCTGGCGACACTGAAGTTAGAAAGGTCGTCACTGTTACCGTGATGCAGAATCCAAAAATCTCCTTCAAATTGTTTGTCCTCAAGATCTGGCACGTCTTTGGTCCAGATTGTATTCCTTATTCGGACTTGTTCTTCGGGCAGAAACCAAAAATTTTCTGGTTTGTTGATTCCTTTGAAATCTAATTGTTTTGGAGTCCAGATAACAGACACATATCGCCACGTGTTTGGGTCTTCGGGTTTACGAAAGGTTTCGAAACGGCCGATTATCGGTGAAGTGTCGACGTCTTCGTAGGGCAAGGCGCTCAACACTGATTCGCGTAATGGCAAATACCCCTCGGCCAGAATTGCAGATACCAGTGCATATCGCGTGCGTAGTCTGCGTTCTGTTATTTCCGGCAACGGCCGCGCATCAACGATGTTCCACAAAAACGTATACGTATATTTCACAGGCACAGCGCCCGATGCCGCCGCGCGCGCTGGCCTTGCCTGATTTTGCATAGCCGCCATCCCCGGGCGTGGTGTGGGTGAAGGTAAGGCTGCCGCTACCGGAAACGTCTGGAAATCTTCAAGTGGATCATCCCAAAGACGCGCAAACTTGTCGGCGTTCTGGTCATTCTTCGCGGTCGGTTGATTTTTCGTTCCGGTCGGGCGCCAACTGTGGAGTTCTCCCTGTTGCGTGAACAGCGTGGCGATGACGATCAACACTCCGACTAACTGGGAGCCGAAAACGGCGACTCGATTTGTATCGTCAAATGGAGGAGCGGTCATTTTAGCGCCGCTGCGATTTGCGACTCGTTTTAACGGGGAAACTCGCGCGTGGCAACTTTAAATAACCCTAGCTCCGGGCTATTGATTTCAGGGGCGCTTCTTTTCATCTTCCGCTCGCCCTTGGTGTTACTTCGCGTCTGCCCCTTGATGCTCCCCCTCTGACTCAATTGCCGGTGGAATCAGGCCACAATTTTGTTAGTGTTACAGTTTGTGAGCGAACGACCTGACAACGCCGCACAAACAGCCGCACCAAACAGCGAAAGAGCTGATTTACGCGCTGAAAACATTCAGGACGCCGTAATTCGTCTCGCAGGAAATTCGCAGGACGGAATTCAAACCGCCGGCGCGTTTCTCGCCCGCCTCGCTGGACGGAGCGAGCACGACGTCATGACGTACATGACAATCCCTGCCACGATTTCGGGTGGTCCGTCGATTTTCCAGGTGCGCATCGGTTCCGGTGAAGTGCTCTCCGCGGGCGACGAAGCCGACTTCCTAGTCGCTTTTTATCAACACAGTTACCAGGACCACGTCCATTTTCTGCGTGAGGGCGGCGTCTTGCTTTACGATTCCGACAACGTCGAGCCTAACCTCGACGACAAACGTTTCCTTTACGTCGGCGTGCCTATCACAGGTCTGACCGTCGAAGCGTTGGGCGGCACCGCGAAAGACAAAGGCAAAAATATTTTCGTGCTTGGATTGATCGCAAAAATTTTCAATCTCGACGTCGATAAGCTGAAAGGACTGATCAGCGAAAAATTCGCCGGCAAGAACGAGAGCATTGTGAACACGGCGTTGATGGCCTTTCAGGCCGGCTACGCCTTTCCGGTCGGCAATGTTCTGACAAAGCACTATCGGTTCGAGCACATCCCGAGAGCAAGCGGCCGCGCGCAGATCACGATGGATGGTAACCAGGCACTCGCGTTTGGCCTGATCGCCGGCGGTGTCCGCTACGGTGCCGGTTACCCAATTACGCCGTGGTCGTCCGTCATGGAAGTTTTGCGGCGGGAGCTACCGAAGTATGGAGGTATCTTTGTTCAGGCCGAGGATGAGCTGGCATCGGTTTCGATAGCTCTCGGTTGTTCGTACTCAGGATATCTCGCGGTGACCGGCAGTGCCGGTCCCGGGATCTCCCTCAAAACCGAAGCGATTGGCTGGGCGTCGATGGCCGAGATCCCGCTCATCATTTGCAATATTCAACGTGGCGGTCCCAGCACAGGCTTGCCCACTAACGTCGAGCAAAGTGATTTGCATCAGGCAATCTTCGGCAGCCACGGCGACAGCCCGCGCGTGGTGCTCGCAGCATCAACGGTGGAAGATTGTTTTTACATCGCGCTCGAAGCGGCGCGCATCGCGCGCAAGTACAGCACACCCGTATTCATTTTGAGCGACACGTCGCTGGCGACGCGGATCGAAGCATTCGACGAACCCGATCTGCCGAAGCTGATGCAAAATCCAAAACCGGACCTGGCGCCGCGACAGACACACAAGCCGTATCCCATCGATCAAATCACACAGCACGCCCCACCGGGCACGCGGATCCTCGATGGAAAGTATCCGCTGCTGGCCGGGCTCGAGCACGACGAGATGGGTCATCCGACAGGCAGCCCGAAGTTGCACATGGCCATGACGGCGAAACGCCGCAACAAATTGCGCAAGCTCGCCGAAGAAATTCCCGTGCCGGAAGTTTATGGCGACCAGGAGGGCGATACGCTGCTCGTAGGCTGGGGTTCAACTTACGGACCTATTCATGACGCGGTGGCGCGCGCGAGAGAACACGGAGAAAAAGTCGGCGCGCTCCATCTGCGACACATCCATCCGTTGCCGAACGGTCTCGAGAAAATCTTCGAAAAATTCAAGCGCATCGTCACCATCGAGATGAACGACCAGGGAATCTATGGCTATGGTCAGCTCGCCACGATTTTGCGGGCCCGCTTCTGCGAACCGAAAATCTCGAGCTTCACCAAAACAGACGGGCTAACCTTCCGGGTGAAAGAAATTTTGGACGGCGTGTTCCATGGCCGCTCGTTCGCCGCGCGGGACATTCCGCGCGATGGCGCGCCGATTGTTCACGAAGACAGCGGCGCAGAAAACGTGAAATCGCTGCGAGAAATCGTGCCGCAGGGAGTAGGATAATGGATTGCGGATTTACGCTTCACCGATTCAATACTTTAACGATTCAAAGAACCCAATGAGCGAAGCAACAACAGGAAATGGCGACGGCACCACAACCGTAGCTGCAGGCGTGTCGCCTGTCATCGCAGAACCGCCAAGAGAAAAGCTCACGAAGAAGGCCATCACGGCCGATCACCCCACATGGTGTCCCGGTTGCGGCGACTTCGCCGTGCTCGCTGCGTTCTACAAGGTCTTGGAGAAACGCAACGTCGAGCACGAAAAAATCGTGACTCTCGCAGGCATCGGTTGTTCGTCGCGCTTTCCATATTTCGTCAACGGCCACGGTGCCCACTTTATTCATGGCCGCGCCGTTCCGCTCGCATCCGGCATAAGCCTTGCCCGGCCGGATCTCCACGTGTTCCTGTTTGGCGGCGACGGCGACGGGTTCTCCATCGGTGGTAACCATCTCGATCACGGCGCGCGCAAGAACATCAACATGACATATTTCATCATGGACAACTTCGTCTATGGCCTGACGAAGAAACAGACCTCGCCGACGTCGCCCATCGGGTTCAAGAGCAAGACGGACCCTACGGGCGCCATCGATCAGCCGGTCAATCCGATGAAAAAATTGGTCGCCGGCGGGGCGACATTCATCGCGCGCACTCACGCCGCGAACGTCAATCACATGATCCAGATGATTGAGCGCGCGTTCGATCACCAGGGCTTTAGTGTCATCGAATGCCTGAGCGAATGCGTGGAATTTTTCCCGGATGTATTCGATCCAGCAAATCCTAAAAAGGGCGGAAGCTTCGAAGTGATTCAGGAAAAGAAATGGGACGGCACATTGGAAGACGAGTTACGACACGACGTGACTGATGAATTGGCCGCATACAAGCTGGCATCGCTTCCGTTCCCGGGCGTATTCGGTGTGTTTTACGAAACCGATCGCCCCACCAAAAACGCGCTGGAGAAGAAGTGGATTGAAACCACACGCGAAAAGACTAGCGGTGCGAGCGATCTCGAGATTCTTCAAAAGACATTTGATCGAATGAAGTGACCGCACGTTTTCGTGCTCCCACTTCAACGCTCCCATCGCCGTGCGAAAGCCTTAGCGACGGCTGACACGCGGGGAAACCAGCACAATTCTTTTCGCTACTTCTTGATCCAGCTTTGGTTAATCGTTAAGAGATGAAAATGACTAAATTGCGTTCCTTGATTTTAGCTGGATTGCTCGCACTACCTTTGGCCTCCTCGTACGGCCAGGTAGGCATATCGGTCAATTTTGCTCCGCCGGCTTTGCCTGTTTACGAGCAACCGCCCGTGCCGGTCGCGGGTTATATCTGGACTCCAGGTTACTGGGGCTGGGGTGACGGGGATTATTACTGGGTCCCGGGCGCCTGGGTCCCTCCGCCATTAGTCGGTTTGCTTTGGACGCCGCCGTTTTGGGGCTGGAGCAACGGCGCGTACGCGTTTCATGAAGGTTACTGGGGACCGACTGTCGGTTTTTATGGAGGCATCAATTACGGTTACGGCTACACCGGAGATGGCTACTGGGGCGGCCGATGGAACGGAGACACCTTCAACTACAACACCGCTGTGACGCGCGTGAACACCAATATCCATAACACGTACGTCAATAACAACTTTAACAGGAATGTGAACGTTAACCGCGCCAGCTTTAACGGTCCTAATGGAGTGAATGCGCAGGAGACTGCGGCACAAAAAGCCGCTGCGGCGAACGCTAAAAAAGTGGGGCCAACCTCACAACAGCTCGCGCGTCAGCAGGCGGCAATCAAGGATAACAATCTCAAGGCGTCGGTGAACAAAGGCAATCCGAACGCCGACGCAATTAAATCGTTCAACAAGGGCGAAGGAGCCGGGCTAGGCAAGGGCGGCGCGCAGGGAATCGGGGCTGCAGCTGGAGCTGGTGCAGGCAAAGGTGAAAACAAAGTCGGGAACGCATCCGAACTTAATCGCCAAGTCGTAGGCGCGGGGCAAGGTCAAGGCGGAAAAGGACTCGGAACTGGGACAGGAGCGGGAAAAGGTGGAAGTAAAACCGGGGCCGTAGCCGAAAGTAATCTTCAAGGAGCAGGAAAAGGAAAAACCGGAGCAAACGGGAACAAGTTCAAGACCGGAAATCAAGGCAACGTGAACCCCCCTGGGGGAAACCAGGCCAAATTACACACCGGTAAAGGAGTCGGGACTGCAGGTGCTGGTAACGGGCCACATACGATGAATAAGATGTCGTATAATCCCCAGATGGGAATGCGCACCGCTCAAATGGGCGGGAAACATCCGCAAATGGCAGGCGAGAATCGCCCTGCCCCAAAGGGACAACCGCGAGGGAAGAAAAAAGGCAAACCCTGACGGCGCACGCCGGGCTTAGAGCCACTGCATTAAAGCGCGACGGTAACGCGCAGGAACGTTGCAGGAATAGAAGTGCCAGCCTGACTTTTGTTCTGGATGGCAAACAACTCTTCCAATTCCTTCTGTAGCTCAGCCGCTCTGCCTTTTTTTTCGGCGGCTTCGAACGCACTCATGGTCGGCCCGTAATACTTTCTGAATTCATCCACGAACGCTGCGGGTGTCCCTGGGAAGTTGAAAGTGAACGTGTCCCGCGCAAAGGAGATGTTCTTCGCCGGAACTCCTGCTGCGCCAAAACGCGCGATTACGTTGCTCTCGACGCCCCAAGTTATTGGACTAACGAAACCTTCCGGGGGCGGTGGCGTATAGTTTGAACTAATCTTCAAAATCTGCGCCACCAGTGTCGGATCATTCGGAATCCAGTTACCCATCACGATGCGACCTCCCGGGCGCGTCACGCGCACCATCTCTTTTGCGACATCGAACGGCTTGGGCGCAAACATCGCGCCGAAAATCGTGACGACGAGATCAAAGGACTTGTCGGGCAACTGCTCCAGACTAGACGCATCCCCTTCCTGAAATTTAAGATTGTTCAGGCCTTGCTCCGCAGCGCATTTATTCCCAGCCTCGACCAGGTTCTTCGCGATATCGATGCCCAGTACGTCTGCGCCGAGCTTCGCCTCCGGCACCGCCGTGGTTCCATCGCCGCAGCCGAGGTCCAGTACCTTGAGTCCTTTCGTGATTCCAAGTCGCTGAACCAGCGCCTCGCCACTTTCGCGCATGGTCTTGGCAATGCGGGTGAAATCTCCTTTTTCCCAGAGTGCTTTGTTTGGATTCGCTTGAGCATTCATAATGTGAGCTTATCGGTCGATTTGTATGGCCGTAATTATTCGTGAGGCGTGACAAGACACAACAATTGAGCCGGCCGCAAGCAATTCGACCTATTCCTTTGGTAACGCGGGTGTTACCGAATGCCGGGCGTTTCATCGACTGTAGAGGCGGCTATGCCCCGCCGCATGGCGCAGGGCAAGCTCCGCGCGTGGGGACACGCGCCACTACACCTGATTGCGATGAACCTCGCATCGCTTTCGTTACGCCATTGTTACTGTATTACGCCGATATCGATAGTATTCTGATTCCACGCCGTGAAAGAGGAGCCGCTCGATACCCATTCGAAAACGCTCAGGATCAATCTCGATCCGCGCTGGTACGGAACATTCGCTGAGATCGGCGCAGGCCAGGAAGTGGTGCGCTGGTTTTTCCGCGTTGGCGGCGCAGCGGGCACGGTCGCAAAGAGCATGTCGGCTTACGACATGCAGGTGAGCGACGCAATCTACGGACACGCGGACCGCTACGTTTCACGCGGCCGGCTCCAGGCGATGCTCGATCACGAGTTTGACCTCGATATCGAACGGCTGGGACCCGAGCGAGGCGACAATACTTCGTTCTTCGCTTTCGCCGATACCGTTGTAGCACGGAGCTATCGCGGGACTAACGAGTGCCACGGCTGGATGGGAATCAAGTTTCAGAGCCGCGCCAACGATCAGCCCAGCCAGGTAGTGATGCACATACGCATGCTCGACGAGGAAGCCTCGGCACAGCAGGAAGCGCTCGGGATCGTCGGCGTGAACCTTTGCTACGGCGCGTTCTTCCTCAGTCACGTGCCGGAGGAACTCATTGAATCGCTGCTCGACAACCTCACCACACGTCGGCTTGAGATCGACATGCTCGAGTTCAG
>Ga0066903_100000084_pt1 | contig 41837 bp, 22 predicted proteins | sample PanSoiMetaGPlot1_FD_67491 | JGI IMG/M metagenome (GOLD analysis project Ga0066903, IMG submission 67491) | Tropical forest soil microbial communities from Panama analyzed to predict greenhouse gas emissions - Panama Soil - Plot 1 (version 2) | ecosystem: Environmental > Terrestrial > Soil >... | reverse complement strand
GCTGCGCATCGCGGGCGGCATCTTCACCAAGATCGCCGACATCGGGTCGGACCTGATGAAGATCGTCTTCAACATCAAGGAGGACGACGCGCGCAACCCGGGCGTCATCGCCGACTGCACGGGCGACAACGCGGGCGACTCGGTCGGCCCCAGCGCCGACGGCTTCGAGACCTACGGCGTCACGGGCGTCGCGCTCATCACCTTCATCCTGCTGGGCGTCCCTGACGCGGAGGTGCAGGTTCAGCTGCTGGTCTGGATCTTCGCGATGCGCATCATGATGATCGTCGCCAGCGGCGTCTCGTACCTGGTCAACGAGGCGATCGTGAAGGCGCGCTCCGGCAACGTCGACAAGATGCACTTCGAGGCGCCGCTGACCCAGCTGGTCTGGGTGACGTCGATCGTCTCCGTCGGCATGACCTTCCTCGTCTCGTACCTACTGGTGCCGCGGCTGGGCGCCGGCGGCAGCAACGACACGCTCTGGTGGAAGCTGTCGCTGATCATCACCTGCGGCACGCTGGCGGGCGCGATCATCCCGGAGGTCGTCAAGATCTTCACCTCGACCCAGTCGAAGCACGTCAAGGAGGTCGTCACCGCCTCCCGCGAAGGCGGTCCGTCGCTGAACATCCTGTCGGGCCTGACCGCCGGCAACTTCAGCGCGTACTGGATGGGGATCGTGATCGCAGGGTTGATGGGCATCGCTTACGGCGTCAGCACCACCGGCCTCGAGGAGATCATTCCGGCGGCGCCCGCCGTGTTCGCGTTCGGCCTGGTGGCGTTCGGCTTCCTCGGCATGGGCCCGGTGACGATCGCGGTCGACTCCTACGGCCCGGTGACGGACAACGCGCAGTCGGTCTACGAGCTGTCGGTGATCGAGACGATCCCGGGCGTCAAGGACGAGATCAAGAAGTCGGAGGGCTGGGACGTCGACTTCGAGCGCGCCAAGCACATGCTCGAGGAGAACGACGGCGCCGGGAACACCTTCAAGGCGACGGCGAAGCCGGTGCTGATCGGGACGGCGGTGGTCGGCGCCACGACGATGATCTTCTCGATCATCATGAACCTGACCCAGGGGCTGTCGAACGCCTCCGCGAAGGAGAACCTGTCGCTGCTGCACCCGCCCTTCCTGCTGGGCCTGGTGATGGGCGGCGCGGTGATCTTCTGGTTCACCGGCGCGTCCACCCAGGCGGTCAGCACGGGCGCCTACCGCGCCGTCGAGTTCATCAAGCGCAACATCAAGCTGGACAGCGGCGCGACCAAGGCGTCGATCACCGACAGCAAGCGCGTCGTCGAGATCTGCACGCAGTACGCACAGAAAGGGATGTTCAACATCTTCCTGACCGTCTTCTTCAGCACGCTGGCCTTCGCCTGCCTGGAGCCGTTCTTCTTCATCGGCTACCTGATCTCGATCGCGCTGTTCGGCCTGTTCCAGGCGATCTTCATGGCGAACGCGGGCGGGGCCTGGGACAACGCCAAGAAGCTCGTCGAGGTCGACCTGAAGGAGAAGGGGACCGAGCTGCACGCCGCCAGCGTCGTCGGCGACACCGTCGGCGATCCGTTCAAGGATACGTCGTCGGTCGCGATGAACCCGATCATCAAGTTCACGACCCTCTTCGGCCTGCTGGCGGTCGAGATCGCCGTCGGCATGAGCCGCGGCAAGAGCCTCGCGCTCGCCGGCGTCTTCCTGGCCCTGGCGCTGGTGTTCGTCTACCGGTCGTTCTACGGCATGCGCATCACGACCGCCAAGAACACGCCCGCCGCCGCCGCCAAGCCCGAAAAAGCCGCCTAGCGAGGCGGATCCGATCCGGTCCCCTCGCCCCGCGCAGCGGGGACAGGGCTAGGGAGAGGGGCGCCCTACTACGCCGAGCGCCGCAGGAACCGCGCGACCGGCCGCACGAACGGGATCACCGCGGCCATCAGGAACACCACCGCCAGTTGCGGCGCGGCGATGACCGAGGTCTCCAGCATGTGCCCGGGCGCGTGGTAGAGCAGGTCCGGGTGGGTGCAGATCGGCGCGAAGAACAGCGCGCCCGTCACGGCCAGCGCCGCCGCGCCGCCCAGGGCGACGACGCCCCAGCTTCGCAACCGCACCAACCCGCGAAGTCCGAGAACCGCCAGCACGAGCACGGCGAGCCCCCCTGCCGTGACCAGGGCCTGGTCGCCGTCCTTCGGTCCCAGCGCCCACATGATCATGCTCGGCAGCGACGCTGCGGCGCTGGTGACGGCCTTCCGCAGCCGGGCCACGCCGTATTCGTCGATCTTGTAGCGCGCGCGCCAGGCCTCCTGCAGGTCATAGCGGGCCGCCATCTTGTTGCCCATCAGCGTGACCGCGACCAGCAGGTGCAGGCCGCCGAACACCGCCAGCTGCGTCACCCAGCCCAGCATCGCCATCACCGCGATTGCCATCATGACGCCGGACCAGGCCAGGCCGGTCGCGAACCAGCGCCCCCAGAACCATTCGGCGACGACGCCGAGGAACCCGACCGCGTAACAGACCGACAGCGCCAGGAACACGCGCCCCAGCCCCTCGGGCAGGTCCGGGTTCAACGACACCAGGAAGTACAGCGTGACGAAGGCGCTCAGCGCCAGAGCGGCCAGCGCGCGACGGGTCCGCTCGAAACCGAACTGGCTGAACCGCTCAGACAGCGCGGCCAGCCGGGGAGGTAACTGCATCGGCATGGCTCCATTATAGCCATGGCTCACCCCTTCCGCCCGCGATCCGGGGCGGTCCCCTGCTCTACTGCTGCACGACGACCAGCTCGACCCGGCGGTTCTTGGCCTGGTTCGTCGGTCCCAGGTTCGGGACCAGGGGGGCCTCGACCCCGACCCCGACGGCCTCGATCCGGTCGGCCGGGGCGCCCTTGGAGACCAGGAAGTCCTTGATCGCAGCGGCCTGCTTGGCCGTCATGGTCTTGGCGGCCACGCCCTTCTTGCCGCTCGCCACGCCGCTCCAGTGCGCCTCGATGCGCAAGCTCTTGATCTCCGGATGGTCGGCCAGGATGTCGGCCACCCCTTCCAGCTCGGCCTTGATGGGCGGCAGCAGCTTCGGGGTCCCCGCGCGGAACTTGATCGGCACGCGCAGCACGACCGCCTGCGGTGTCAGCGTCACGTCCGGGTTCGCGGGCCGCAACGTCACGTCCAGCTGCGAATCACGTCCGGCGGCGACATCCAGCGCCACGTCGCGGGCCGGGTAGCCGGCCGCCTCGACCGACACGCGATAGGGCCCGGCCGGCACCACCGCCGAGAACGCCCCGCCCGCGTCAGACTGCGCCTCGAAGTTGCTCGAACCGTGGAAACGAATCGCCGCCGCCAGCGGGCGGCCGGCGCGATCGGACACCTTCCCCCGCACGTTGCCGTTGACGACCTTCGGGATCAGCTCGACGGCGACCGTGGCGGTCGAACCGGCCACGACGTTCGCCTTGCCAGTCGCAGGTTCGAACCCGGCGGCGGCGACGGTGATGGCGGCCGGTCCGGGCGGCAGCGGGAGGCTCTGGAACGCGCCGTCCGGGTCGGTCGCGACCCGGGCCCGCGGCTGCGCGCCGAACGACACGACCGCCTCGGCGATCGGCTTGCCGTCCGCCTTGTTCTTGACGGTGCCGGAGACGGCGCCCGTCGACGGCGGCGGATTCTTCTCGACGGTGCGCGTGACGACGACCGGGCGGCTGAACGCCGCCGTGTCGAAAGGAAAACCGAGCCCGAAGATGAAGTCGTACGGCGGCAGGGGCGGACCATACTGGAAGCCGACCGAGCTGATGCCCAGGTCCACGCCGGCGTCGACGGTCAGGCCCTTCCACGCCCGCGCGCGCAGCCCGAGGGTGAACCACTGCTGCACCCGGCTGTGCGAGTCGCCCGAGAGGTTGGCGAACGCCGGATCGGCCGACGAGGTGACGACCTCCGCGTGGTACTCCGCGAACGGACGCAGCGGCAACTGCGCCGTGTACCGCTCCAGGGGCGCATCGAGGCCCAGCGCGAACCGCAGCCGGCTGCCCTGAATGCCGTAGGCGAACATCGCGACCTCTTGGGTCTGCGTGGTGCGGCCGCTGAAGTTGTAAAGGTTGCTCGAGTTGTCGAGGTAGTAGCTGACGTTCGCGTGGAGGCGAAGCGGCGCCGCGGCGAGCTCGCGCAGGTCCAGCGTCGCCACGGGCCCGATCCACAGCGACGTGGAGCTGGGCGACACCGACAGGTCGGAGATCCCGGACAGGAAACGGAAGCCGAGCTCGGCGCCCGCGTTGAACCCACGGCTGACCGGCACGACGGCCTTGCCGCCCAGCAAGAGGTCGCCGAACGACTTGATCAGCTCCGGGTCCGTGCGGCCGGCCTCGGGACCGCGCTCGTTGCGGTTGCTGGAGCTCGTGATCGCGCCGAACAGCTCGATCGACTCGTGCGGCGTGAAGCCGAAGGTGAAGGTGCCGCCGATGCGTGTGTTCGTGTCCGTGGTTCCATCCATCTCCTGGATCAGGAACCCTTCGGACCGGAAGTACTGGCCGTGCAATCCGAAGCGCAGGTGGCCGACGGGACCGACCTCGGCGGTCGACAGATGGTAAAGGCCGATCTGTCCGGTCAGCGAGGTCAGGTACGAATCCGGGTCGCTGGCGCCTGCGGCGAAGCCGCGCCCGGGCATCGGGATGTACCGCGCCTCGACGCCGACGGGCGTCGCCGACGGCGCAGCGGGATAGCCGACGGGCGTCGCGGGCGGCACGCTGCGAGACGGCGCTGGCTGCGGGGGCGGAGGCGGCGGCGCGTACGTCGCGGGCGGCGGCGCGGCTTGCGGCGGCGCGGGCGGTGGACTCGGGGCCGCGAACGGCGGCGGCGCGGGCGGTGGCGCCGTCGGGCGACCCATCGCCGGGGGCATCGGCTCGTCATCGGGCGCGGACTGGCCCAGGGCGTCAGGGCCGAGCGCAACCAGACCGGTGCCCAGGACGCCGGCGCACACCAGAAAACGCAGGCTGGATTGGGGCATTTCGAACAACACACTATCAGGGCCTCCCGCCCCTGAAAATGCCCCGCGGCGACCCACCGCCCCGGGCGGCCCCACGGCCTCGCGGCCCTTGCCCTCGGGCGGCAGCCGTGGGAAATAGACCGGCCAGTGGACGCGCCCGACACGCCCCCGCCGACCCTCGAGCAGCTCAACGGTGAGATTCGCGACGTGGCGCTCCAGGTTCACCTCGCGGAGGAGCGCAAGGACGAGCGCGACGTGGTCGCCGCGGCGCACGCCGGCGTCGACCGGATGTCCCGGCGCTATCGGGAGCTGCTGCAGTCGCTGTCGCCCGGCGAGCAGATGCGCGCCGAGCGGGCGCTCGGCCGGCGGGTGATCGATCTCAAGCGGCTGGCGTCGCTGTTGCCGAAGATCCCGGCGGCGGTGACGCCTGAGAGCACGCCCGACCGCGCCGCCGGCGGCGGCGCCCCCGAGGACCGCCGCATCACCGGCGTGTCGTGGTCGCACGAGCGCCGCACGGTGACCGCCGGGCTGCGCGTCGGGTCGGACGTCGAGTCCTGGTGCGGCAAGTGCGGCGAGAGCACGACCCACAGCATCGTCGCGATGGTCGGGCAGGACCCGAAGCAGGTTCTCTGTCAGGTCTGCGGATCGCGCCACACGCACCGGACGGGTCCGGCGCGACGGCCGACCGGTGGCGCGACCGCCGGTGGCGGCGACGACCGTCCGCGCCCCGTCGACCCGGAAGCGCTGAAGAAGGCCGCGGAGCTGCGCGCGCTGGGCGAGGAGGTCGCCTCGGCGGCCACGGTCCGGGTGTTCGATCCGAAGGAACGCTACAAGGCGGGCGAGATCATCGTCCACGCCGAATTCGGGCGCGGCAAGATCGAGAACGTCCTCCGTTCCAGCCTGCTGGTCCGGTTCCCGATCGGCGGCTTGAAGTCGCTGATGCTGATCTGATTTTACGTGGGACCCCGGCCGCGCTATTTCGCGTCGATGTCGTCGAGGAACCGCTTCAGCAGACCGTCGACCATCAGGTTGCGGCTGGCGGCGTCGTAGCGCCCGGCGCGGTAGCCGCCCTGGGCCTCCTCGAAGCGCGTGCGGGTCTCGGTGATCAGCGTGCGGTAGGCGCCGACCTTCTCGCGGATCTCCTTCTGGTGTTTGATCACGTAGCCGGCCAGCGACACGGCCGCCGCGCCCGTCAGGATGATGCCGAGCGGGCCCGACAGCGCGTAGCGCAGGCCGATGCGCAGCGCGACCACGCCGGCCGCGCCGAGGGCCGCCTTCTTCAGCCCGCTGCCGTCCTTGACGGAGTCCACCGCCATCGACATCGCCTGCCCGGACGCGATGATCAGCGCCACGAAGTTCCCGCGCCGGCTCTTCCAGCTGCGATCGTAATAGTCACGGATCGCCTGCTTCATGAACGCATCGAAGTCGTCGAAGACTTCGGGGCCCAGCTCCGTCGGTTTCGTGTTCGTTTTGCCGTCCGCCTCGCTCGCCATGGCTGGATCGTACCATGGACACGGGGGAGACTAAGGGCGATGAGATTCGTCGCCGCCGCCGTCAGCTCCGCCGTCATCGCGGCGGCTGCGGCGTCCGCCTACGGCGCGCCCCCGAGAGGCGACGCCGAGCAGGCGCTGCGAACCGGCCACTACGAGGAAGCGCGCCGCCTGGCCTGCCCCGGCGGCCGCGGCCACGCGCGCGGCGACAGCGCCGCCCTGCTCTCCTGCGCGAAGGCGGAGCTGGCGCTGGGCCGGACGGACGACGCCCGCAAGCGCCTGGAGGCCCTCGCGGACGCGCGCCCCGACGATCTGGCGGTGCGCGACGCGCTGATGCGCCTGTACGACGCCGTCGGCGATCGCGGCGCGCTCGCTCCCCTGATCGACGCCAGCTACGCCGACTGGAACGGCGGCAAGGTGGCGCGCACGCGCCCCGCCGATCTGATCGCGATCGCGACGGCCGTCCGCCTGGACGGAAACTGGAAGGACGCCAACGACGTCCTGCGCGACGCCGTCCGCGCCAACGCGCGCGCGACCGCCGCCAACCTCGACTGGGGCGACGTGCTCTTGCAGAAGCACAACGCGGCCGACGCGGAGGCGTCGTTCCGGGACGTGCTGAAGGTCGACCCCGACAACCCCGACGCGCACGTGGGCCTGGCGCGCGTCGCGATCACGGATCGGTACGACGGCGCAGCGGCGCTCGAGGAGCTGGGCCGCGCTCTGGCGGTCAACCCGGCGCACGCGGGCGCACTGCAGTTGAGGGCGGCGCTGGCGCTCGACGCCGAGAACTGGTCCGCCGCCGCGGCCGACGTGGCGACGATCCGGCGCACGAATCCGCGGGACATCGGCGCGGCGCGCGTCGCCGCCGCGGCCGCGCTGCTGCTCGGCGACCGGGCCGGCTACGAGCGCGAACGCGCCGCTGATCTCGCGGTCCGCGCGAACGACGGCGCCTTCTTCGCGTTCGTGGCCGAGACGCTGACGCATCACCGGCGCTACGACGACGCTCGCGACGTCGCGCGCGAGGGCGTGGCGGCCGATCCCGATCACGCCGACTGCCTGGCCGAGCTGGCGATGACGCTGCTGCGCCTGGGCGACGAGACCGAGGGCCTCGACACCCTCCGGCGGGCCTGGAAGCGCGACCCCTACGACGTCCGCACCTACAACCTTCTGAACCTGTACGAGAAGGCGATTCCAGCCCGGTACACGACGCTCGCCGCCGGACCGCTGCGTTTCCGCGTTCCGACCGCCGACCGCGCGGCGATCACCGAGATCGTCGGGCCGTATCTGGAGGAACGCTACCGCGACTTCGTCAAACGCTACCGCCTCGATCCGGCCGGACCCGTGATGCTGGAGCTGTACGGCGATCCGCACGAGTTCGCGGTGCGCACGACCGGGCTGCCCGCCATCGGCGTCGCGGGCGTCTGTTTCGGCCGCGTCATCACCTCGCAGGCGCCGACCAACCATGCGTTCAACTGGGGGATGGTGCTGACGCACGAGCTGGCCCACGTGTTCGCGATCCAGCTGTCGCGATCGCGCGTTCCGCGCTGGTTCACCGAAGGTCTGTCAGAGGTCGAGACGATGCGCCTGCGTCCCGAATGGACCCGGCGCGACGATGCGGCGCTTTACACCGCGCTTCGCCGGGGCGAGCTGCCGCCCCTCGTGTCGCTGTCGAACGCGTTCGTCACCGCCCGCGGCGACGAGGCCGTGCGGGCCTACGCGCACGCCGCCGTGGCCGTCGACTTCCTCGAACGCCGCTTCGGATTCCCGGCGCTGCGGGACGCGCTGGCCGCCTTCGGCCGCGGCGAGACGGAGGCGAACGTCATGCGCAAGCTGACCGGATTGGCGCCGGACGCCCTCGAGCGCGAATTCCGGGCCGAGCTGGCCCGCCGCTTCGCGCGCTACGACGGCCAGTATCTGCCCCCCGCGCCGCCGCGCGCCGGCGACACCTCGCCGGTCAGCAAGACCGGCGGCGTGCGCGACTGGGTCGCGCGCGGCCTCGGGGCGCTGCGGACGGGCGACGTCGCGGAAGCCAGCCGGGCGCTCGAACGCGCCCGCGCCGTGCCGCACCCGTCGCCCGACGATCAGGCCGACACGCTGTTCCTGGCCGGAGAGATCGCCCTCGGCCGCCGCGATGCCGACGCGGCCGTCGCCGCGTTCGAGGGCCTGCTGCTCGGACCGCCGCCGCGGGACGGGTACGATCTTCGCGTGCGCCTCGGGCTGGCTGAAATTCATCGCAAGCGCCCGGCCGCCGCCGAGGCGCATCTGCGGCGCGCCATCGAGCTGGATCCGTCCCGCGTCGAGCCGCACGCCCTGCTCGCCGAGCTCTACAAGGACCAGAACCGGACCGCCGATCGCCTCGTCGAGCTCGCCGCGGCCCTGCGCCTGGATCCGCAGACCGACCGGGTCGCCAAGGAGGCTGTGCTGGGCGAGGCCAAGGCCGGCCGGTCGTCGCGCGTCGTCGAGCTGGCGCCGATCGCCATCTTCATCGATCCCGCCGCCGCGGATCTGCACGCCGCGCTGGGACGGGCGCTAACCGCCACGGGCAAGACCGCCGCCGGCGCGGCCGCCCTCGAGCGCGCCCTGATCTTCGGCGCGGCCTCCCCCGCCCAGCTGCACCTCGAGCTCGCCAGCCTTTACGACACGCTCGGGGATCGAAGCCGCGCCGCCGCCCACCGCGCCGCCGGCACCGCCGCCGGCGGTCACTGATTTCGAACGGTCGGAATCCCCGACGGGCAGCGTGATCGTGAAGGTCGTCCCCGCGCCCGGCGCGCTCGCGACTTCGATCTGCCCGCCGTGATCGACGACGATCTGCTGCACCAGCGCCAGCCCCAGCCCCGTCCCGCGCTCCTTCGTCGAGAAGAACGGGTCGAAGATCTTGCCGAGGTTGGGCGCCCCGATCCCAGGTCCCGAATCGCGCACGGTGACGACGATCCGGCCCGCCACCTCGCGCACCGAGATCTCCAGCTTGCGCACCGTGCTGCCCGACAGCGCCTCGCGCGCGTTGCGAATCAAATTGATCAGCGCCTGCCGCAGCTGCGCCTCGTCGGCGCCGATGTCCGGCAGCCCGGGCGCGATGTCGACGCCGAGCTCGACGCCCGCCTGGGCCAGCTCGCCCCGCGACATCTCGACGACCGAGGTGACGATCGCGCCGATGCTCTCGCGTTCCAGCTTGGGCCGCGGCAGGCGCGCGAAGCGCAGGTACGTCTCGGTGATCTCCGTCAGCCGGTCGACCTCGCCGATGATCGACGTGACCAGCCGCCGCGCCTCCTCGCCGCGGTCGACGATCTCGTCGCCCAGCAGCTCGGCGTTGAGTCCGATCGAGGCGAGCGGATTGCGCACCTCGTGAGCGATGTGGGCGGCCATCCGCCCGACGGTGGCGAGCCGTTCCGATCGGATCAATCGGTGCTCGCGCTCCTGGATCGCGTCCGCCATCGCGTCGAACTCGCGCGCCAGATCGCCGATCTCGTCGTTCGATCTCACGCCCGTACGCTGCGAATAATCGCCGCCGCCCAGCCGGCGCGCGTGCCCGCGCAGCACCGACAGCGGCCGCAGCGTGCGCAGCGTGAAAAGGAAGGCCGCGCCCGCGACCGCCAGCCCGGCCGCGCCCAGCGCCAGCGCCGTCGCCAGCGCCGTCTCCTCGTCGTCCGACAGGCGCTGCGCGATCTGCCCGCTCTCGCCGCGCAGCGGACGCCGCATGCGGTTCAGGCTGTGGGTCAGCGCCGCGAAGTGGCTCTCGAACTCGGGCCGCGCCTTCGAATCGACGGCGACCGCCGCCGTGGCGAGCTCGCTCGAGACGGCGTCCAGCTGCGCGCCCAGCGTCGCGATCTGCCGTCTCCGGTTTTCGAAATCCGGACGCCGGGGCGACTTCGGCTCCTTCTCGAGGTAGTGGTCGATCACGCCCAGCGCGTCGTCGAGGTGCTGCCTGCCCATGCGCAGCGCCAGCGGCAAATTCGGGTCCAGCCGCGCCGCCGTCCCGCGCCCCAGCGCCGGCGCGAAGTCATTCAGCGACTTCCACGCGGCATCGACCGATCCCTGCAGCTGCAGATAGGCCTCGTTCGCCACCACACCCTGCCGGGCCCGGTGGATCGACAGCATCATGAACGTCGCGTTGATGGCGAACGCCACCAGCAGCACGCCAAGCGCGAGCAGGACCTTGAGGCGCACCGTCCGACGCTAGCACGCTGGGTGCTTTTCCACATTTTTGACAGCATTTTTCAGTCGTTCGCACGGACACATTGACATGGTCTAAGCATGCGGAAAAAATGGCGTCCCATGCGCTTAGCCGGGCTGCCGTTCGTTGTCCTCGCCCTCAGCTTGACCGCCCTCCCCCAGGCGCGCGCCCGCGCGGCCGAAGGAGGCGGTGACGTTCCGACCGCCGTCCTCGGCATCGAGCCCCTCGAGGGCGCGCCTGACAGCGTCGCGGCGGAGATGACCGATGCGCTGCGGCAGAGGCTGGCCGCCACGAAGGGCTACCAGCTGCTGCAGGGCAAAGATCTCGTGGAGGTGAAGCTGGTATTCGCCTGCCCCGACGCGGCTCCGGCCTGCATGTCAGCCGCGGGAAAGAGCCTCGGCGCCGACAAGCTGATCTTCGGCAACGTGAAGAAGGTCGGGAACGATTACCAGCTGACGCTGAAGCTGCTCGACGTCAGCCGCGCCGTGGTCGACAGCTTCACGTCCGAGACCGTGCCGCGAAAGCACGCCGATGCCAGCGCGCTACGGTCGCTGGCGTCGGGCTGGCTCGCGAAGCTGTCCGGCAAGGGCGGCGGTTCGATCCAGGTGCGCGCGAACTTCCCCGGCGCGGCGGTCAGCCTGGACGGAACGCAGGTGGGGACGACCGGAACCAGCGCGGTCGTCATCAACGACGTCGCGCCCGGACGCCACGAGGTGACCGTCGAGAAGAGCGGCTACACCACCACGAAGCAGGAATTCACGCTGGCGGCGGGGCAGAGCCTGCCGCTCAGCCTGTCGCTGTCGCCCGTGTCAGTCGAGATCCCGCGGCCCGAGGGCGGCAAGGTGACCGAGGGTGGTGTGGGCGGAAAGGAGCCGCCGGCCGACAGCGAAGGTCCGTCTCTCACCCGCACCGGGTTCTGGGTGGCCGCGATCGGAACCGCGGCGTCTGCGGGTTTGGCCCTCTATTTCGGGCTGAGCGTCCGCCACATCAACAGCGAGCTCGACCAGTACCGTCGCTTCGACTGCCCGGGCGCGCCCGCGGGGAGCAGAGGGTGCGACATCCACAACAGCCCGGCCATGCCCCTGACGCAAGATCAGCTTCAGACATCGCACTCACTGACCGACGAAGGAAACAGGGACCAGCTCTTGCAATGGGTTTTCGTCGGCATCACGGGAGCGTTCGCCATCGCCGGCGGCGTCCTGCTATACAAGGGCTACCTGGCGTCACCGGAGGGCACGCAGAGTGCATCAAATCACGGACTTAGGCTCTTCCCCACGGCGACGGCATCCTCGGGAGGGATCATTGCGGAATTCGACTTCTGACGTGCGTTCTCACAGCGCGGAATCATTCGGGGTTTGGCCGGGGAACCGCGCGTAAAATGTCGTCGCGACTCTCAGATTTTTTAGATTTCGGGCGCCGCCGCGTCTAGGTTGGGGGGAATCAGCTCGTGTCGACCACTAATGCCAGCCTGATCAACCACACGATCGGGAACTACCGGGTCACGAGCCTGCTGGGCGAAGGGGGGATGGGCGTCGTCTACCTCGCCCAGCACCCGGTGTTCGGGCGCAAGGTCGCGATCAAGCTGCTGCACGCCGTGCTGGCGCGCGATCCGGACATCGTGGCGCGCTTCTTCAACGAGGCGCGAGCGATCCACATGGTCGCGCACGAGAACATCGTCGAGATCCTGGACTTCGGCCAGACCGCGGACGGGCAGCCGTACTTCATCATGGAGTTCCTGTCGGGCGAATCGCTGACCGATGCGATCTCGCGCGGCCCGATGTCGCCCGACCAGGTCGAGGCGATCGGTGTGCAGATGTGCAGGGCGCTGGGCGCCGCGCACGCCAAGGGGATCGTCCACCGCGATCTCAAGCCCCACAACGTCCAGCTGGTGATCAAGGCGGACGGCGCGCTGCAGGTGAAGATCCTCGACTTCGGCGTCGCCAAGATCCTGCAGTCGCCCGACGGTTCCAGCTCGGTGAAGACGCGCACGGGTTCGCTGATGGGAACCCCGCTTTACATGTCGCCCGAGCAGTGCAAGGGCGCCGGCGTGCTCGATCACCGGACCGACATCTATTCGCTGGGCGTGATCCTGTTCGAGATGCTGTCGGGCCGCCCGCCGTTCAACGCCGAGGGCGTGGGCGAGCTGTTCGCGAAGCACATGCTCGAGGAGCCGCCGCAGATCACCGAGTTCGCGCCGAACGCGCCGCCGCACATGGCCGCGGCGATCATGAAGGCGCTGGCCAAGGACCCGGCCGCGCGGTTCCAGAGCATGGACGATTTCCGCAAGGCGATCGTCGGCGAGGTCAAGGTGACCGCCCCGGCGCCGACCGGCATGAAGCGCCTGCCGACGAGCCCGTCCAGCACGATGGCGCAGACGATCTCGGCGCGGGCGTCGACCACGCTGTCGTCCGCGTCGTCGGAGATCGACGAGGGCTTCGACCAGATCAAGCCGAAGCGGACGAAGCTGTTCGTCGGCCTGGGCGGCGCCGCGGCGCTGATCGTGGGCGGCTTCGTCCTGTTCAAGGACAAGGCGCCGCCCCCCGCCCCGCCGACGCCGGTCGCGACGACGACCACGCCCGCCGTCACCCCTCCGACGCCGCCGCCGGCGCCCCCGGTGCCGGTCAAGAAGACGGTCACCATCCGCTTCGAAGCAGAGCCCGCGGGCGCGCACGTCTTCCGGAAGAAGGACGACAAGGACCTGGGTGTCGTCCCCGTCGAGATCCAGCTGGGCAAGGACGCCGCCAAGTCCGGCCCGGACGCGCTCGCCTACGTGCTGCGCCTGCCCGGCTACAAGGAGCGCCCGCTGACGGCCGACGTCAGCATGGACCGGACCTTCCACATATCGCTGGAGAAGACGCCGGCGCCCGTCGATCCGCATCATCGGCCCCCCGCCGGCGGACATCGCCCGCCAGGCGGCGGCCGTCACCACAACCCCGTCGACGAGGACGGGCTGGCGACGCCGTCGTTCTAGCTGTCGCTGCCGTCGCCGCCCGCGTTCTTGCGGCCGTGGCGGACTGAGAGCAAATCGAGGAAGCGTTCCGGGGCCAGCGCGACCCGGCTGCGGCTCTCGAGATAGCGCCGCCGTTCGAGCGCGAAGATGCCGCCCGCCGCGACGCTGCCGCCCGCGAGCGCGACGATGTCGTAGACGCCGAAGCCGGGGACCATCGCGGCGCCGCCCAGGCCGAGCAGAGCGAACGCCGCCACGGCGCGCAGGCCCATCTGCGCCATGCGCTCGCGGCGCATCTCGCTGAGGTCGATGTTGAAGGTGACCGAGGTGTCCGCCCCGTCGCGGCCCTCCGACGACAGGATGGTCTCGACGCGGCTGACCAGCGAGAACGCATATCGCTTCGAAAAATCGAGCGAGCGAACCAGCCCCGGCCAGATCCCCTGCGCCCGCTCCCACTCGATGCGGTCGCCGTGGTGACGGCGGATGGTCATCAGCTGGTCGCGCAGGAAACGGTCGACAGCGCGGCGAACCACGTCGATCGGCGCCGTGACGACGCGGCTGACGACGACGCGGCTGGCGCCCAGGGTGCGGGTCAACGCGCCCCCCTCTTCGGGCTCGGTCACGGCGCCGCGCCGGAGCTCGATCAGCGCCTGCTGCACGCTGTCGCCCCGGAGGCCCGCCTCCTCGCCGAGACGGACCAGCTCGCCGACGCTCAGCATCTCGTCGGTCGCGCGCTCGTTCCGCGCCGGGCTCTGCGTGTCGATCTCAGCCGCCCGCTTCAGTACGAAATCGACTTCTCGGCGGGTGAGCTTGTCCGACACGACAACCGATTATAGCGCGCCGAATCGAGCATTCACGGCTTCGATCGTATCGGGCGAATCGGGAACGCCAGCCGCATGAGCCATTCGTAGACCCGATCCGGGACGAAGGCGCGCAGCCGGCCGCCGGTCAGCGAGGTCGGGCCGACCGGCCAGCGCAGGCGGGGGTTTTCGCTGGTGGCTGCGCGCTCGATCACGTCGATCAGCGGGTCCAGGTCATCCTGGCGCGGCAGCTTGTCAGCTTGGCGGTGATAGGCGGCCAGCAGGTCGGCGTAGGGGCTGTCGGCCCGGCCCGCCGCGGCCGATAGGCGCTGGTTGTCGTGCAGCGCGGTGTGGTAGGGGCCGGGTTCGATCAGCGCGACCCGGACCCCGAACGGAATCAGCTCCAGGCGCAGCGATTCGATCATCCCTTCGAGGGCCCACTTCGAGGCGGCGTAGGGCCCGCTGATCGGGACCGCGACGCGGCCCGACACCGAGCCGAGGGTGACCACGGTGCCGGCGCCGCGCGCCCGCATCGCCGGCAGGAAGGCCCGCGTGACGCGCAGGACGCCGACGACGTTGGTCTCGAGCTGGGCGCGCAGCTCGTCTGGCGAGGTCTCCTCCAGCGCCCCGAACGCGTAATAGCCGGCGTTGTTGACGAGGACATCCAGGCACCCGCCCGCCTCGCGCAGGATCCCGGCCGCCGCCGCGGCCACGGAAGCATCGCTGGCGACGTCGAGGGCGGGCGTCTCCAACCGCCAGCCCTTCTCGGCCGCGCGCGCGCGCAGCGGCGCCCCGCGTTCCGGATTCCGCATGCTGGCGAACACGCGCCAGCCCCTTGACGCGAACCGCTCGGCGGTCGCTCGCCCGATCCCCGACGAGCTGCCGGTGATCAGGATCGAGCGCATCTCGCCCCTTGGGCCTACCGGATCCCCCATGGGGCCGTTACCCTACCCTATCCGCGCAGCAGAGCGGCCAGGACGACGAGCGCCAGCAGCGCCCAGGTGGCGGTCGCCGCCATCCAGACCCAGCCGAGCCGCCGCCGGAGCCGCAGCCGCACCAGCGTCCGCAGCCCCAGCGCCGCATCCAGCGTCGACAGCACCAGCAAGCCCGACATCCAGGCCAGGTTCATCTGCGCGTGCCGGTCCGGCGCGCGCGCATACGACAGCGCCCCGATCAGAAACACCGTCCCGAACAGCATCTGGATGATCGCCTGCCGCGTCGCCCGCGCCCGCAGCTGCGCCGCCCGCACGTGGTGAAGCGAGCGCCGCCCTGCCGACGGCAGCGACGCCGAATCTTGGGACGCCATCCCTATTAGTCTAGTACGTCAGCGTGTAGCCGGTCTGCAGGACGTGCGCGTTTCCGAAGCTGGTGCTCTGGATGTAGTAGCCGTACGAGATCTCGAAGGCGCCGTCGGCGAACCAGCCGAGCAGCGGAACGTCGCGAAGCGCCTCCGCCTGCCAGACCAGCTGCACCTCCGGGTACTCGGTGTGCATCGGCCCCAGCTTCGGATCGGCCGTGAAGTACTTGGCCGTCCCGGCGAGGTAGCCCGAAGGCGGGTCGGTCGCCTGCGCGCAGAACTCCGTGGGCGGGAGCTGCGTCGGCTTGTTGGGCGGGGTGCAGTAGAAACGCGCGCCGCTCTGGCGGTAGTAACGGAATAGCGCACGCACCTCCAGCGTCGGCGTCACCTGCTGGTAGACGCGCCCTTCGATCATGTTCCCCACCAGATGCCATGGATCGGAGACCGTCAGGTGCTCGCCGGGGTAGTAGTCGAAGTAGAAGCGGTAGCTCAGTTGGAAGCCGGTGGACGTCTCGGGCACGTAGTAGGCGGCGCGGGGGGTGAGCGCCATTCGCAGCCGGTGAGGCGGAAGGAACTCGGGCTGATTGTTGACGGTCGGAACGGTTCGATAGACGTTGCCCTGGAACCCGTCCAGGTAGGCCGCCTCGTAGCTGACCTGCGCGAGCATCACGGGCGACAGCACCTGCGAGTAGCTGGCACCGGCGTACCAGGTGTCCAGCGTGCAGAACGGCGCCTGGACGTTCGGGGCGCACGTCGTGCTGGTCGTCTTGTTGCTCATGCTGTCGAAGCCCCGCCCGACCGACAGCCTGAACGCTGCCCGGTCGTCCCACAACCGCTGGCCGTACGATCCACCGATGAAGTGCGACCAGTAGTCGGACTCCGCGCTGTACTTGTAGGACAGCGAGACCTCGCTCCGTTCGAGGCGCTTGCGCACGCGCACCCCGACCTCGTCGCGAATCTCCGTGAAGATGTTGTCGATCGACGTGCCGGCGGCGGCCGACGCCGAGGTGATCGCGTCGGCGAGAAAGTGCGCCTCCACGTCCAGGCCTTCGCCCGGCGAATCGCGCCCGACGTCGACCATCGGCTGGATGACGCGCGTCGAGGCCTCGCGGTAGTAGGCCCCGCGAACGGTCACGTAGTCGTCGCCCCGCGCCGCCGCCGGCGCGAGCGCGGCGGCGCAGACGAGCAATGCGGCGGCGAGCCGCGGTCTAACCGCGGCGAACGAACGACGCTTCAATTGCAGCCACAGCCTCCACCGGGCTGGCCGAAGCCGAGGTCAGCGCCTTCGCGCGCGCCGAACCAGTGCTGCCGAAAGCGATCCTCCTGCGGCGACGAATCGAATCGCATCGCCCGCTTCGAAAGATGCTCCCGCTGCCACGGCTGCACCGGAGGCGGACGATGCGCGCAGCCGGCGACGCCTGCGAACACGAGCACAATCGGAATCAGGAAGCGCAGGCAGTTGACACTCGACATAGGCCGCTTTTAACACGTCCGGAATGTCAGCTGCACCGCCCATCCGGACGATTGGTCTTTGCCGGACCGCTCGCTGCCCGCCTAGCAGATTCTGCCAGACGTTACCCGACCGTTGCCGACTATGTGGTGAACTCGGATCTGGCCTTCTTGATGACCGCTTTGAGGTCGTCGGGAACAGGAATCGTTGGGACCTCGCGACGACGCGCGAGTGGCGATGTCAGCAACGGGTGCCGGGGCATCGTAATGGGCACGCCGGTCAGCTTCTCGATTGCAAGCAGCTCGCCTGGGTAAAGTCGATAAGGTAGCCGCCAGAATGGCTGATAACCGCCGGTACCGACGTTCTTGGCGTGGTACTCGGCGAGCAGTTCGTAGTCATCCGGCTTGAGGCTCCCCTGGGCGACCGACGCGTAAGGTCCGATCGAACCCCAGCCATGGCGTTTGATCTCGCCGGCGTTCCGTTTGGTCACGAAATGGGCCATCAACGTACAGAGCGGATTCATGTCTTTTCCGCCGATGCTTTCGTCTCCCTTGTCGATTAACTCGATCCGCGGATCGAGCCAGTCGCGGATCGCCTGGGCGCCGAGGGCAGACGCGTGCATCCAGCACGGTGCCACATTTTCCATATCGGTGCGGGCCTGCTTTTCGGGACGACTGTCCGCGTCGTACGCGCACGCCAGCAGTCGTACCGCCCAGTAGTTATAGAGACACGCACGATCAATGAGCGCAAAGCCGGCTTCGTCGCCCTGCAGTACCTGGCTGCATCCGAGAGCACCCTCGTAGCCTGCGAGATATTCGAGGCCCACAGTCGCGTGGCCTATGTTTGCTAGACCGGCCGCGTAGTTTGTCAGCCCGGCGCGGCTCGATTCTGGAAAGTCCGACGCTCGCTCGTTTTCGAGATACGCCTGCAGCGCGTCTCGCTCTCGCTTCATCCAGCGCTCAGCCGTCCTGTAGTCGGCGCTCATGCGGAGTTACCAAGGACGTGAGGTCACCTTCATGTCCGACGAACCGACGTTCGAAACCTCGAGAACTTGGCCCGCGATAGTGATAGTACCGTCCTTGATCTTTTGCAAAAGTGCTTGCGCGTCCTTGCGCGTTGCTTCCGCGATGCCGCTCCAGCCCGCTGTTGGCGGTGAGCCCGCCGCGGCACGTCCCAGACGCGTCCTGACGAATGTCCCGATGTTCTTTTGAGCGTCGCTCAGGCCTTTCACCACGGCGCCAGCGCTTGATTTGACCTCGAAGAAGAACGTCTTGCCATTCAGCTCGGCGATGATGTCAATGCCGTGGCCCGAGGCATTCTGGATGGCGCGAAGATTCGTATATCCCGCACGGCTCAAGTACGACGCCGCAGCTTGTTCCCCCATGCGGCCAATTTGCTCTGTCGTGTATCGAACGACGCTCGTCGTTGCCGTCGCTACGCTCGCGGCCGGCGAGGGAACGTTTGGCTCGGCCATCATCTGAGTGCACTCGTTGACGCAGCCTTGGTACTTACCGGCCAAGACGTAAAGCGGCCCGACGATTCTGATCAGGGTGGTCACGGTGAAATACCCAGCCGCGACTGGAATTGCTACGACCGCAATCAGTGTCCCCGCGATCACAGCACCGCCGTGTTCGCGATCCTCTGGTTCCGTAGGGACGGGCTCGCTGCTGCCAGGAGCGGGCCCCCCTTCCGCTCCGTTAATGCCGTCCGCCCCGTCGGGATCCCAGAAGACAAGCGGGTTTTGGCGTACGTACTGGTAAGGGTTGAGGTCCCAGGGGCTCGCCAGGTGCTTCGGATCCGGCCCCTTGATTGCCGAATCCGGCGCGGTCCAGCGCGCGGTCTGCGGCTGCATCCAGCGAGCGCCGTGATAACTCCAGCCGGTGTTCGGATCCGTCAGCCTGCCGAGGATGTTCTGCGGTTCAGAAACGACGTCGACCCTCGGTATCGGTTGGCCGAACGGCTCGTAGCGCCGCTCCTCGACGAGGGCGCCCGTGCTGTCGGTGATGAGGGTCGGACCGGGCGCGATTCCCTGATGGAAGAAATGCGTCAGATCAGTCGCGACGCTCCAGTCGAGGGCGCTGCTTCTGCGGTTCAACCCGAGCATCTCGCATGACGCCGCGCCGAGCAGTAACGCGGCCGTCCCAGCAAGGGCTGGAACCCATCGGCGCCGGCGCTTGGAGTACCCGACGAAGACACCGGCGAGCGCGGCCAGCATCAGAGCAAACGGCAGCACAGACCGAATCGGTTCGGGCAGACGATGCGGGGCCGTTCGTTTCGTCACCGGCGCCGCCATCGCCCCGCCACCATTGGAGTTCGGCTGCGTCGTCACGCGGGCGATGAGGCGATCGCCGATCCGGATGTAGTGCTCGCGCTTGCCGTCGTGCTCGGTATAGTCCTGCGTGAACCAGACTTGAGTGTGCGCGTTCGTGGTGCCCGGCGCGGTCGTGGTCGATGTGCGGAGGCCGTCGTAGCCGTAGGTGTGGACCTCGGCGACCGTCGGGCCGCCGGTGCCCGATGAATGCGCGGGAATGCGGAGGCGGAACGCGGCGACGCGGCCGTTGTGGTAGCCCCAGCCGACGACGTCGCCGAAGTCGTCGATGCTGGCCGCGAGACGCAGATCCCATCCGCTCGTTGGATCGATGAGATCGTTCAGCTTCGCGAAGCCGGTTCGGTCGCTCAGGATCCAGGCGGCCTGGATCGTCTCCGCGGCGTCGACATAACCGGACCCGACGGCGTCGCCCGCGGAGTTGACCGAGTACGCGAACGACGAGCCAGCCCAGCCGATATCGTCGTCGAGGGCGCCGTTGGAGAGCTTCAGCCGGTAGGCGCGCTCCGGGATTCCAGTGGTGGACGCGACGCCGACCACGTAGTCGCCCTGCTTCTCGTTCGCGACCACCAGCGTCGTACCCGACATCGGATCGACGTAGGCGTTGAGGTCCTGGAGGTCGACGAGGTCGTGCCAGAGCACGGCGTGACCGAAACGCGCGAACCCGGTCGACGGAGAGTCGGGCGTCTGTGCGCTGCCCGAGACGATCCCGAGGTCATCGATCCGCCAGCCCCAGCTCTGCGCGCCGCCCAGCGTCCCGATCTCCTGAAAACCGGTCGCGTCCGAATGCCGATAGCCGTGAGAGTTTCCGCCCACGGTGAAAGCGCCGCTCGCCTGGTTTTGGTTGTTGATGTCGTACGCGAACGTAAAGTCGCCGGGGTTTCCGAGGTCGTGGAACCCGGTCGCGTCGTATCGGTAGGCTCGATTGATTCCCGACGGTGCCCAGGTGCCGATCACCGCGTCCGCGTCGTTCATCGAGTTCGCGTAGACGCTGGTTCCCATTCCGATGGCCGCGGTGAGATCGATCGGGGCCCCGTTGCCCTCGACGAGCAGAGCGCGGTAGCCGCCGGCCGCGAGGCTCACATCGACCGGAACGTGACCCTTCGAGTTCGAATGACCGACGAGTGCCTGCGTCTCGCCGTCGCCCGGCGTCCACAAGTCGTCGACGGGAAGATTCGTGAACGCCGGTGGGCTCGCGATCGGCAGCACCTCGCGGAGTTGGTCGTAGGCGTCGTAGTGCAACTCGGCGCCGCGGTCACGGATCAGCCGGCCCGCCTTGTCGTAGTCGAAGGCGCCGAGATCGCACGTGCCGCCGTTGTTCGTCGTCGACGCGCACTGGCCGCTTCCCGGATCGCAGGTCGCGGTGTGGCAGCCGTCCTGCGCGAGGCAGACGGTCGGGTTCGCACCGACGCACGCGCCCGCCGTGCAGACGTCGCTGCGCGTACAGGCATTGCCGTCGTTGCAGGTGGTCCCGTCGGCCACCGGCGTCGGGTCGGTGCATGTTCCGAGGTAGCTGACGCAGGTGCCGGGCGTGTGGCACTGATCGGCCGTGCAGACGACCGGGTCCGCGCCCACGCAGGCGCCCGCTTGGCAGGTGTCGGTCCTCGTGCACATGCTGAAGTCGGTGCAGGAGCTGCCGTCGGGGTGGACCGGGTGCGTGCAAGGGTCGGAGGTCGTGTAGTACGCCAAGATCTCGGCGGGCGAGAGCACGCGGCGGTAGAGCATCGCCTCGTCGATCGCACCCTTGAAGTTCCAGATCCGCTGGTCGAAAGTGAAGTAGTACGAGATCAGGCAGCCGATCGCGAACGTCGAGTCGACGTCGCCGAACGCGCCGGGATCCCCGTACGAGATCTTGCTGAGACCGTTGGCGTTGCCGTTGACGTAGATGGTTATCTGGTTGTGGTCCCAGGTGACGGCCACGTGCGTCCACTGGTTCGGGGTCAGGAGACCCAACCCGCCCGGGTAACCCCACATCTGAGCGCCGGCCGTCCGCACGGTGCCCGTAGCGGCGATCCCCGGCGTGGGGTAACACCATGACCCCAGCGAGTAGTCGAAGCTTCTTCCCATCACCGCCTCGGCGGTCTGGCCGCCCGGACAGACGATCGACGCTGACGGGTTGACCCACGCCATCATCGTCACGCCGCTCGCGCCCTGCATCCGCGCTTCGGGCCAGATCGGGGTGGTCATGCAGGACGTCCCATCGAACTGCATCCCCAGCCCCACCCGTCCTGGCACGGGCGTGACGTTGCCTTCGATCGTCAGGTCATGCCCGCCGCCGCTGGCGTCGCGCCCATCGCCGTCCAGCTTCCACCAGCCGATCAGATCCTGCGTCGAAGGCGGCCCGGATGACGGCGTGGCGGGATCGCACGTCCCGGTGTCCTGACAGGTGTTGGGCGCGACGCACGCGAACGTCGTCGCTCCCTGGCAGCTGCCCGCCGTGCAGACGTCGCCCTGCGTGCAAGCGTTGCCGTCGTCGCACGCGCTACCGTCGGGTTTGGGCGTGAGGGAGCAAGTTCCGGTGAGGGGATCGCGGACCCCGACATGGCAGGCGTCCGTCGCGCAGTCGCTGAGATCGGGGAGCGTCAGCTTGTAAGCGTGGTAGGCACCGCCGTGGTTGCCGATGCCGACGACCTCGTGGTGGTCGTTGATGCCCCAGGCGGAGAGCAACGTCCATCCGGACTGCGGGTCGACCAGGGTGTTGAGGTCGATCGAGCCGACGAGGTCGGTGTAAACGAAGGCCGCCTCGGGGAAGGTGGCGCCCGAATCCCAGATCGTGCCCACGATCTCCCCGACGGCGTTCTTCGCGTCGGCGGCCATGAGATTGGAGGCATCGGGCGAGAACGTGGCCGGCATCGGGAGCATGTCGATGGACGTCACGTCTCCCGTCGGGATGGTCTTGATCCGGAAGGCGCGCTCGTGACCGCCATGCAATCCCCAGCCGCCAATCTCGCCAGACCGGATGTAGGCGGGGTTGTTCAGGGTCCAGTCGCTGCCAGGAGGCAGAAGGCTCGCCAGGGCCTCCGGCCCGCGCTTCGTCATGTACCGGACGGCGCCGGTGGCCGGCTCCATTCCCACGACCGTGCCGTCCGTATCGATCCAGACGCCATACGCGTCGGGGGTGGTTCCACCGCTCGGCGCCGACGGGAGGATCTCGATCGCCCCTGCGTCGAGGCGAAACATCCGGAAGCCGGGTTGGGAAATCCAGCCCGTGACCGTGCCCGCCTCGTTGATCCCGGTCGAGAAACCGACGGTGCTTTGACAGACGGGCTGGGTATCGACCGCAGGGTCGTAGCGGCAGGGGAACAGCGCCCCCGGATCGATTCCGGCCGACACCGAAATCACGCCGGTGTCGTTGATGCTGTTCGCGTAGCTCTGCGCTTGGGCGGGCCAGGGCAGGTAGACCTTGCCTCCCGACTCCGACCAGAGGAAGCCTCGACTGCCCGCAGCGCCTCGCTCGTACACGCCGGCGGCCGGCGGCACATCCGAACCGACGACAACGTGGTGGTTGTTGATTCCCGTCGCGTACGACAAGCCCTGCGTGGACCCGAGATCGGTGACGGCGACGTACTTCGCTTGGCCGGGATCGGTGCAGACGTTGGTGGCGCCGGGCAAGCAGGTGCCGGCCTGACAGCTGTCGCCGGAGGTACAGCGGTTTCCGTCATCGCACGCGAGCCCATCGTGGCCATTCGTTTGCGAGCAGGTGCCATCGGCCGGATTGCAGGTGCCGGCGACGTGGCACGGGTCCTGCGGCGCTGCGCAGACGACTGGGTTGGCACCCGTGCAGGTGCCCGCCTGACAGATGTCGGTCAGCGTGCACGCGTTTCCGTCGTTGCACGACGGGCCGCGAAGCGGTGAGAGCGCGTCCACGACGGTGGTCGGCCCATCGGCCGCATAACCTCCCGCCAGAAAGATCGTCTGCCCCTGGACGGTGACCGCGGCTTCGTACCGGGCGGTCGTCATCGTGGGTCCGGCGCTCCACGCATCCGCCGCCGGATCGTAGATGTAGACCTGGCTGAAGATGGCGAAGCTGGAATGGCTCGACGCCGTCGAGCCGCCGATGACGTACAGCTTGCCATCCACCACGGCGCCGGCGGGCCCCTCCATCGCTGACGGCATCCGCTTGAGCGACGTCCAGGTGTCGGTGGCCGGGTCGTAGGCCTCGAGCGTATCGATGAGCGTGCGATCGGGCGCGAGCCCGCCCGCCACGTAAATCTTGCCCCCGATGACTCCGTAGGCCGCGCCCCAACGTTCGGTTGGAACCGGCCCGCGCGCCGTCCAGGTGTCCGTTGCGGGATCGTAGCTGTCCACGAAATCGGGCGGGATGGTGCCCTGGTCGTTGCAGCAATGGCCGCCGAAGACGTACAGCTTGCCGCCGATGGCGCCGACGGTCGCCCCGCTACGGCCGATGTTCAGGGGGGCCTTCGACGTCCAGGAATCCTGAGCCGGGTCGTAAGCGTCCACGGTGGTCTTCCCGAGGAAGCTGGCGCCTGGCGCGAAGCCACCGATGACGTAGACGGTTCCGCCGAGCGCTGCCGCCGCCACCGCGTCGCGAGCGGTCGGCAGCGGCGCGCGTGGCGTCCACGTGTCCTGAACCGGATCGTAGGCCTCGACCGTCGCGGTGACGGCGTCTCCACACGGTGGCTCGGTGCAGCCGCCGAAGACATAGCTCAAGCCGCCCAGCGCGACCCCGGTTACCGAGGAGCGCGGCGTCGGCATCGTGGCCTTGTCGTTCCAGAAGGGACCCGCGGACTGATCCAGCTTGACCGGATTCGTGCACTGGCCGCTGGCTGGATCGCACGTGCCGGCCTCGTGGCACTGATCCGAAGCCGTGCAGACCACCGGGTTCGCGCCGGTGCAGACGCCCGTCTGGCACGCGTCCGACTGCGTGCACGGGTTGCGGTCGTCGCAGGTCGCTCCGTCCGACCGGCCCGTACAAGCGGGGACGGTGATGCTGGCCGTCAGACAGCCGGCCACGACGCAGTGGCCGTCGGGGCCGCTTTCGAAGTAGTCGCCGTTCACGACGACCCGGAACTTGTAGGCGCCCGCCGGCACGAACACGTCCGCGTGACCCGAAGCGTCCGTGTCGGTCCAGACGATCTCGTAGCCAGCCTCGTTGACCGCCGCGACGGTCACGCCGGCCGCGGGATTGCCGTCCGTCCCCGTCACCGTCACCAGCACGTGCGTCACTGCGATCGACGCGGCAACACAACCCGGAACCACGCAGTCCGCGCTGGCCGAACTGTCGAAATACGAACCGCCGGCGATGATCCGGAACAGGTAAGAGCCCGGCGTCACGTAGACCGACGCGATGCCGAGGCTGTCCGTCGTCGCATCGCTGACCCCGTAGCCGTTCGCGTCGACGGCGGAGACGTCTTGACCGGCCAGGGGTGCGCCGAATCCGTCCGTCACCGTCACCTGGACCGGCTTCATGATCTGAATGGTCACCGAGGCGCACGACGGAACCGTGCAGGCGGCGCTGTCGTAGTAGACGTTGTGGTAGATGGCGCGGAAGACGTATGTCCCTTCGTCGACGGAGAGCGTGGTGTGCCCGTTCGCGTCGGTCAGGGCATAGCTGACGATGTATCCGGCCTCGTTGACCGCGTTGATGTACTCGTCGGCGACGGGGTTACCAAATCCGTCGATCAAGGTCACGTCGACGTCCGTCGTCAGCGCCGACACCCGGTGCTCGACGCTGGGTGCCGGCGCCGTCGCCGGCGCCTGGCACGCGGCGCCGATCACGGCGAGCAGCGCGGCCACACGCACGCGCGTCACGGCGTCCCTCCCGGCACCACCGAGGTGAGCTGGCGCGGCCCGTAGCCGCGCTCGCCGTAGCGATAGCTGCCGACGAGGACGCCGATGTCCTGCGGACCGGTCACCCCCCGGAACGTCATGTTCTGGAGCGCGTCGTACCGGAACGTGAAATGAAACTGCTGGCTCCCGTCAGCGCCGAGCGTCGAATCCGTCAGCCGGCCGGCCAGGTCGTAATGGAACGTAGCGTTTTGGTCGAGACCCTGACCGTCCTGATCGGTCACGATGGCCGGGGCGCCGTAGGCGTTTCGTTGGATGAGTACGTCGTAAAGCGTCCCCTGACCCGACGGACGATCGACCGTGATGTGCTTTGACAGGCCAAGCGCGTCGTATTCGTACGTCTGCGTCGCGCCGTTGCCGTAGTGTTCCTTCACGACGCGTCCGGCCGCATCGAGCTCGTCGGCCGTCCAGAGCGCCGCCCCGTCCGAGCTGACCGAGATAACTCGACCCGCCGGATCGTATCGATAGCTCGTCCCAAAACCGTCGTCGAAGAGCTCCTCGAGAAGCAGACCGGATGGGCTCAATGTATCGACCTTCGACCCGCTGGAGCTCGCAGCGTCCGCTGGAGTGATGGTACGCGCCATCTCGACTTCCCGGCCGAAGACGTCGTAGCAGAAGCGGGCGCTGCCTTGCGGCTCCGTAGCCGCCACGAGGTGCGAGCCAACGCCACAGCCTGGGTGCGTGGCGGCCGCGTCGTTGTCGTACGTGAAGGAATAGTCCGTGTCGGCGACGGGCGTTGCAGTCAGCCCCCGCCTCTGAAGCCGCCCTGCTCCGTCGAAGTCGAAGTAGAGCGTCTGTCCGACGCCGTTCGTGTGCTGCGACAGGAAGTTGCGGTCGTCAAAGACGAGGTCCCGCACGCCCGTATCCGGATCGTCCGCGCGGAGCAACCTGCCGATCGCATCGTAGGCGAAACTGTGAACGGCCTGCCCACCCTGAAGGCTCATGGCGGTGATGCGGTCGCCGGCGTCATAGGTGGCGTCGACGGTTTCGACCGGACCGTCGTCGGCCTTTCGCTCCGTGTGCACGACTCTAAGCAGGCCATCCAGTTCGGACGTCACCGGACCGAGGTCGCTGCTGGTCACCGTCTGCGCGAGCGCCTGGAAGTTGGTCTGGCGGACTGCACCATTCGCGAGCGTTTCCGTTCGTACCCGCTGCAGAGCATCGTAGTCGCTTATGCGGATACGAGTCGTCCCGGCAGCGGTCGGGGCCGGCGTGGCGGAGTAGAAGGCTTCCGCCGTCCGAACCACCTGCCCGCGCTCGTCGCGCTCCCGCCAACCAGACACAATGAACTGCGTCCCGAGCGGCGTCGTGCTGTACAGCGACTCACCGGCGCCGTTCGCGACGGAGGTCGTCTGGCGCCAATGCGCGCCGCTCGGCCAGGTCGGCCCTTCGATGGCGAGATCCGCCATCGTCCCGTCGAAAACCCAGGTGGTTGTGTTTGGCAACGGCGATTGCCAGTCGTAGCGGTAGTGCGTGTGCGGCGGCAGATCATTGACAGACGCTGCTATCTGCCTGGCGAGCGGGTCGTAGACGACCGTCATCGCATTGCCGCTCGGATCGCGCACGGTGACGGGGCGGGCGCGCGGTTCGTCCCAGTTCACGGTCCAGGCCAGGAGGTCTCCGGTGCCAGGGTCGACCGTCTCGCTGATCGCGTGGAGACAATTCGGATCGTAAGCGAGCGTGCGATGCACGCCGTCCTTGTAGAGGTGCTGAGGGTTGCCGCACGCGTCGTAGTCCGTCGCCGTCTGGGGAATCCAGCGCCCACCGGTACTCGTCAGCTGATCGACCTCGCGAACGAAACCCTCGCCCAACTGTCCAAGGGGCAGCGCCGCGCCCTGGCGGGCCCCGAAATAGGTGCGCGTCTCGCTCGCCAGGGCGCCCGCGAAGTCCGTCACCGTCTGCTGTACGGTCCGGTCGTGTAGCCAGTGTGCGGTATCGTCCGCGAACGCCCGCGTGATCACCCTCTCGTCGCCGGGCCGATCGATGAGACCCAATTGGGTTTCGACGGTTGCGCGTGCCTCCGCGTCGAACGATCCAAACGTCGTCCGCGTCACGCGGGCGGTAGCGACGCCCTCGGCGTAGGCGATTTCGACCTGGGTGGCGACCGGGCGGCGTGCTAAAGGCCCGGCGCTCACCAGATCGGTCGGCGCCAGCGCCAGCCAATTCGTCTTGGTTGTTGTGAAAATTTCCCCACGCCCGTTCAGGACGCGGGAGGCCGTCACGCGACCGCGCAACACCCGATCATCGCCCAGCCCAGGATGGAACTGCGTCTCCCGCACCTGCGTGTCGACAGGGCCGTCGAGATCCTCGATCGTCTCGGTCGCCTGAAGGAATCCTCCGAGGCGGCGTTCTGCTCCGTCCCAGAAGCCGTCTCGCACGCCGAAGTGCCGCACCCGCAGCAGTCCGCCCGCGCCCGGGTCGACCTGGATGCGCACGACCGTAGGAACGACCACCGGGAGCAACTGCGACCAGGCATTCCCTTGGGCGGCGGCTTCTGTCGCCAGTGTCGCAGATGCCCGATAGAGGAACTCGGTGCGTTTGCCCAGACCGTTGTCGACCTCCGTGAGCATTCCTGCCGACGTCGGTCCGGCCAGGTCCAGCACCCAAAGACCCCTCGGCGACGACCAGACGAGATCGAGGGACCCGTTGCCATTCGCGTCCGCCGTAGTGACGACGACGTCCGCGTCAGCGCCTTCGGGTCGGGGAACGTGCCGTACCTTGTCCGAAAGCGTTCCATCCACATTGCCCGGGTACCAGTAGACGTAACCGCCCGAGGTCCGGACGAGGTCGATGATGCCGTCCCGGTTCAGGTCCGCGAGCTGAACGGCGGTGGGATCCGGCAGGCCTTGGCCCCACGGGTAAAAGACACGGTTGAACAGCACGAACGTCCCGTCGCCGCGCCCGAGGAAGATCTTCATCCAGGCGTCGGTCAGCCAGACAACGTCGACCACGCCGTCGCCGTTGACGTCGAGGAACCGCACGTTCTTCTGTCCCACCTGCAGGGATGAATCCGCCGCGCTGATCGGAGGGAGAGATCGCGGGCTTGCGAACCCGTTCGGGCCGTTCATGTAGACGATTAAGCCGGTCGTGCCAGCACGAACGACGTCGATGCGACCGTCAGCGTTGACGTCGCACAGTACGGCATCTGCATCCTTGAGCGGCACGCCCTGCGACCCCGGCCAGACGCCGCGCGCCTGCCAAGTCGCGTTCGACAACGAATAGTAGTGCCAGCTGTTGTCCACAACCTGGATCAGCTCGGGCCGCGCGTCGCCGTCCAAGTCCACGAATTGGCCGCTCGAGAGATCGACGTTCGCGGCACCGGCCATCGGCTGCTCGTCGCCGAACCGATCCCCTTGATTCAGTCGGTAGACATGGTTCCCGGCCTCGAGCCGCAGGAGGTCCGCGGCGCCGTCGCCGTCGACGTCCGCGAAGCTGACGTCGCGCTGGTTCAGAACCCAGCCTCCGGTGCCAGACGGCTGGGTGACGGCGCTGAGCTCGGGATGGGCGTATTGGAAGGTCAAGTCCGGCAGCGCGGTCACGTCGTCCTCGCCGACCATGTGGATCGATGTGAGACGGCTGACGGCAAAGCTGGCGTCGTACGTGAGCTGATAGGCACGGACCAAGGTCGGCGCGGAACCGAACTGCGTGGACACCGCAATCCGGACCAGACGCCTCGCGCACTTGCGTGCGAAACCGGTGCGATAGCTCGTGACCTGATCCGCCCGCCCATCGTAGGCAAAATCGACCCGGTAGACCTCTCCTGGCGCCCACCGGATCTGCGCGAGGTAGACCTCGTTCTGATCTTTCTGGTAGCTGAAGAAGATCTGCTGCCCGGCGACGTCGACGGCCGATTCGACGAACCAGGCGGCGGTGTTGCCTCCTTCCTCTTCGCGGCTGGCCGACGTAACGCCAAGCGCGTAACGCGTACCATTCCCGTCGATCAGGTCGAAGCGGTTGCCCGTCGCGACCACTTTGATGGTGTTGCCCTGTCCCTCAACGCGGTATTCCCCGTTGCCGATTGCGACGAGCCTCCCCGGAAGGCCGATGCCCGTCAGTTCGAGCTCATCGCTGCCGTCGTAAGCCGGCACGCCGTGCCGAAGCGAGCGGCGAATGGCGATGGATCCGATTGACCAGCCGATCCCGATCGGTCCGTTACCGAGATCGCCCGAGTAGACGAGCGAAAGCGCGGGGGTGAAACCCGCCGGCCCCTTTGGCAGGTCGATCGGTACGCTGTAGCTGATCTGGCCGCTGAACACGGACGCGGACGCTTCATCGGACAGACCCCGCACCGAGCCCGGGCCATCGGGGATTTTCACGGTCTCGGCAGTAGCGGCGCTCGGATTCGGGCCCTGGAGTGCGTGCGCAACGCGCCCGGTCCAGAGCGTGGCGATGCAGGCCGCAATCAGCGGACCCCAGAGCGCCCGGCATACTCGCGCCATCGCGATCTCTCCTGGCGGCGCTACTGCGACAGTTTGGGGAGGTTGTCGATCGAGTAGTAGTCGAAGCGCAGCAAGACGTCCTCGACGTTGTCGAGCGGGAAGCCCGCTTCGATCAGCTCCTTCGGGAACAGCAAGACGTAGTCGCCGTAGAGGCCGCGCCCGGCCAGCTCGTCCGACGAGCCGGTCTGATAGGTCGACATGTAGAACTGGCTACGCGGCACATTGAAGTACGGATACAGCGCCGAACCGGTGAAGCCCGTTGCATCGTCGACGGATGAACTGACGTCCGACGGATTGAACAGAGAATGTGACGGCTGAATTGACGCCGTCTGGATGGCAGTGCCGTCGCCTTGGCCGCTGCACCACTGACTCTCGAACGTGTTCCTCTTGAGCAAGAACACCGGGCTGCCCGGCTGGGTTGTGCTCAAGCTGTCGCCCTGGATCGTCGCGGTGATGCGCCAGAGCCGCTCCGCGCAACGATTGACGAGAGCGACGCCGCTTTGCGCTCCACCGGCAAGCGGGTCGATCGCGAACTCCAGGCCCTGGCCCAACCAATTGCCGTTGACGTCGCGGACGGTGTATTGCGGGTGGCCAAGTCGCCCCTCGAACTTCTGCGCGGCGCTCCAGGCGCGCTCTCCCGCGGCGACGTTCGTCGAGCTTGGAATCCGGAGGATGTCGTCGCGCACGCTGAGCACAAGGCTTTGTTGTTCAGGCCTCCGACGATTGATCGTCCGGGCCGCCTGTTCCTGCTGCAACGACAGCACGACAGCCTGCAGCTGGTCCGCGTTCGTTGCTGCCAGAATTGGGTCGCGCAGCGACAGGCTCTCTTGGAACTCGTATTCGACTGCTCGCATGGACAGGTAGACCAATCGTCGAGCCCACTCAAAATCACGCCGATAGGCCGTGATCTTGTCATCCAGCCAGAAGTCGTGCGAATAGCCCGCGAACGGCCGTCCAGCCTCGCGGGCTATGGCCGCGGCGCCCTGGTCATACATCTGTTGATTTCGATTGACGAGGTCGAGCAGTGTGAGAACCGCACTGTCGATCGCGCTCGAGCGCGACGTGAGCACCTCCTTCGCGGCGTCCACCTCCGCTTTGAGGCTGTCGGCCTGATTGAAACATCTCACCATCTCTTCGCCCCGCGCCTGATTTACCAACAGCTCTTGGTAGTTGGTCAGCAACTCGGAATCGAGTGCATTCACCGCCTGTATATCCTCGCCGGATCCCAAGCTGAGGAAATGGCCGAGGTTGATGTTGGGCGGCCAGCCGAACCAAGAAAACTCGTCGCCCAATCGCTCCTTGCCGATCGCTTTCCCTCGGACCGCCTGGTAGTTTTCGCGTTGCTCGTTCACGATCAGCGCGGCGTGCTGTCGATCGTCCTCGTCCTTCGCCAGGACAGTGCAGTCGTCCCACTGGCCGTCGAGGGCGACTTGCTTCGCCGCGATTGCGGCGGATGCGGCGTTCAGTTCATTCTTGGCGGTTGTAATTTGTGAGTACGCCTCGCCCATCTTGCCGTGCAGGCAGTTCACAGGGATCTGCGGAACGGGGATCCGATCGTAATCGAGCAGCTTGCTGCAGGCTTGCTCGGCGTCGACCAATACGGCCGGATCGACCAACACCTCTCCCGTATAAGAGAACATCTGATCGGTCGCGAAAACCACTTGGTTGCAATTGACTGTCTGACCCTGATCGTCGACCACCACTGGTGGACCTCTCCACCCGTTGCCTCCGGAAGCCAGGAAGTCGATGCACTGCTGGACCTCCGGAGAAAGAGTCAACCGATCTTCGTACATGCTCCACGTGCACAGGCGTGACTTGACCTGGCTGGGCGTCAGCTGGCTGATCGCATCCTGCAGCGGAACCGGGTAGTGCGGATGGTCGGGCGCACATTCAGGACGCTGACGGTCGACATAGCAATTCGAAAGATCGATCTTCCCCTCGGCGACCAAGCCAAACACGTCCTTCCCCTCGATCGCGCGCCCATCGATCTGCGTTAAACCGCAGGCCTCGATGATTGGACCGCCGTACTGCTCGCCCAGCTGTTCTAACCGTCGCGCTCGATCCGCCTCGAGAAGGGTATCCTGCAGGTGGCTGTTCTGCTGGGAGATCCACGCATCGCGTGCCGCGGAAAGGTCCCGCTGCGCGGCCGTGACGGCTGGCGCCGCCCAGGTATTAAGCAGGTAATCCGAGCTGGCGAAAAACTGCGACGTAGCGCCCTGCGGATCGCCGAAGACTAGTGGGACGTCGTTCTCAGCGATGCCAAGCGGATTCCTGGCTTGCGCGACTCGTGAAACCGTGCCGAGCAAGCGAGCCCGTGCCGAGTTCACTTCCTGAACAGCCTGCTGCCAACGCCCCTCCCAGGGAGGCGGGTTGCTCGCACACGCTGGGTCAAACGCAGGGTCACACGCAGCTCTGTCGTGAAGACCCGAGGCGAGGTCATAAAACTCCGTGATGAATCTGCTCGCGTCTCCCGCAACGCGCACCGCCTGATCCCGGGTCGCCACGAACGCGCCGCCGCGCGCCTCGTCGTAGGTCGCGACGTCGGCGTCATTCACGAAGGCGTTCACGAGATCGAGGTAGGCCGTCGCCGTCTCGAGCATCGTGGTCGGAATGCCCACGCCCTGTTCATATTCGGGGTGCTCGCTGAGCGACGGCGGCGTGCCACCGTAGTCCTGCCTGTAGTCGGGATTGTTCAGAACGGCACTGTCGTAGCCCATCCCATCGAACAATCCCTGCTGGAACTCGCTCATGATGAATGCGATTCCGCGGGTGACGATGTCGATCAGCTCGCTCTTGCTGGTCTGGTGGACGGACAGATTCGGATCTCCTCCCGGCACGGTCGCCTGCGCGGCGGCGAGAATCCTGTCCAGCTCGTTCGTTTGGAGCCCTTGCCTCGCCACGAACGAATGCAGCTCCAGCCACTGTTGCAGAATCCGAAGATGGAGGCGCGGGTTCGAGTTGGGGGCGGTGTTGAAGGCCTCCGCGACGAAGTAGCCGAGCGATATGCAAGATCGGGACGAGTCGTAATACCGCCCCGGTCCGAAGTTGTTCTGGACGGGCAGGTAATGCTGTTGTCCTTGCAACGTTTCGGTGGTGGCCACGTTGAGCGACGCGACAGGCGGCGGCCGGATCGCGAGATCGGCGAGGCAGGCGTCGAAGAGCTCTTGCGCGCCCAGCTCCGTCGGGGGCGGGCTGACAATTCGCTGGTTGATCTGTGCGTTGATCAAGTCCTTGTGGACCAGCAGCGGGAGGCTGTAGATCGGCGGCGGATAACTGCCGGCGCCGCCCGGATTGGTAGCCGATACGCAGCTCAGATCGCCGGACGCCTCCTGGATCGGGAATGACAGGACAGCATCGAGCGCCAGGCCCGCTCCGGCGTCGTACTGACAGAGCACATCGGCTTGAAACGCGCCGGGGTTGGAAAATACCGTCGGCGCGTACCAGTCGCTATACACGCTGCTCGTGATTCGCGACGGACCGATCATCGGAACGATGAAGCCCGGCTCCCTGTCCTCGAAGCGTTGCGTGCAGAAACCGCTGCTGCAAATGTAGCCGTCCACAGTCGAGCACTGCCCGGGGTTCGACCGACACGAGCGCACGGTTTGCGGTTTCAGCAGGAAAGACACCGATATCGTGTTGGGCGCAAACTCCGGCAGCAACGTCCCCGTGTCATTGACCAGTATGCCGAACGATCCCTGGATCGACCCGTCTTGTGTGTTCTGCTGGAAGACGAACGGCACGCGGTTTGCGACGAGGTCAACAATCCCCCACAGCCAGCCGTCGACGCCCTTCGTGATCTGTTGGCCGCCCGCCAGCTTCTCGTTGAGCCAAAAGAACGACGGATTTCCGAACGTGCCGTCGAACGTGAGCGGAATGGTCATCAGACCACTCGGCGACATGACGTAGGTCGGGTCGAACAGCACCAGGCCATCACCGTAGTCGGTTGGTTGGGCCTGGACGGCCGTATCGAAGCTGACGCCGCCAGGCAGGTTGATGGTGAGACGACCGGCGTAGCCGGAGGCGAGATTCTGAGGCGGGCTCTGCCAGGTGCCGCCAACGCTCGTGGGCGGCGTCGACACGTAGCCGATGCTCATGGCAGCCACGTTGCCCTCGATTCCGTTGCTCTGGAACTTCACCGGCCAAGATCCCAGGCTGGCTTCACCGGTCTGCGGCGTCTCGTCCGAAGGCTTGACGTTGAGAGTAAAGGACGCCAGCAGGCTGGCGTTGTTCGTGGTCCAGACCCAATTCTGGAGATCGCACTCTTTGACGAAAGGCTCGGACCCCGCCGCCGGGCAGGTCGTTCCGCTCGTCGGATCCGCCACGCAAGAAGCCGCGGGGCACTGGATGAGCAAGAACCTGCCGGCCGATGCGTGGATCTTTTCGACCGGACCCACCGAGGGGTCGGTCCCCTGAGCGCGGATGCTGACCTGGAACGACGTCGTGTCGAAGCTCGGTTTGACCGGCGGTGTCGCGCCGCTCGCCAGCGGAAGCTTCATGAAAGGCGGGCTCACCGACAGGGAAGGCAGCACTGCCGCCGGCGTCGCCGCTTTCGCGCCCGCCGTCGAGCAGTGGCCGAGGCAGTTGCAGAACGGTGCGCCGGCGTCAGCCGCTGCGGCCGGGCACTCGCTGTCCTGCACACAATCCCGCGCGCACTTCCCCACCTGCGTGTCGCAGTACATGCCGTACGGGCAAGCGTCGTCGAAGGTGCACGCACGCGGCGTGGCGACGAGGCTCGCGATCAAGTCGGCGTTCCTCGGGCACGCGGGATCCGGCGGTGTACCTCCGTCGGACGTCGACGCCCCCACGCACTGGCCGATGCAGTTACAGGCCGAGCCCGCGGGGCACTCCGTGTCGTCGTAGCACTGGAAATTGCAGAAGCCGCCGACGCTCGGATCGCAGAACGCGCCGCTCGGACACTGCGACGTCACGCTGCAGCTCCGATTCAGCGCCGCGAGCAGGCTGTCGCGCGAATCCTTCGTGCAGCCCGATCCTCCGCCAGGATCCACCGCACTCTGTTTCGTTCCGAACAGGTCACTGATGCTCTGGCAGGCTCCCAACAACAGCGACACCGACAACCCAGCGATCAAGACTCGACGACTCATCGACCCCTCCGCGATTTGGCGACCGGATCGATCTACTTTGATTCGTGCTCATTGCTCAAGAAAATTCGTAGGTTGCACGACCGACGCAATCGGCCGTCGGCGCAACCACGATTCGTCAACGTGGAGGAAAGTGTTTGATCAACTACGCAACGAACGCATCAAAAGAACGACTGCATCAGCAGGATCAGGCGGTGCTCCCTCGGATCGGCAGGCGTCGGTCCATCGCGTCCTGCCCATCGGAGGAAGGAATACATTCCCGACAGTTGGAGCGCCCGCGGGATTACCGTGAACGCGACGACGCCCGAGACCTCGAAGCGCCGGCCGGCGTACGGGAGCGCGCAGCTGTAATCCGTCCCCCCATTCGCGAGGCACAGATGCGACTCGTACCGCTGCCAACCCGGTGACAACGGTGACAACTGCGCGACGGCGAACCGAGCACCAGCCTTCGCGCGGCCGCGTGCGAACGACTGCACAACCTGGCCGAAGAGCCCCCAGTAGCTGGTCTCCGGCGCGAACACCGTCGGAGAGATCGGTTGCAGCGCCGGAATGTCGTGCCACCATTCGCGCCTGAAGTACCCCTCGGCTTCGATCGCGAATCCGCGGCGCGTGACCTTCGCGTCGAGCTCCACATCCAGGGTCGTGATTCCGTCGGGCAGGCCATCTCCGTTCGCATCGACGACGAGTTGGCGCGGCGGCTGCGGCGTGCCGCTCAGATATCCGTAGGCGGGCGGGGTCGGCACGTAGTTCGCTACCACGGTCCCACCGACCAGCATCGACGGCGGCCCGGTCTCGTCGGCTGGCCCCTCCACGCGTGCCGCCGCCACCGGCCCGAACGGCCGCGCCTCGATGCGCGTCACCAGCATCGGGTCGAGATTGTCGTTGTGGCCAAGTATGCTGCCACCACCGTTGTAGCCGCCCGCAATCAAGGTCACGCGATCGGTTGCGAAATGCGTCTCCACCGAGACGCCGATGTCGTAGTCGTAGCGGAATTGTTCGGTTGCAATCGATCGCTCGGGAAACACCAGCCATTCCTCGCGAACGGACCAGTTGTACGAGTAGGGAACGCGCATCTGACCGGCGCGGATCCTGGTCTGGGCTCCGACGTCGGCCCACGCGCTGTACTCGAGCAGCCGCAGGTTTCCCAGGCCGGCATCCAGCTCGGCGAAGTAGCCGAAACGAGGTGAGGCCAGGTATCCATCCACACCCAGCCTGGCGTGCCGAAGCAACAGCGTGCTCTCATCGAGAAAAGGCGTCGACTGCGAGCTGCCGGCCGACGGGAGAGGCGCCGGCGACATATCGAGGCGCCGCGCGAGGTGGTTCGCGGTCGCTCGGCCCAAGTACTCGACCTGCAAGAGTCCGTCGAGGCGCGGCTGCGCCGGAGTCCTCGGCGCGGCAGCGGGCGGTTCCGGAATGGTTGGAAGCGGCGCCGCCATATGCGCCATCTCCTTCGCGTCCGAAGGTGGGGCCGGCGCCGGAGGCACAAGCAAAGGTGCGGCATCGACCGCGCCCGCGTCCGTGCTCGCATCGGTCGCCGATGCGCTCCTACACAGGACCAATCCGGTCAGACCGACAACGAACGCCCCTCGTGTGATTTGCACGGGTGCGCACGATACACCTCAAGCGTGCGCTCGCGCGACTGAAGGACGCGGCCCGCGAACGGTCCGCGCCCCTGCTTCTATCAACCCGGGCGTCGCCCGGAACCGTCACATCTGGCAGTCGATGCAGATCTTGCAGTCGGAGCTGCAGTACTTGCCGGGGCCGTTGGCGGTCCCGAGGTCGCACTGCTCGCCTTCGGCTTCGTCCAGATTGCCGTCGCCGCAGAAGTGGGGGAACTTGCAGCCCGGGGCGCAGCCGTTCATGTTGCCGTAGGTGACGTTGTTGTTGCGGCTGCCGTTGTCGCACTCCTCGGGGCCGTTGACCATGCCGTCGCCGCAGTACGGGCCGTACTGACACTTGGTCGTGCAGCCGCCGTAGACGCCGTCCATGTTCTTCATGCCGCCGCAGGAGGCATCCGTCGGCGCGGGCGCGGTCGCGTCGCCGCAGTCGCACTCCTCGGCGCCCGTCCGCGTGCCGTCGCCACAGCGGGGCATGCAGCTGGTCTTGTTGGTCTGGAACCCGGACAGCGTCAGCTGGTAGTTCGACTCGGTCGGGTGGCGATCCGCGCCGAAGACGGCGATCTCGTACGTCTTGTTCATCGTCAGGTTCAGGTTGACCGTCCGGGTCCGGCAGTCGCAGGTCGGTATCGTGCAGTTGCTGTGGCCGTTGCCGTCGACGTTCGTCGCGGCGTTCATCGTCAGGCCGGTGTACGGATCAGCCGACGGGCAGTTCAGGATGGTCATGCCGGTCGCATCGAGCGATCCACCCTCGGTGATCGTCGCTGTGCCGGTCGCGCCGGTGACCGAGACGAGGCCGGGGAGCCGCTGGTGGACGCCGCCGAGGTCGACGACCAGGATGCCGTTGATGAAGATGAACATGTCGTCGTCGCCGTAGAACTGCAGCGAGAAGTCGCCCGTGTACGTGAACAGGTAGCGAACCTCGTCCGAGAACCACGAGTCGTGGAACCAGCCCTGCAGGTTCGTGTACCACTTGCCCTTGCAGTTCGCGCCGGTCGGACAGCCAGTCGCCGTGTCGGGCGCGATCAGGCTGGGTGGGAACAGATACTGGTCGCCCCGGCAATTGTTGCCGGCGCCGAAGCCCGTCCCGCTGTACCAGTACGGCCAGAGGTTGCAGAGGAACTGCTCGCCCGTCGCCGCGACCGTGCGGGTCGTACCAGGGGCACCGGTCGCCATGCCGTAAATCGTGAACGGCGGCGGATCGAGCGGGAAGAAGCCGCCCGTCACCGCATTGACCTGGCTCGAGTACTGGTACTTCGTTCCGCCGGCGATCTGCGCCATCTCCAGCGTCCCGACGGTGTGCGTGTTGTTCGTGTACATGCTGTCGATCCACCACTGGCCGAACGATGCCGCGCTCGTGACGATCGGCGCCGGGCCGCGGTACATCGGGTGCCCGCTCGCCCCGTCGACGTACGTCGCCAGCCCCCACGTGGGGCTCTGGTTCGTCGCGATGCCCGGCACGTGGCCGCTGTTGGTGTCGTGGCTCCAGTCGATGAACTGACAATCGCAGAGCAGCGGATTCCCGCCTGCCCCCGTCCGGCTCATGTTGAAGACCGGCTTGCCGTTGGCGAGGTTCGCCTGCGCCACGTCCCAGCAGCGGTTCACCGAGTCGTTCTGCTTGGCCGGACCACTGGAGTTCGGGACACAGTACCGCTTCGTGAACGGGGTCGCGCCGCTCTGACCCTGTACGCCGGTGATGCTCGGTCCGCCTGTGACCGTGGCGCCGAGATAGAAGAAGTCCGGGTGGCCCTTGCCGCTGACGCTCTCGTTCTGGAAGTCGCGGTAGACGATCGGCAGCTCGAGGCACTGCCCGCTGTTACCGGGCTGCGTGCACATCGTCGTGTCGGGCTGCAGCACCGAGCTGCACATGAACCCGCCCTCGATCATGCAGTCCTTCGAGCAGCCGTCGCCCGAGTCGTTGTTGCCGTCGTCGCACTGCTCACCCGTCTCGACGTTGCCGTTACCGCACTTGGCGTCGCAGGCCTGGTTCTTCCCATTCGCGTCGCGGCAGCTCGGCTCCGCCGTGCAGGTCTTCGAGCAGCCCGTGGCGTCGCCGAAGAACAGACCGTTCGGCCCCTTGCAGGCGGCGCCACCGGGACCATTGGGTGCCGCCGGGTACGGACCGGCGTTGTTGGTCCCGCAGTCGCAGCCCTCGTTGCCTTCCTTCATGCCGTTGCCGCAGATGGTGGGCGTGCACTTCCCCGGCAGCGGCATCGACCCGTTCTTCGGGCAGGCCGCGCCCGGCTCGACCTGGCACGTCGACGAGCAGCCGTCGCCGTCGGTCGTGTTGCCGTCGTCGCACTGCTCACCGCCGACGATCATGTTGTCGCCGCACGCGGCGACGCAGGGACGACCGGGCACGCGGCATTCGTAGCCGGCGCCGACGGTCTTGCAGTCGGACGAGCAGCCGTCGCCGTCGACCGTGTTGCCGTCGTCGCACGCCTCGGTCGCGCCGAGGATGCCGTCGCCGCAGACGCCCGCCATCGTGCAGACGCTGGGCCAGCCCGTGCACGTCCAGCCCGACGGAATCTGGCAGATCGCGCTGCAGCCGTCGCCGGCCTTCGTGTTGCCGTCGTCGCACTGCTCGCCGGGATCCTGCACGCCGTTTCCGCACTTCGTCGGGTCGCCGACCTCGATGGTCGGGATCTCCGGATGCGCGTCCGTGCCGATGCTACCGCCGCTGCCGGGTCCGCCGCTGGTGCCGCCGCCGTCGCCGACGGTGCCGCCCTGCTTGACGCCGGCGCAGCCGCCGATCGCAAAAAAGAATAGTGCTGCGGCTACAAAAGAAAGCGAATACCCGCTCCGCATTGGGGGACTCCTAGGTTGGGTTAGGCCGCCCTAATACTCCTCCTCCTTTCATTCCCGGACAAGTATGTAACTGATCGACACGTTACAATCCCGGCACCGTGAGTAGTGAAATCACCTACCTCGTTCTGGACATCGAGACCGTCCCGGATCGTGAGCTGTTCACGCCGCCCGACCCGGCGGCCGGCGTCGAGCGGCCCTTCCCTCCCCTCTACGCGTGCAAACCGGTCGTGATCGGCGTGATGTGGCTGGGCGCCGACCTCCTGGTGCGCCGGATCGGGACCTTCGGCGAGGGCAAAGATGAAGCCGGCACGATGTCGGATTTCGCGGAATGGATGGGGAAAACCCGCCCTCAGGTGATCACCTGGAACGGGCGCGGCTTCGACCTGCCCGTGCTGGCGCTGCGCGCGCTTCGCTTCGGCCTGGATTTCCGCTGGTACTACCGGGGCGAGGGCTACCGCTACCGATTCACCGAGGAAGGGCACCTTGATCTGTGCGACGTCATCTCCGACCACGGCGCCGCCAAGATGACGTCGCTCGACGGCGCGGCGCGGACCATCGGCCTGCCGGGCAAGGACGGCGTCGACGGCAGCCAGGTCGAGGGTCTCTACAACGCGGGACAGATCGATACGCTGCGCCGCTACTGTCTATCCGACGTCGCGCAGACGGCGTTCCTGTTCCTGCGCTACCGGCTGGTGTCGGGCGATCTCGATCGGGACGGCTACCGGCACGCCGCCAGCGCGATGCTGGCGTCGCTGGAATCCGACGGACGTTTCGGCCGCTTGCTCGACAGGCTGGACCGGCGCCGTCTTCTACTCAGTGACTGACCTCACATCGACTCATCTGCCGCCGCTGCCGCGCACGTTCTATGCGCGCCCGACGACGACCGTCGCGCGCGAGCTGCTCGGCAAGCTGCTGGTGCGACGCCACGCCAGCCAGCCTGCGCTGGTCGCGCGCATCGTCGAGGTCGAGGCCTACCTCGGTCAGCGCGACGCCGCCTCGCACGCGCGGCGCGGACCGACGCCGCGCGCCGCGATCATGTTCGGCCCGCCCGGCTTCCTCTACGTCTATCTGATCTACGGCATGCACCACTGCATGAACCTCGTCACGGAGACGGACGGCGTCGCGGGCGCCGTGCTGATCCGGGCGGCGGCGCCCATCGTCGGGTTCGGCGACGGACCGGGGCGGCGGCATCCGCTGACCGGGCCTGGCAAGCTCTGCGCGGCGCTTTCGATCACGCGCGCGCTCAACGGTCACGACGTTACGCACGCCCGTGAGTTCTACGTCGCGGACGACGGCGCCCGCGCCCCGCGACGCGCGCGATCGCCGCGGATCGGCGTCGACTACGCGGGCGCCTGGGCCGCGCGCAAGCTGCGCTTCTTCGACGCCCGCAGCCCCTACGTCAGCGGGTGACCGACGCCTGGACCTGCGCTTGGCGCCGGCGCACCTCGCGCTCGATCGACGCGAACATGTTCGGCAGCGACGCGGCGACCAGCCCGTCGGTCACCTTGCGCAGGATGAACCCGGGCAGGGGCGCCTTCACGTCCAGCGCCGCGCGATAGTCGATGGTCGTTCCGTCGCCGCTGGCGGTGAACCGCCAGCCGCCCACGGAGCCGGTCACGATCTCGCCCTCGACGAAGGTCCAGTCGACGGTCAGCGCGCCGGGGTCGCAGGTGAGGTCGAGGACGTAACGCACGGCCATCACGACCTCGGCGCGGAACTCGACGCGCACGACGTTGCCCGTCGTCGACACGACGCGCGTCTGTTTGAACTCGGAGAACAGCCGCGGATATGCCGCGAAGTCCGTGACGATGGCGTAGACCTCCGCGGGCGTCGCGCGCGGCACCAGATGCGTTCGATGGACCGGCTCGCGCGCGCTCATTCGGGCGAATGATAACGCAACATCTCCGGCGCGCGACCGATGCTATCCTGAGAGGTGACGCGATGGCGGATCCGGACATCACGATCGAGATTCTCAAGGGCATCCGCGGCGAGTTGCGCGATTTCCGGAACGAGCAGGCGGAGGTCAACAGGCGGGTGGAGCGGCGACTCGGCGGCGTCGAGCAGCGCCTCGGCGGCGTCGAGCAGCGCCTCGAGGTGCTGGATGAACGGCTGGAGCTGACAAGCGAGCGGTTGGACATCACCAACCAGCACCTCGATGTCATCGAGTCGACCTTGATGACAGTGGCGCGCCGGCAGCGCGGCATGGCGCGGGTGGTCCGCTCGACGGCCCACGACGTCTCGCGGATCGCGGCGCGCGTGACCGATCTCGAAACGCGCGTCGGCAAGCTCGAGGCGCGGTAGCAGGCGCGGCCGATCCCGCGTGCGGCCCCCGTGATAACGTCCCGGGGTTTCATGCCCCGCCCGTTCGCCGCCCCAGGAACCCGCACGCACTTCGTCGGCGATCGACCCGCCCGCCTGGAACACGTGCGCCTGGATTGGGATCTCGATCTCGCGCGCAAGAGGCTGCAAGGAACGGCGACGCTGACGCTGGTGGCGCGGCGTGAACAGCTGACCACCTTGACGTTCGACGCCGTCGAGCTGGACGTCGAATCCGTCACGGTCGACGGCCGCACCGCCGAGTTCGACAACGACGGCGAGACCTTGCGGGTGGTCTTTCCGGGGCCGCCGCCCGAGGGCGCGAAAGTGGAGG
>Ga0066903_100000083_pt1 | contig 41889 bp, 61 predicted proteins | sample PanSoiMetaGPlot1_FD_67491 | JGI IMG/M metagenome (GOLD analysis project Ga0066903, IMG submission 67491) | Tropical forest soil microbial communities from Panama analyzed to predict greenhouse gas emissions - Panama Soil - Plot 1 (version 2) | ecosystem: Environmental > Terrestrial > Soil >... | reverse complement strand
GATGCCGTCCGCTAACTGCGAGGAGACGACAACACCCTGAATGGTCGTAGCTGATACGGAGCCGATCTGACCCGCGACAATCGCGCCTTGAATCGTGTTGGCCTTGACGCCCGCGATCTGATCCGAAGTGATCGCGCCCACGATAGCGCCCGCGTTCACAGTCGCGATCTGCGACGCCTGAATAGCGCCCATGATCGTGTTGGCGTTTACTGTCGAGATGCTCTCGGCGTGCAAGCCTCCAGCCGCAATGCTCGCGTCAGTGACGCTGCCCGGAGCGGGTGAGCCTACGCTTTGCGTCGAGCTCTGCCAGCGCGCGCGTAGCTGGAGCAGACGCAGCACGGTTTCGAGATCGGGCTGCGCCGCGCCAAACTGCGCCTCATAGCGGACGGTGTGATTGTCTTCCCACTGAAGCGATAGCGCGCGGATCGTGTAATCGCCGTCAATGCCTAGATTCTCCTCCGTGATATGCACTTGCATTCCGCACTGGAGGTCGTCTGTCCACACCGTGAAGTTGCCTTGCTCCGTGGGGTACGCATTCTGCAACACCATGCTCTTCGCGCGCAGCGCTGCGTCCCAGCCCGTTGTTATCTGCTGATCGACCACCGCGCTCGAATACTCGCCGTACGTTGCGACGCTGACGGGATCGGAATAGTTCGCAGTGACCCAGATGCCGCTCGCAGGATCGACCGCGCCGCGCACGTATGCATGATTGATGGGGTTGCTGAAGTCATGGCGATAGCCTTCGACGCGCACCGGAAACGTGCTCACATAGTCCGGGCTTGTCGAGAGATTGTAGGGCGCGGGCCGCGCAGCGCTCGCAGGGCCGTAGTACAGATTCGCGTCAAAGTCTATGCGCCACTCGCCCATGCTCAGCGTGCATACGTCATCGAGCACCTGACGACACGTCTTCGTTAGCCAGTCGAAGGACTCGATGACGGGCACTAGCTCCGCGATGTTATCTGGGTTGAGATGCACTTTCGGGCAGAAGTTCGATAGCAGCGCGGCGATGATGTTCTGATCGCTGGAGGGCAGCGGCAGCATGAAGCCCGAATCCCAGCACACGGCGCGATCCAGCCATGCGGCCCAATCATTCATGCTGACTTTGTAGAAGACTTCGAACGTCGGTCCGTCGCTTTGCTCCATGTCCAGCGCGGTGATTTGCCCGTCGAAGAGTTTCGTCACGCCGTCGCGCCCGTCGAATATCGTGACCTGATAGAGCTCGCGCAGCGCTATGGAGTACGAATCTTCGTCATAGTGCGCGTAGTCATAGCGCGCTTCACGTCCCAGCGTGCGGCCCATCACCGTAATCTGCGCGGTAGTGATGCGCTTCGAACTGTCGTAATTGATGCGCGTATCCTGTAAGCGGCACGCGTTGGTTACGTCATTGCCGTTAATGTAGATCAGCGCATTCACGCTACGGGCACCATTTGAGTAGAGAGATTCGCCGCGATCTGATTGCCCAGCGCGCGCGCCGCATCCTGCGTGGTCAGCCCTTGCGGGCTCACGTTCACCGTGATGTTGCGCGCTGCGTCGCTCTTCGATAGCTGATCGATCATCGTCTGCGTATAGTCGCTGATCTTTTCCACGGTCATCAAGAGGCCGTCCATCTTGGGCGCGATGTTCAGCGCCAGCGAGTCACGCATGGTGATGAGGATCGGATTAATAACGCCCGTCCAGTCATAGAAGTTATCCCGGTGCTTCTCCATGGCCTTTGTCAGCGTGCCGTATGCGAGCTCTTCATTCAGCTTGAACATCTGACCCAGGATGCCGCCGTCTGCGCGATCACCCACGTACATCATGGTGTAGCGCGTGTTGTGTTCGATGGCGTTCAGGGTGGTCTCCTGCTTGGCCGACTGAAACACCCCGATAACTCCAGTGATCGCGCTCACTACTCCGCTGACTACGTTGACCACGCTTGCAATGCTGCCCGCCGCTGCGCCAGACACGCTGCCAGCAGCGCTGCCCGCGCCGCCCGCTGCTCCCCCTACTGCGCTGCCCGCTTCGCCTACGCCGCTCGCAACCCCGCCCGCCGCGCTCGCTCCGCCGCCGAAGATGCTGGTGATTCCAGTACCGATGCTCTTCAGGCTGTCAGTGATTCCGCCCAGCCCCTTCGGGCCTAACAGATCGGCCATCTCGTTAGCGATGAAATCGGTGATGGCTTTCTTGAAGGGCGCAATGAACGTGTTGATGACCGTAGTTCCCAGTCCTTCGAGCATGGACTTCACGCTTGCGCCGAAGCTGAGATCGCCCGTCACCAGCTTATTGATCGAGTCATCTACGAACGTATCGAGCGTACTCTTGATGCCGTCGTAGGCGGTCTTCCACATCGATTTGGAAGTGTCGAGATGTTGCTGTAACTGCGTCTCCTGGCGGTCGAGCTCTGACTTCTGCTTCTCCGTGAGCGTTCCGCCCTCCTGGAGAATCGCGGTGTACGCTTCTTTGGTTTTGTTGACCCACGCTTCTTTGGCGATGATCGAGTTTGCGCCCGCGCTGTCTGCGATGCGCTGATACTCCGTCTCCGCTTTCGTGCGCATCGCTTCCCATTCGGCTTGGCTCTTGACGCCCAGATCGTGAAACGCCTGATTGAGATCGGTAGCCGTCGCGACGCGCAGCTTCTCGATGGCATCCTGAAGCGCCTTGATCGCAGCGTTAACCTTTTGCATCGAGGCTTCGCTGCCGTCGCTCGTAGCCTGGACTTGCGCAAGATAGTCGCCCGCCGCTTCGACTAGATGCGTATACATCTGCTTCGCGGTGATCTCGCCATTCTTGTACGCGTCCTGCCACTTCTGATTCAGGTAGTCAACATGCTGCTGGGTTGCAGTCTGTAGCTTCTGCGATGCGGCGTATAAGTCGCTGTCTGTCGCGAGCCCCTGCCGCGCCGCAGTCTCCACGCGCGCGTACGCGTCCGCTAACTTATTCAGGCTATCCGTCTGCGCTTGTGAGCTCGTGACGCCCAGATCCTTAAACGCGATAGCGGCTTTGGTCGCGCTGTCCGCTGTCGCGTCTACGATGGCTTTGTACGCAGCGTGCGCGGCTGTAGCCTTGTCGAGCTCCTCCTGCGTCTTGACGCCGAACTCATGGTAGGCGTCCGCCATCTCCTTCGAATTACTCTTAGCTTCAGCAGTGCGCGCATCGTCCAGCGTCTTCTCTGAAGCCTTGAGCTCGGCATAACTGGCCTCACCGGAAGCGTACGCAGCTTCGACCTCATCGTAAGCCGCTTGCGCGCGCGCTGCGATCGTGGAGTAATACTCCTGCGCTGTAATCGCGCCGTCGTCATACGCCTTCTTCACGTCGGCGTTGAGATGATCGGCCACCTTCTGATGGGCTGCGTACACGGCATCCATCGCCAGCACGAGATCATCAGCCGATGCGCGGCCCGATGCCTGGATGCGCTGATACGCCTTCTCCGCGTTAGTCGCCGCGTCTTCAAGCTGCGCAGTAGTAGTGACGCCCAGCGTCTTGAAGGCGTCGCCCAGCGCGATTGTATCCGTAGCCGCTTGCTTCTGCGCGTCCGACATCTTCGGCCATGCAGCGCCGAATATCTTCGCGGTCTTGTCTGTCTCCTCCTGGATGCCGCCCATAGCGGTAGCGAAGGATTCAGCGACATCGGGCGCAATGGCCTTCAGCGCTTCGTAGCCGCGCAGCGTGTCGGCGGTCAGCTTCTTCTGCTCTTCCGCGGCCTTCTTAGCTGCTTCTTCTTCTTTCTTGCGCTCAGCGGCTGCGGCCTTCGCAGCGTTCGCAGCGGCGAGCTCCTGCGCTTGCTGTTGCTGCGCTTCTTTGCGCAGATTCGCGGATGCTGCGGCGGCTTCATCATCGGACTTCTTCTTCGCGTCAGTCGCGGCTTTCGCGTCCGCTAACTTCTGCTCTTCGGTTGTCCAGATGTCGCCTAGCTTCTTCCACTCATCGGACATGCCCGGAATCTTCGCGAACAGATCGCCGATCCAGCCGAAGAAGCTACCCAGTGCGCCTTTGAATGTGTCGAGCGCTGACTTGATCGAGTCCCACGAATATTGCAGCGCCGCGACCAGATCAGCCCATAGCGGCTTCCATATCGCGACTACCGGAGCGAAGGCGTTGGCGAGCGCATTGCCCGCCGCAACGAAGTCCGTGCCTAGCTCATCGATAACTGCTTTGATCGCGGGCCAGTTGTCATAGACCCACTTGCCCAAGAGCGCGAGCGCGCCCACTGCGGCCCCGATAGCCAGCGTGATCGGGTTGAAGGAGACGGCTTCGAGCGCGATGCCCAGCGCGCCGAATGCGACAGCGAGCGCGGCGACCATGCCCGTAGCTATGGGGATGATGATGATCGCGTCCTTTACCGGGGTGGGCAGATCCTTGAAGATATCGACCAGCTTTAGAATCTCGTCGGCGGCAGCTTTGATGATCGGCGCGATGTCGGTAAAGACATCCTTGATCACGCGCCCGATAGCTTGCTGCGCTTCTTCCGTGCTCTCGCTGAGCACGTGCATTGCGCCTTTCCAGCTATCGAGCGAGCGCTCAGCCGCGCCGCCAAAGTTCTTCTCCATGTCAGCCGTGACCGCTTGTATAACGGTCTGCGCGCTGATCATGCCTTTCTTCACTTCTTCGATGGCATTCGGTACGCTCGTGCCGATCTCGCGCGCGAGCGCTCCGTACGCATCGATGCCGAATTGCTGGAGCGCCTTCATGTCGCGCTGATTCGCGACAACATGGCTATTCATCTTCGCGAGCGCGTTGCTGACTTCTTCGATGTACTGCGGCCCCTCCTTCATCGCCGCAGCTTGATCGGCGAGCGCTTGCATCGCCTTCGCCGTGTCATCAGCGGAGACGCCCAACATGAGCATGTTCTTCGCGGCTGGGCCTAGCGTGTCCTCGAAGTCATAGAGCGATTTGAACTCCATGCCTTGCAGCGTCTCTAAGAGATCCGCCGTTTCTTGCGTGGGTCCGTTCAGCGCTTTGAAGGCCGCGCTCAGCGCGTCTACTTTGTTCGTGACATCCAGACACTGCTTCGCGAATTCGCTGAGCCCCACTGCCGCGCCGATGCCCGCGAGTGCATCCGTGATTGCGCCGAAGCCTGACGTGATGGATTGAAGCGAAGTGGCCGCGCTCTGAGCGCTCTTGCCGATCTCATCGCCCATCGCCTTGAGCGCGCCCATAAACTCGGCGTTATCTAGCGTTGCTCTGGCTTTGATGTCCCCTGCGTCAGTCATGATGAGTCCTCATGTGCAATAGCCACAAGCACGCCAGCGCTGCGAGCAGTAGCAGCACTATGCCCGCTGTCTTAGCCACGCTTCACCTTGCCCGCGTGAAACTGCGCGGCCCATGCGTCATAGCGCTCGATCACGTCATCGTTCTCGCCCGGAGCGTACTTGCTGGGCGGACGTTCTCCGGGCTTGGCCCAGCGCGCGCCTGTAGCGGGCGTAGGAGCGACGATGCGGGCGGGAGTGCCAATGCTCGGGCGTCCCGCGCGCGATCGCTCCTGGAGCGTCTGCGCGCGATTGGCGCGCATGTCAGCGCGCGCCTTGTGCTGATACATGAATTCCATTGGTTGCCAGAAGCGCGCATTCTTTGCGCGATTGACGTTGAACGTAGCCCACGGGGAGAGAGCCGCCAGATACTCCTCGAAGTCCTGACGCTGTAGGTCGCGCTCGCACAGCGCGTGATACTCCTCGAAGGTTAGCTCCCAGAATTCGAGCTCTGAGCAGCCAAGATCGTAGCGCCCGATTGCCCAGATGGTGATCCAGTCTCCGCTCTGGGCGTGAGCGCGTTTGGGATGCGGGCCTCCGCATCCGCGATCAGCTTGTCAACGTCTGGCACGCGTCCTGACGCGGCATAGCTGAGCAGCGGCACAAGATCGAGCAGCATGGTTGCATCGATGTTGTCTTCTACGAAGTCCAGCGTGATATCCGGGTTCTTGGCGCGCAGTCCGTACCACAGAATGAGCGCCATCTTCGCGGGGTCCTGGAACGCCGTGCCCAAGTCTCTAAATATCGAGATATTCTGCTCGACATCCAGAGCCTTGAGCGCGCGCAGCGTAAAACGGAATTCGTACAGATGCCCGTCGAGCTCCACCAACAGGGGCTTTCCGGGCTCGGGCTTAGTGAACGGCATGATGTAGCGCGAGCTCCTGTTACGACTGAGTGACTGTGAAGCTGAGGCTCAGCGCCGCGATCAGAATGTGACCCGTGCGCGGCGAGCCCGTGCCGTTAGATGCGACCGTGTAATTGACGGTCTGATCGCCCGTTTGCAAGCCCACCGGATCGTCAATCGTGATCCACGGCACGCCTGACTGCGCTTGCCACGGCGCATTGCTGCCGCCCGTCTTCACGTCGAATGTCCCAGGCCCGCCCGCCGTCAGCGCAGTTGCGTTGTCGGGCTCCAGACTGATCGCGCTGGGAACGTCCATCATTGGCGAAGTGATGCGTATGGCTGTGTTGCGCGTCATGATGCCCGCGACTGGCGCAGTCTCCGCGATGCTCTTGACGAAGCCGCGAAACTGCCGCGTGCGGTGCGTGGGGTCCGTGTTCACTAACTGAAACGTAGTGATCGAGCGCGACCAGAAGAGAGACTCTAGCCCGTACGGTGAGCTCAGCGACTGCGTAGGATCGCTGGGATTCCAGAAACACGGAAAGCTGAGCTCGCCCGGATCGATCAGCGTAGGAATGAAGCTGCGCACGGGAGCGCCCGTGCTGTGCGATGTCGTCTCGGCTTCTGCAATGTTCGTGCCCGGGCCCGTGATGTCGCCTACGCCCTCGATGTTTACGAACACTGCGGGCGGGCCTGGGTCGCTCTGTACTTGGATCAGCGTGCCGTACGCTGGAATGCCCGTGATCGTGTCATCGGGCGCGGCTGCAAACGGAGACGGCGGAGGCGGCGCGGGCGGCGCAGGAGGAGGAGTGCGCGGCGGAGCTCCGCCACCATGAACGGCTGCGGGCGCGCGGCCTTGCTCGGGCATTGGATCTGCGAAGTACGTGCTCATATTCGTTTTGTCCTTTCGGGTCTTACTGCGGTCTTCACTGCTTTGGTTACTGCGGGTAGATAGTTGTGCATGATCCGGTACTCCTGGATCACTTGCATTAACTGCGTCTCCTGCTCCCACGTCCACGTTTGAAGCATGTACAGACACGAGCCGATATGTACACTTTCGTAGTCGCCGTGCAGCGTATCCAGAAAGCCGCGCAGCGAGTCGCCGATTGCCAGCGCGCGCGACTGCGAGTCATCGAAGATGCTGACCTGATAATCGCGCTGCACTTGATTGAGCGGCCCCGTGTGAGTCTGCACGGGCAACGGCCCGACCATGAAGAAGACCATGTACGGAGTCACGAGCGGCTGTGCGGGCTTCTGCGGAGCGCGCGCCAGAAACACGCGATTGCTCACAAGATTCGTGCTGATCAACAGATCCCGTAATGTCTGCTCGAAGATGATCATCTAGTCGGGCGGATGATAGGCGTTCTTCTCGGCTGTGTCCTCGATGATTTTCTTGATGCCCGGAGTGATGTCGTTTGCGTAGCTGCCCGTCATCTTGAGCAGCGCTGGGCGGAAGTATGGGCGCGCCATCATCTTGCTTGTGCCGTACTCCACGAAGCGCCCGTAGTACGCCTTCTTCGCGTTCACGCCCATGAGCACGCCGCGCTGTCTGTCGCCTCCAGGATTGGCGTAGATCGACGCGCGCAGATTGCCAGTCTTGACGGGCGCGAGCTCGCGCGCTTCATCGCGCATCTTCGTAGCTGGACCCATGATCACGTTCTTAACCGTGCGGTCGCGGTCATCGAGCGATAGGCCCACTTGCGCGAGCGTATTCTTTAGCTCTTCGATGCCTTGCCACTGAACTTTGACAACGGGCCGTCTCATGGCTGTAGGGCGACTGTCGCGGACGCCCACGCTTGCCCGTCGCTGAAAGCTGCGTTAACTTGCGCGCTCGCGGGTCCAGCCAGCGATGCGGGCGCAGTGTACAGCCCGTTCGCATCGAGCGTTCCCGGTGCGCCCTGCGTCAGCGTCCAGGTGAATGTGCCGCTCGCAGCGGAGCCGTCAGGATTGTAGGCCGCCGCCGTGAATTGCTGCGACTGACCAGGGCTGAGCGTAACGCTCATGGGGTCGATAGTGACCCTCACTCCCGCGATGCGCTCCGTGTAGCTGACGCCGTTGCTATTCGTTCGATCAGCAGTAGTGATCGTGTGCGTAGTCTGGGAGCCAGTGAGCATCACGCTAGCCGTCGCGTTGGCCCAGCTCGTGCCCTGTATGTATGCGTCCAGCGCATCGAAGATAGCCTGTACTTTCGGATCGAGCGAGCTCAAGACCGGAGCGGGCATCTATTGAACCTCCGTGCAAGTCAGTTGCAATGTGACGCGCAGCCGCGACAGATCAGCGAGCGCGCGCACTTCCCATGTATAGGGACCATCCTGGACGCGCCAGCGCGCGTCTACGTCCGTGCGATGACGGATGATCACGTATGCAGTCGTCAGCGCTACGATGCGATCTGCTTCGTTCTGCTCGCGCCCCGTGCTGACAGTGACTGCGGCCCAGACATCGGCCACCGCTTCCCAGCCCGTGATCTCGTCTCCGTAGCTGTTATAGATCGGCTTCAGCAGAGTGACTCGACGGTCCAGCTTGCCCGCGTCAAGCTGCGCGGGAACGCTGCGTGTGAGTACGAGGGGCATCAGTAGTCAGCGCTGTATTCGCGCTCCGTCGAGAGCAGCGCGGAGTATGCGAGCGGCACTGTATCAACGGAGCCCGTCACGATGTCCACGGCTTCACGGTTGCGGTACCAGTGCGCGATCAGCACGAGCATCGCCAGCTTGATGTTCTCGGGCGCGCTCGCGTCTAGTTGATTGGGGCGGCGCAGATCGTTCTCTATGTGGATGTGCGCCGCCATTTCGAGCGATAGCAGATAACTGTCTTCTACGGTCTGATCGGGCTCGATGCGGCAATGCATCTTGATCTCATCGAGCGTAACGACCGCCTCACGTCCGCCCGCCGATGGAGACAGCGGAACGGAAGGAGGTACAACGGGCGGATCGGTCACATCATCGCGACCATCACCGAGCAGCACAGTAGCCTGATTAGTGATGAAGTCATTTTGATCATGCAGCGCGATGCGTACGTGAGGCAGTCTTGGCGGTAGTCGGTTCATAGCACGAGTGGGATGATCTGCGCGAGCGTTAGGAACGTGAGCCCCCACGCCATCAGATCGCCGCGAGGTAAGCGCACGCCCGCGCCAGTCAGCCCGAAGCAGACCAGCGCGAGCAGTAGCAATAGGAGCGTAAGCGGAACTCTCATGAGCGCCGCTCGTCTTCGTCTTCGCCTTCGCTCTTCTGCTCTTCGGGTTCTTCAACCTTCGTTTCAGTCGGGCGCGGCGATTTCGTTTCGGTCGGATGCGGGGCTTCGTGCGCTTTTACTACGCCCTCATCGATCAGCTTCTGCGCTTCTTCATCCGACAGCGTGAGGAGCTCTCCGGGTACGCGTGCGCGGCCCGTCTTGCCCGTGAAAGTCTTGACTACTTGTACGTGTCTGGACATGGGTTATTTCCTATCGCGGCTGGGTTGCTGCGCGGGCGGATGATGCCCGGATGCGAGCGCAGCGGGCGGCATCACCGTGCCCTTGACGAATGCAGCGGGCACGAATACGGCCAGCGTCACGCGCTCCTCCGCGCGGATCGTGACCAAGTTGCGGACGAAGTTATCTTCGTTTTCGCTGCTCACTTCGACTACTGTCTGCTGACGGTCGAAGAGCGCAGCGTTGCCCGGAAACGCGCCGACCAGAAAGTCGCCCGGAGCCATGTTCATCGTGAGCGCGATAGGCAAGCCCCACAGTCGCGGCGTCGCTTCGGACGCTGGAGGCCCGCCGAGCAGATACATGCCCATCGTGTTCTTCATCAGCGCGATGCCCGCGAAGTCCACGGGGTTCATCACGATGGCAGTGGGCGCATAGCCCGCCTGCATGATCTGCACCATCGCTGCGTACACCTGATCAATCGCGTTATCGATCGTCAGCGCGCCTCCAGCAAACGGAGTGGCTTGCGGCATGATGCCCAGCAAGTGACCCGTCGCACCGTCGCCGTATAGGATCTCTTTGTCTTCTTTCAGCGCGATGCCGTAGACCATGCGGTTATCGATGCTGGCCTGAATGAAGGGCGCGTCAGCGAGCATCTGTCTGCTGATGACGACATAGTGCGCAATGGTCCGCACTACTGCGGTCTTATCCGTGTACGTGACATCGGACTGCGCTTTCTTGTCGCCTTCTTTGATCTGATAGTCGGCATTCAGTTGCCACGCCTCGATGACGTACTCTACGGCGTTCGTGCCATCGAGCGGAATGACATCGAGCAGATCGCGCATGACGAGCGGGATCGTGGGCTGAGTGAACACACCCACGCGCTTGGGAATGTACACAATGCCCGATGTTTCGCTGGCGATGAACGGATTGACGGCGCGTAACTCCATGGGCTGAATGATGCGGCCCTTGAGCGTAGTCTGGAAGCGCGGCCTATTCGTGGGATTGGCCTGATAGCTCTTGTAGTCTGCGAGCTCCGTAAACTGCACGCCGATAGAGCGGAACTCGCCATCTCCGCCGTAGCCGCGACCGTTCGCGATGCTGACGGGCGGGCGCGAGCTCTTTTCGTTCAGCTTGCGAAACTCGGCCAGCATCTTCTCGCTGAGCTCGGTCATTGCAGCTTCCAGCTTTTCGATGCGCTCCTTTGTTTCGCCCGTGACTTCGCCCTTAACGCGAAACTCATCGAGCGCTTTTTTCCATAGGGTGAAGTTCTCTTCGCCCAGCTTGCGATATTCGGCGATCAGATCAACGTCTGATACCAAAGCTAGTGCAGGTGATGCCATTGTTCATTCTCTCCTTTGGTGTTCTGAGAGCTAACTGCAAACGGTCGCGCCGTATCACAGCTAGCAGGGATTGAGCAGCGGCACTCCTGCCGCGCAACGAGCGCGCCTCTTCTACGCGCGCCTGACGATTGGCGGGAAACGCAGTGAGGGAGATTTCCCACAGATCGATGTCTTTCAACACGCGCACATCTCCGTCCATGTCCCACTCGCGCGTAATGAATCCGATGGATAAGCCCAGCTTGTAGTCCACCGCTTCAGCGGTCTTGATGAGCTCGTAGGCATCCTTGCCGCCCGATGTCGCGAGCGATAGCTGCGCGTCCATCATGAGCCCTTTGTGGTCTTCGGCCAGATGGGTTGTGAAGCCCACGATAGAAGAGGAGTCATGCCCGAAGAGCAAGGGATACTTGCCGCGCTTTTCAGCTATCGACGCTGCGAACGCTCCGGGCAGTACTCTGTCGCCGTAAGCGTCCTTCGCGTACGTGGAAGCATAGCCGCTGATCACTCCTGCGGGTTGCGAGTCATTCGCCGCTCGCACTTCGAGCGGGTACGTTTTGAATAGCGGCTGCGTCATGGCTGCGTCACTCCTTCTTCTTTCGGCTGCGTCAGCGTTGTAGCATCTGGGGCCTGATCCGTACCAGCGGGCACCATGTTGAGCGGCGACAGATAGATGTCGCCTTCGGGTCCAATGCGGTTCATGTCTTCGAGATCGCGTATGTCATTCACGCTTAAGAAGCCCCACTGACGCCCGCTGCCGTACGCGAGATAGCGCGTTCTGATGTCGGAGCGCTCGAAGCCCGCAATATTGAACTTGTAGAAGTAGGGCTCCTGAAGCAGCGCCGTACGGATTGTGCTCTCGATGCCCGTCACTATGGGCTGGATCGTGTAGCGCAAGAATTCGAGCGATTGCTGCTCGACGCTCGCGTAGGTGGGCTGCGTAGCTGCGCCGATCAGATGCGGAGCCACGCCGAAGATGCGCGCGATCTGCTCGACGGAAAACTTCTGCGCCTCGATGTAGCGCAACTGATCGAGCGGCGCGCTGACGGGCGTATACTTCACGCCGCCATCGAGCACTGCGACTGCGCCCACGTTAGCGGGTCCGCCGTGCATCGTGGCCCAGCTTGCGCGGATGGCTTCTTTCTGCGCGGGCTGTAGCGAATTCGGAAACTCCAGGATGCCGCTGGGCCGTCCGCCGTTGCCGTACAAACTGCTCGCATATAGCTGCGCGGCTGACTCGAAGCCGAAAGTGATCTTGTGATAGTCGAGCGGCGCGAGCCCGTTGATGCCGTCCAGCGTGAAGGTCCTGAAGTGCAGGATCTGCTCCGGGCGAAAGAAGAACACCTTGCCGAAGTAGTCAACGTATCGGTACATCAGCGAGCCGTCCACTGCCGAGTAGTACGTGTTCACGCGCTCCGGTCGCAGCGGCCACAATCCTATCGCATCGCCCTCCTGGAAGTCGGGCAGCGCGTAGCCGTTGCCGTAAGTCATCAGCCCCATGACGATGCACTGATAGAACTCTTGGCTAGTCATCCACGGATTCGGCTGCTTCGTGAGCACTCCGTACAGCGGATGCTCGACGGCCTTGACCTTGCCTTCGGAGGTTTCCTTGAAGATGTGCGTGGGCAGCGATGCGACGCTGCACGAGATTAGACGCGTACAGGCCCAGTAAGCCGCGCTGCGCAGCGCGGCGTCTGCTCCGAAGTCAGTCGGGTTGATCGTGATGCCCGCGCCGTCAGGAGTACTCTGCGCTCCGCGCACCGGAATGAAACCGGACATCCAGCGCTTAGCGCTCGCGAGAAGCTGATCTATATAACCCATATGCCCTTCGAGTAGTCAGGGGGCGTCTCCGTTTTCATCGCGCGATGAATGCACATGAGCAGACTCACTACGCCGTCAATCTTCTTCTCTTCGAATTCCTTCGTAGGACGGAGCAGATCGCCGCTGCGCTCGACTTTGACGTTAGAGAACATCCAGGCCAGCACCGGATCGCCGTCATGACGGATGCGCTTAGAGAGCACGAGCCCTTCGAGCTCCACCATGGCGGGCGAGAAGTTGGGCGCGATCTGCCGCACTTCGACGGGCTTCTTCAGTCCCGCTTTCTCGATATCGTTGATGAGCGGTCCAGCATCGTAGGGGTCCAGCGCAATCTCACGCACGTCATACTGCGCGGCGATGTCGCCCAGATTGGCGATGATGTAGGCAAAGTCTGTAACTTTGTTGGGCGTCGCGATCAGCCGTCCCACTGCTTCCCAGCCCTGATAGTGCGTGTTCTCCGCGCGCTGCACGGTTTCTTCGGGCAGATAGTAGCGACCGAAGACGGCCCACCAGTCGCGCACTCCATTGGGCGGAAACGCAATGATCACGGCTGCGATATCGGAGCGCAGCGCGAGATCGATGCCCACATAGCACGCTTCTCGCGCAAAGTCCTCGATGTCTAAGTCAGGATCGGCGCACGCGTCCCACGCGCCCGCAGGGAGCCAGGTAATCGCTGCGTTGGTCCAGATGTCGAGATGCTTGTTAAAGAATGCGACTTGCGCGGAGGGCATCTGCTGAGCGCGCTTGCTCTCGCTGCGCAGACTCTCCGGGTACACGGATATTTCGTAATTGGGGTTGGCTTTGCGCCACGTGTTCTCATCCCACGGGTCATCGCCCTCATCGCGCGTGTAGATGATCCCGAAGTAGGAGTCATCTTCCATGCGCTGCTCTAGTACATCGATCACATGCGCGCGCTGATCGTAACAGACGCTCGCGCGATTCAGGCCCGCAGTCGTTACGGCCCAGATCAGCGGCTGCGCGCGCGAGCCCGTGGCCGTCTCCAGCACGTCCCACAGTTGCCGCGACGGGTGCGCGTGTAGCTCATCGATCAGCGCAGCGTGCAAGTTGAGCCCGTCTAAGTTGGAGTACTCAGCGCTCAGCGCTTCGAACTTACTCGCTGTGTCGGGCTGCGCGATGACATGCGCGCGCACTTCCACGCCGAACTTGCTGCGGAAGCCCGCCTCTTTGCGCGCCATCATCTGCGCGTCGCCGAAGATGATCTTGGCCTGATCGCGCGTGTTCGCCGCGCTGACTACGTGCGCGCCCTGCTCGCCGTCGCACGCGAAGAGATACAGGCCCACTGCTGAAGTAAGCGTGCTCTTCGCGTTCTTGCGCGCGACTTCGATATACACCACGCGATAGCGGCGCATGTCGGTCGCGCTCCACTTCCAGCCGAAGACGGAGCACAGGATGAAGCACTGCCAGCCCTGGAGCGCGATGCGCTGCCGTCGCTGCGCCCAGTCGCCCTTGATGTGCGGGAAGTGCTCAACTATCGCGCAGACGCGATGCGCGGCTTCTTCATCGAAGTAGATCGGTGAGCGCTTGTGCTTGGCGCGCTCTAAGTCGCGCTCGTGACGTTCGCAGGCCAGCTTGACCCATCGGCACGCCGGAAACTTGTCAGCCTTGACATCACGGACGTACTCCGCCGCACGCGCAACAAACGGAGATGTGCGCGTAGCGGTCGGCATCGGAAGCTAGCCTGTAGCGATGTCCTCCCAATCGTTCGATGGAACGGCTGGCGCTTTACCGGAATCGATGCGCGCTCTGGAGCACGGAGTAAAGCCGAGCTCGCTCGATGCGCGCAGCATCAACATGTACTGACGGTTCATGATCGGCAGATACGGGTTCTGCATCGGCAAGCCCTGCGGGCTTTTGATCAGCATCTTGCCCTGCTGGTGCGCGAGCGTCGCTTGACGATGCACATCTTCAGCGACAATGAAGCCCGCTAACACAGCTTTATCGATGCGCTTCAGCACGCCTACGGGCGCGTTCTCGATGGCATACTTCCATGCGCGCTTCTGATCATCGGTGAACCACTCGGGCGCTTCACGCAGCGGCCCCGGAGTGGGCGTCTGCTTCGCTACCAACTTCTTCGCTTTGCGCGATGTGCTGCGGAGCAGCTTCAGTTCAGTCGGGATGTTAGGACGGCCCATCATGACGGGTCTATCTTACCTTCCGTAGTAGCACGATCACTTCGCCTTCTTCGGGCGCGGTGTTGTGAAACGCGTTGACCATGTCGCTCGCGCGCGTCTCCATGTACTCCGCTTTGCACGCTGCGGCGTGCTTCTTCGCTTCAGCTTCGAGCGGATAGGTCTGATTGCCCACTTGCAGCGCAAACACGCATCCGGGCTTCAGCGCGCGCAGCGTGCGCTCGATCAGCGGGCGATAAAACTTAGCGCTCCATTGCTCGAATGTCAAATAGCGTTTGTATGATTGCTGCTCTCCGGTGTATTTCTCCGTGTCATAGTACGGTGGCGATGTCAGCGCAAAGTCGAAATGATTCGCGGGCAGCTTCGCATCCTCGAAGCACTGCTCTCGGAGCTCGGCTGTCTTGTCGCGCGTGTAGCCCAGCAAGTCATCGCGCATGAGCTCGACGCCCGCATGAGTCTCCGGCGACGGGTCGAAGCCCAGATACTCGCTCGCGTGCGATAGCAGGAAACCCGCTAAGCGCCCGCCCCAGCCGTGGCAGGGATCGAGCACGCGCGCTCCTTCGGGCGCAAACTCATTGATCAGCGACTGCGCGAGCTCGGCTGGAAAGTCCAGCGGCTGACGCGCTCCAGCGCACGCAAGCCCGGATTGCAGAAAGCGGTCCCAGATCGGCTCGTCTTGCGAATGGAAGCGCAAGCGCTCAATGTTCGTGTCTCCGGGTCTGCACTTTCCATCATGCGCTGTAGCATTGACGTCTTCGAGCAACTGACGCAAGCTGCGCGCATCGCCCGCTGTCGTCAGCTTGTGCGGATGATAAGCCCACGTAGCATAGCGCGGGAAATGCTTTTGATAGTAGAGCGCGTTTACAAAGCGTATCTTAGCGGCGCTGCGATTGAGCCCCACGGACACTACGCGCAGCGCGCTAAGCGCGTCCACCGCTGCGAGACACTCCGCGCACCACTCGCGCCACGCTGTGTTGAGCAGCGCTTCGGCTTCTGGAATCTTGGCGCGCTCTTCTTCGTTCTTGGGCTTGAATAAGTCGTCGATCTCGGATGCGTCGAAGCCCGTCAGCGCTAAGTCATAATCGAGCTCCTTCAGGTCTTGCATCTCCAGCGCGAGGAGCTCTTCGTCCCAATCGGCCCAAGCAACCGATCGGTTGACGAGCAGCCGGAATGCTTTGACTTGAGTAGCGCTCCACTCATCGCACAAGATCACGGGCAGCGGCTCCAGCTTCAAGCGCTCCGCTGCTTTCAGGCGCAAGTGCCCATCCACTACGCTGCCGTCGCTGCGCGCGAGTATCGGAATTTTGAATCCGAATTCTCGAATGGAAGCCATCATCTGCTCTACGGCGTGATCGTTCTTGCGCGGATTGCGCGCGTAGGGGATAAAGCGCGACAGCGGCCAATGCTCGGTACTAATCGCAGCTTGCATAGTAGGAGCAGTCTGTACGCTAGCAGTCATAACTCCCCTGATTCACTATTGAGCGCGCAAAAATTCAAGCGCGATCGCATTTCCGCGAGTGCGCGAAATGTTTTCGAACCCCCTTATCCCCAGCGCGGCGACGCGTCGGAGAAGCACGTCGCCGCACCGGAGCGTCCGCCCCCGTCCAGGAGCAGAAGACGGCACGCACAGCGGACGCGCAGCGCTGCGCGCGATAGAGACGGCGACCGACGCAGCGCTGACACTCGATGCTGATTGCTGAAGCGGTGGACGGCGCGAGAGCTCACCCATACTCCCCCTATGCATAAATCTCACGCGCCGTCTTGCGCGCATGACAAGGCTTGCACAGCGCTTGCCAATTCGTTTGATCCCAGAACAGATTGCGGTTGCCCCGATGCGGAGTGATGTGATCGAGCACGCTTGCAACGTCACTGCACACAGCGCAGAACGGATGCTGACTCATGAATGCGCGACGCATCCACATGAAGCGCTTGTTATGCGTGGTGAGATTAGAGCCCTTCGGTCCTGCGATGCGCTCGCGCAGATAGTATCTGTGCGCTGAGCAGAAGCCTTCTGCTACTGCGTACGCTGAGCAGCGCGGATGTCTGCACTCTTGATGTGCGCCTTCAGGCATAGTCAGACGCGAAGAACAGACAGCGCGGATGATGTTCTATGACTCGCGCGCTCGACTGCTCCAGATGAACCCAGCGAGTGAAACGCACGCCCGTACAGCGTCCAGTAGGCTCGCCGATGCGCTCAGCGTGAGTGCTAGCGGGCTGAGTGAGCGTAACAGTACGAGACTTGCCGTTAGTAATGATAGCTTCTGCATGACCCGCGCTAATCATAGCGTGCGCCACTTCTTTGTGGATGTAGCGTATGTGTGTGCCAGCATGACTTACTAAAGCTACTCTGGCGTGTAGTGACACGTATGACAAGCTGATAGGCGGCGGGATGCTATCGCTTACTGTGACTCGGGCCTACTCCCGCATGGCCCATGACTTCCGAAGCCCGATCTTACGCTAAGTCGGTCGAGTTTGGCAATAGGACGCGCTAGGACGCGTTCAGAGCCACTGTCCCCTGGCTGGACATCCTCCGACCCACAGAGAATCGCTCCTGGCGCGTTGCTGTGGTACGACGGCCCATTCTGGCGGGCTGGAGGATTGCACGTTTGCGCTTGGGGCGAAAAAAGCCGCCCAGATGTCCGTGGGCGGCGCTGAAAGGAAAATGCTCACTTTGTCAGTGAGACTTACCGAAACACTGAACGCCTTCAGTTTACCACGCTGTCTCCCGACTTCCGCCCATCAAGCGCGGATCGCCCCACATCTTTGAGCGCCCCGCATATCCGGACTGCGGGCCGCGCTTCGTCTCGGGCTCCTTCAGCCAGCGCAGCAATCCGGGCTCGCGCTGGAACGGCTGACTGATCAGCACCACGTCCTCGCGCGATTGCGCAATGATCACGAGCCCTTCACAGCGCATGAGCCAGCCGCGCTTCACAAGCGTCTCCAGGCCCGTGTCATACGCCGCCGCGAATTCCGCGCGATGCGCATTGCCCTCCGCAGTCTCAATGCACATCCAGGCTTCGCAGCGATAGCTGAAGCCCGTGATATCGGGCTGCTTGGCGATGCCTTCACGGATGAACGCAAATAGTTCATCCTTCGCTTTGCCGTGACCCATGGTCGCGTGTAGCTCTTCGGGCATGGGCAGCACATCGGAGCTCATGTCATCGCGCCACAGCGTGAACTGCGGAGCGGGCGTGTCGCCGCGCCTGCGCTTCATGTCTGCGATCGCTGCGCCGAATTCGTTCTTTGCGATTTTCGTCAGTTGATCGAGCGTCACTTCACGCGCTCCAGGATTTCAGCTTCAGCGGTCCCATTGGACGGCACGGGAGTGTACGTGCGCACCCACTGACCCGTGTGATGGCGCGGATCGGTGTCGGCCTTGATGTCCACTCCAGCGAGCCCGACCGTGAGCGCGACCTTGCACGCGTCGCCCGCAGTAGTGAATGTGAAGTTTGCGCTCGTCAGCGTGAGCCCGCGCAGCTTGTATTTCTTGTACCCGCCCTGCACGTACTTCTCGAAGTACGGCGCGACCCCCTTGCCAAAAGCGTTGTAGATCATCGGCTCGCCCGCGTACTTCGCATTCAGCACTCCTCCGGTTGCGTCACTAACAGTGACTTCGAAGCCCGCCGCAGTCATGGCTTGCGCAGCGGACGGGAACAAAGCGGCGCAGTCCTTCGGATACTCGCGCGTAGCAGCGCAGCATCCGACCGCACATAACGCGAGCGGCGTCAGATGTCGTAGTGTTTTCATTGTTCGGTTTACTCCTACTTTCAAGTGTATTTGTACTATTCGGGACGATTAGCTGATCGTGACGCGCTCGGCTATCAGCCAGTTCACCCCATCGGGCATCGTGTAAACGAGCGCGCCCTGCTCATCGTGATGCGTCTGGCGCGATAGATCGTCATGCGTGTAGCCGTGATCGCGCATCACGTGCTCCTGGATCTCGACTAGCCCGTCAAAGCGCGTGGAGCAGATCGCGCATGTCAGCCGATAGCTCATGATGCTAGCTCCTCGATCACGTACACGTTGCCCTCCAGGAGCTCTTGCCACTGCGCAGCGGGCTCGCGTCGCGCAGCGAAGAGCATCATGCCGTACTGCGGATGCGCGAAGAAGCCGCGCTTTGCGATCTTGAACGGAGCCCCGTCTTCAAAGCCCACAGCGATAGCGCAGCGATTAGACGAGAGCATGACGACTTTGCCCGTAGCGCTGCGCTCAGGCTGATCGAGCGGATGCACGCGCACTGTGTCGCCCTTCGTCATTGCACAATCCTTGCGCGCATGTCGCGCTCGATGCGATCAATCAGCGGCCATAAGTGCGACGGCTCCCAGCCCGGAGCGTCGAGCCAGTCTCGATCAGTCGTAGTGATCCAACGCGCTTTGAGCTCCAACCCGTCATCGAGAGTGCAGACTGCTTCCATGTCCCAGCACGAATCAGGAGCGGAGCGCGGCGCGAGCGGCCCCAGCGTGACGATCACGGGCGCGATGATCACGCCGAACTCCGTGGAGCTCGCCTGATGCATTGTGGAGTCCACGATGAAGCGGTCATCGAGCAGCGCGACCACATGGCGCTTGTATTGCTCCTGATCCTCGCGCGCAGCCTTGCGCTCGATGAAGCGCTTTGCGATTGAGCGCCCGCGCTCGATCTCTTCGCGATCCACGCCCGTGATGAACTGAAACTGCTTCGCATCGCAGACTACGTGCAGCTTGCATCCCAGCGCGTCAGCGCGCACATCGAAGCGCCGCATCACTTCGAGCAGCACGCGCGTCTGCTCGATACACGTATCGGGCTTGAATAGCCGATTGAGCAGCGCGCGCGCCGTCTGCTCGTAGAGATCGAGCAGCTTCAGCACGCGCGCATCTTGAGCGGTCATCGTGACCGTCATTCGAGCCCCTGCATGGCGCGCTGCATCGCGGCGTAAGCGTCGGGCTCGTTGACTTCGAGATCATCGATCAGCGCCGCGCAGTCTTGACACGCTTCTGTAACTGAGACGAGATGCCCCAGTGCATCGCCCACGTACGGCGAGAGCAGCGCGGGCTCGTTGCGGAGCTCGTCAAGAAACCCTTCGCGCAATCGTCGCGCGATCTCGGCCCATTCATTCAGCGTTGGCACAGCGTTCATGCTTCGCCCTCCTCGCGGTCGCGGCACTGCGTACACAGCGCGACGCCGCCCAGATGATGCAAGTCGCCGAACGCCATCGCGCGATGCCCGCACTCCAGATCCAGCCAATAGCCGCTTTGCGTGTCGGGTATGGAGCGCGCGCGGATGATGCGCTTGTGATGCTGTCCGGTGCGCGGCTCTTTGTCGGGCTCGATGTACATCCCGGAGCCGAAATAAGTTTTCATGCTGCGACCTCCGGGGGCGTCCACTCCGCGCCCATAGCAGCGCGCAAGTAGGGCAGCGCTTCTGCTTCGCTCAACTGCCGGCCGTGACGCCAGTACTCGACCGCGCGAAACGGACGCTTGGGGCGCGTGTAGGGAATGAGAGCTCCGCGCGTCTGAAGTTCTACGCCAGAGCCCGCGACCATCACGAACACTTCGGGCCTGTCGGGTATCTGCGTCTCATCGAGCAGCACCTTCGTGGGCAGCTTCTTCGGATTGACGACATCGATCCTGCCCAGATACTTCGGCAGCGCGAGATACGGGCATGTCTGGAGCGCGAACGTGATGCACTCGCGATGTCCGGGCAGATCGAAGTACCAGCCGTGCTCATGAAACGCGGAGCGGATGCCGCCCACGTGATACTTCCACGCGCCCAGCTTCTCGCCGCACAGCGGGCAGCGTTGCTCTCGAAGAGCCCGGAATGCTTTTCGATCATCGTTGACCGTGAAGAACGGTTCGCCGCCGTCAGCGCGTAACACATTCCATGGGATCGGATAGTCGCGCTTGTCGCGCTCCAGTCGCGCGATGCGTGCAGGAGCGTCGCTCATGCCGCACTCCGTTTCTTGCCGCCCTGATGGAGCGTGAATTTTGCATCTTGCTTGCTCAGTCCGTACGCAGTCGGGTCGAAGTACGCAGTGAGCGGCAGCGTGGGATTCTTGCGCGCAATCTCCGTTTCGTGAAACTCCACCCACGCCGCAGCGCCTTCGCGCGTGCCGTGAAAGCCCTTGCCCGGACGATATGCGATCCAGCCGCGAATCAGCATCGAGCGAAACGGGCGCTGGTCGTAGCGCTGCGCTTGCTCGATGCTCATGTAGAACTGAGGCCCGCCCTCGATGAACACACGCAGCATGGGGTACTGGCGATTGGAGAGACGCGTCATGCTGCCGCCCTCCCGTTCTGCTGCTTGCGCCGTTTGCTCAGCGCTTGACGGCGCACCATCTCCGCGCTGCGCTCTTCGGGCGTCATGCGCGCCCAGTAAGCGCTGCTCGCTGCTCCGCGTTTATCGCCCGTTTGCTGCTCGGCTTTCTTGCGCGCAAGAGCCGCTTTGACGATGCGCGATTGACTCTCGCGATACTCGGGCGACTTGCGGTAGTCGTAATTGGCGTTGCGTCCGTTCTCTGCTGCTTTCGCGCCTCTGCCGCTTGTCGCAGGAGCGCCACCGTTCTGTAGCGCCGCAAGCTGCGCGCGGAGCTCATCGAGATGCGACTGCATAAGCTCGATCATGTGTTGCATTCCGGGTAGCAATGCGGCCATGCCCATCTGCGTGTAGGTGGCGCTACTGGGGTTATTACCAGTACGTTTCATAGTGTTCGGTTTATTCATCCTTTGTAGAGTCATTTACTGTCGAATTCAAACTACTAGACGCAGTATATCTGTCGCACAACCGCGCGTGTAGATCCTCGATCAGCCGCGCGCGCTCCTCCGGGCTTCGCTTGTCGCCGCGCTCCATGTCAGCGGCAAGCCGCGCTTCGAGCTCCGTCACCGTGGGCGCGACTGCGCCGCCCGGATTGTCATAGCGCAGCGGAGCAGCGGGCTTCTCGATGTGCGCGGGCTTCTGCTCTTCGGCATCGCCCGTCAGCAGCCGCGTGCGCTTCCACTCGCGCATCTGCTCTTCGAACTCCGCGCCCGCTTGCTCGATGTAGCGCATCTCCGCGCGGCCTGGATCGTTCAACGCGTCGAGCTCTTCGGGCTCCACGCCGTCAGCGGGCTTGAAGCGCTGCGCATAGACGCGCCGTAGATCGACGGGGCCGCGCCACTCGCCTACGCCGTCGATCATCTGGCGCACGAGCCACTCCAGTTGCGCGGGCGTGGAGCACAGACGCTTCAGCACCAGCGCTATCTCATCGCGCGCCTTTTCGCCCGTCGGGTAGTAGCGCAAGATCGAGAGCCGCTCAGCGGCCCGCGCGAATTCTTTGCTCGTGATCTGCGGTTCGTTCATGATCTGCCTCCTGCGGCTGCTCGTCTGTCGAGCTCATCGAGTCTGCGAGCGCGCGCTTCTATGCGCGCCTCTTCTTCCGCGACTTTGGGCGGCGGCATCGCGCGCTGAATACCCTTGCGCGTCCATTCACGCTTGTCGAGAAAGTTCACGGGTAAGCCCATGAAGCGCGCCTCCGTGTGTCGCGCTTTGCGTTCAGCGTAGGCGACAATCACGCGCTGCTCTTCGGGCTCGAAGTTGAGAAAGCCGACCTTCGCGCCGTTGCCGCGCGCCGCGTACATCAAGTCCGTTTCGCTGAGCTCCACGCCCGCAGCCAGGAACACGCCGATGAACTGCTCGTACAGCGCGGTTGTCTCGTCCGCCGTTTTCGACAGCGCGATTGCAACGGGATTAATAAACGCGCGCGCGCGCTCTTCGGAAGCGTGTTTATATTGCTGTGTATATATACTCTTCCCCGAAGAGAGCTCCCTCTCTTCGGATTCGGATTCGAAACTAGCAGATGCTGCGCACGTGCTATGCAGGCGCGTATCATCCGCTGCGCACGTGCTAGGCATCTGCACATCATCTGCTATGCATCTGCTATGCAGATCGTCGGCGGGCGGACAGTCGGGCGCGGGCCACTGCGGCTTCTTCGTGCGCAATTGCTGCCTAAAATCAACCATTTGCAGATAGCGCTTGCCTTTGACGCTGTACGTCACGATAAGGCCCACTTGTGCCACATCGAGCAAGTACTGCTCAATCTGTGTCACCGTGACGCGATCAAGCCGCAGGGGGTACAAAGCAGCGAGAAGCAGCGACGGGTGCGCCGTGTAGCGCCCGTAATCATCCACCAGCGACATGAGGCGTCGATAGAAGAGCTCGGCCCCTTCACTTAGGGAATCTACCCGTTCACTTGTGATGATGCCTTCTCGTAAAATCCTGTTAGGCATTTGAAGTCCTTTCTGGCGTGGGGCGCTTTTCAGGCATTGGGTTCTCTCACTCAAACTCGCGTGCTGATCTGGGCTTCGTGCTCATCGAGCCACGCGCGGAGCTCCTCGACTGATGAGGCGACACTGACATGCAGCCGAAGCCCGCGCGTGAGCTCCAGATGCTTCAAGATTTGTCCGGGCGCGAGTTCAGCGCCTGGCCGTTTTGTTTCGAGATAAAACGCGGGGTGCGTCGAATGCACGAGCAGCCAGTCGGGCGTGCCCACGGGCTCAAGCTGCGTCCATGTTCCGTCTGGGAAACGCGCGCGCCCGCAGTGCAGACGGTGCTCCTTATAACCGCGCAGATGAAGAAAGTCCAGACACGCGCGCTCTACATCGTTCTCCGTGAGTTTGGGCGCGCGCTGCGGCTTCAGTCGGTAGCGCTGCATGATGTACTCCCTGGATGAAAAGTGCGCGCGATGTAGCGCGCGAGATCGAGCGGAATCTTCGCGACAAATGCCGATTCTGCGCGTCCCGCTGGGCATCGCTTATGGCGAATCTTGCGCGGGTCCGATCTCTCAGCGAACATCCACGAGCCGCCGCTTCCCTTGCGCCCCTTTTGCACGTAGGGCATGAGCGCGGGCACGTCGCCCCACAGATAGTAGCTTCCGTAATGCCATCGCGCGCGCCCGACCCACGATTGAGCGCCGCGAACGTTCTCGACAATGAGCGGCACGGCGCGCGCTGTCGCCGCGCTCGCCTCGCGCTGAAGCCTGAAGCACGCCTCGAATAAAGTCGTATCCGGTGGGCCGTTGATTCCGCGCCGTCGAGCAAACGGAGTCTCCAGATAACTGAACTCATGGCATGGCGGGCTGGCAACGATGAGCGCAGCGCCGCTGAATCGAGCCCCGTCCAGCGTGCGAACGTCCTGCAATACGAGCCGCCCTGGATAACGCGCGCCGTCATACTCGTGCCGCTCGATGTCGAAGCCGATGCAATCGTATCCTTCAGCGATGAAGCCCTCAGTCCAGCCGCCGAGCCCGCAGTACAGATCAATGGCGAGCGGTCGCGCATCACGCTGCACTGGGCGTCTCCGCAATCGCAGCGCGCAGCGGCTGCTCGCAGCGCTGGCAGATGTGCATCGCGCAGAGCTCGCCCAGCGTCAGACGCTTCAGACGATAGCCGCTCTTCACGTCCAGCCCGCACCATGTCTTCTGCGCGCCGAACATCTGAATGTGCGTCACGCGCTCGATGATGGGCGCAGTCATGAAGAGCTCGCCCTTCGCGACATGGGGCAGAAACTTCTGCTGATAGTCGAGCAGCGCGGCGCTCGACTTGCGCATTGTGCAGGGCACGCATACAAGCGATGTATCGGGCACCGGAAGCCCGCAGCTTTTGCAGATCATAAAAACTTCACCTCCCATGAACACTCCGGGCACGTCAGGGCCGTCACGCGCTGATGCGTTTCTTCGCGTCCAGTGCGGCGGCTGATGAACGTGATCGTGAGCTCTCGATTGAGCGCAGCGCCGCACTTCGGGCAGCGCTTACGCTTGCGGCTGACGCGGGGCTCGTCTGGAGCTCCGCGCGCCGCGCAGATCGGACAGCGCGCGCTGTACGCGCATTGCGCGCAGATCAGCACGGGCTCCTCCACAAACACGAAACCCCGCGCTCATCAGGCGCGGGGTTTTGGTGGGTACTGCCGATATGCGGGGGTCCGCTCACGCTGCGACCCCCAGTTTTTCTACGACATCGAGGAGTATGTAAGTGTCAGCTTCACGTTCGAGATGCTGACAGTTAAATACACTCGCCGATGATGCGACTGGAATGCGAAGGGTGATGGTCACGTCATCGTCCGCCCAGCGCACTTGCTGCACCCACGCTACGAGCAGGGCGCGCTTTGCTGCGCGGTCCTGCGTGCGTAGCGCGGTCTTCACTTGCCGCTTGATCGTTGACGTGTCTACGCGCTCCGTCTCCATAGCGCCCGTTGTATTCGCAATGCGGCGGCGGAGCAGCGCGAGCTCGGCTTTGAGCTCAACCACCAAATCACTATACGTCCGTTTCACGTCTTCGTCATCTTCGAGAATGGCGCGCTTGGCGGCGTCCTTTTGCTTGGCAATCAGCTTCTGCTCGCGAGCGCGCAGCGTGTCGAGCTCCGCTCCATCTTCAGTCGCCGCGAGCGCATCCGCGCGCTTCTCTAAAAGCACGTCGAGCTCCACGGTCAGCCCGCGCCCCATAGCGTTGTATACGGCGTCTTCAAGGATGTCCGCTCCGATGCTGCGGCAGTTGCAGATGCGCTCATGCGTGGTCCGATTTTTATTCGAGCAGCGGTACCAGTCTGCGCGTCTGTGCGGCGCTCTGTTGGCGCGATGCACGGGCACCACGGAGAAGCCGCAGCGCTTGCAGATCACGAGCCCGCTCAGAAGCGCGACGCGTCCGCCCTCACTCTGCGGCTTGGCTGGGCGTCCGCTCTTCATCATGCCGTTGCGCTTCAGCGCTTCACAGATGCGCTTCTGCTGTGCGGGCGTCCAGATCGGTCCGCCCATCAGCTTCTGCGGGAGCCACTCGCTTCTATCGCGCAGCTTCTGCACTGTACGCTGGCGTCGGCGCGGAGCGTCGGGCTTGCGCAGCTTCTTCGGCGCGAAGGACTCCGTTTTATTCCAGTGCGCGACGCCCGTTGAATAGACTTCGTTATTGACGATGAACTTGATGACTTCGGGAGTCCAGCGCAGCTTGCCGAAGTGCGTCTTCACTCCGCGCAGCGCGAGCTCGCGACAGATGCCGCGCGCTGTGTATCCATCGAGCGCAAGCTGTCCAATCAAGCGTACGGTCGCTTGATCCTCGATCACTGCGGCGAAATAGTTCTGCGGCTTCTGATCGACTGCGCGCTTCTCCTTCATCGCTTGCGCTGCGAGCTCCAGCCCCGTCACGAAGCGCCATCCAAACGGAGCGCGCGCGCCGTGCGCGAGCCCCTTCTGAATCTTCGTGAGCACTCCTCCGCGCGACTTTTCGCGGATCTCGTCGGCTTGATACTCCGCGATCATGAGCCCCAGATTCATCTGAATCTTGAACGCGCCCGTATCCTTCACGAAGCCGTAGTCCCCAAGCAGAACCTTCGCCCCTGCTTCACGAAACGTACGGATCATCTGAAGCCCAAACTCCAGATTGCGCGCGAAGCGGTCAATGTAGGGAAAGGCGACAGCGTTGGCGCGTCCCGCGCGGATGCGGCGAAGCGCTTCTTTGATCCCTGGACGGTCGAGCGTAGTGCCGCTGAATCCAGCATCATCCAGCATGAGCTCTTCGGGGATCGAGCACTGAAACTTCTGCTCCAACGCTTTGAACTTCTGCCCTTGATGCTCCAGCGAATAGTTGGCGACTTGCATCTGAAGCGAAACGCGCTTGATGCCGATACAGACGATGGGCGCGGGCGCGATGTGTGGAGCGGCCATTAGCCCATCACCTCGATGTTCGCGGCTCCGTACTCAGCGCAGCGCGCACACTTGCTGCGATGCGAGCGGCTCCAGTCTTCAGCGAGCTCGCGCAGCACATCGGACGGCGCGCACTCCGTCATGGGGTCGGCGTACATCGCGCGGCGATATCCAGCGACTATGGGGCATTCAGGATCGAGCGGGGCGTGATATCTAAATTTGTTCATTGTTCGGTTTCGTTTCTATCTGGTTTCGTTTTTTCTGCTTCGTTACTGCTTTGCTCTTCGCGCTCGACTTGCGCTCCTATTTCGCGCATCAGTTTTAGAGCGGCGAGGAGTTCTTCTTCGCTCATCGGCGGTCCGGGCTGCACTGTCACCCTTAGATGTTTCATGCAGCACTCGATACAGTTGCTCCAGTCGCTTCTCGGCTGTCGCAATTGCGCGCTCCGTCAGGATCGATAGAGCTCCGCTGAATTCGTTCGTGTGCGTGTTCTCTTGATGCAAGCGTCCGCTCGCATCGCGATACATCGCCCAATAAAAATTGCCGCGCATCTGAAGCGAGCCGCTCCCATACGGGAGTCCGGTCATCGCGTTTGCTTCGCTTGTCGTCTGTCGTGTTTTCATACTGTGATCCAAACGTCAAGTGTAACATACTCTGTGTCATACGCGTCAAACGTCTCGCCGGTCAGCAGGTTGGCGGGCTCTCCTCTCCTCAGAATTCGGGCAGCGGGCAATTCGGGCAGAATATCGAAACGTCCATGTGATCGATCAGCACGCGCCAGCCTTCAGCGCGGAGCGCGCCCAGATACTCTCGATACTGAAAGTTTTCGCCCTCCAGATCGAGCAGCGCGGGACACGCCATGCACCGGAAACGGATTTTGATGGGCATGCGCGCCTTAGTTCTCTTCGGGCTCTTCGGTTTTGATGAGCTCCTGAAGCGCGTCCGCCAGAGTGATGCTCGGATGGCGCTGCATAATCGGTCTCACGCACTCAATCACGCGCTCGAAGTCCACGCGCGCATCATGCACCTCGTCTTCATGCTTGCGAAGAAGCTGCGCGTGTGAGTCCAGATGGAACAAGGTGGCCTTGTAGTTTGCTACGAAGCGAATCTTATTTGCGCCGTTAAGAAAGCTGAACGCTCCAGACAATTCAATGCCCTGAAGATTTAAGGGCAGCGCTAATTGTCCTCGCCCATTGCGCGACGCATGGACGGCGACAGACTGACTTAGAATGTCATCGGCCCACTTCACAAGAATGCTGATGATGACAGCGCCAGCAATCTTCTTCAGCAGCGGCTCTTCGCGCGCGTAGAAGTTGCGCGCCAGCGAATCCGTGCCGACATCGGGATGAGTCTCTAGCTCAGCGGCAATGAAATGCTCGAAGCGCGCGCGGGCTTCGGTTCTTAACTCGTTTGCTTTTTTTCTCGCCATAAAGCCTCGCTAAAGTCCTTAAGCCACGCTGACGCGTTGCGAGTGTACGGGGTGAAGTCGCGACGCCAATGCCGCGATTCGATCAGTTGCACGGCAGCGGTTGGATCGGGATTGTCTGTGCTCGCGACCCAGCGCAGAAAATCCCACAGCGGACCCAGGCGGCGCATGTCTGCACGCCACTCAGCTTGCGCCTCCTTCGTCATGGGCGGCTGATAGTTGCCGTTCCAGTCGAGCGTATGCGCGCCGCTCTCTATCGCCTTCTGTCGCGCTTCTGCGGGCGAGGGCAAGCGGCGCTTATCGTCAGCCTCCTGCACCTTCGCTTGACGCACCACATCGAATAGCTTACTGACGGCTACTGACGCATCGCCAGATTTCTGATACTCAGTGACTACGTTTCGCACCACGGAGTGCGTGACCTTCTCGCCGAGCTCCGCGCGTCGAATCGCTTCCACGCGCACGGGCTCCGGCGTGGAGGGCTTCGCAATTAGAAAGAGTGCTGAGGCGTCGATCTCCAAATGCGAAAAGTTTTCGTTTTTAAATTCCCGATACACCAGCATGAAGTTCTGGGCGTGTCGAATGGTCCATGCGAATTCGCGTCTAATCCACTCCTGAAACTTCCCGTGTCCTAGCCGCTCCTTCACTTCGGTCAGCATCTGGCCGATCTGGACGATTGCGGCGGCTGTCGCGCGGGCCAGCCTGTGAATCGCTGCGGCGCGCTCCTGGACGAAGGCGCGCGTGTCAGCGTCCAGCGCGGCATAGTCGAAAGCCAACTGTACGGCTTGCTTCATGACTCCCTCAGTTGAGCGTCGCGCGCTCGCGCTGGACAATCCGCGCGCGTGACGCTGCTATCGCCTCAGTGTGACGGCGCGCCCACGCTGCGATCATTCGCATGTCCTCATCGCGCAGCGGCAAGCGCAGCACGATGGATATGAGCTCATTCAGCGCCGAGCACTGAATGTCAGCGACACGCAATTGATGCGCGATCGCGTCTGATAGTGGATCGTTCATGAAAGTCTCCGCAAAATCATTTGGTCGAAATCACGCAACATGACATAACCTTCGGCGACCATATCGAGATCCTCGCCCTTAAGCCCCGCCCTGATAGCCTCCATCGCCGTCTCAAATAGCGCCAGCCCTCCCGCCTCCGCTGGAGTCGGGTTAGCGTTGCGTCGGTCGATAGCATCAAGCGCCGCGTTATGCGTCCGGGCTCTATGAAGTCGTTCGTTGTATGTCATCGTTTTCCCCGTCACTTATAACGGGTCCAGCTTGTGTGCGCGGCGCTGCGCGTTGTAAGTTGTGCGGATGCTTTCAGCGACGGAGCGCGTCATGGACATGCGCCGCAACTGACGATGGCCCTTTGCATCGCCCAGCAGCGCCGACGCTCTGCCCGGATACTTCGCTATCCGCGTGACCAGCGCGGGGCGGTCTATTTCAGCCCCGTAGCGCCGATACAACAGCCCCAGCCCCTCAATCAGTTTGCCTTCGGACGAAGCCGCCGTATGACCCCATGCCTCAACGATGGTGCCCAGCGTGGCGTCTAGCGTGACTCCCCCATCTGCGCTCCACAACCGTTGAAGCGATTGCACGCATGATAGATGTCCGTTGCCGTTGCTCTTCGATATGACATATCCGTGCCGTTCCGCTACATCCTGCGCCCCGACCGCTTCTGAATGTCCCGCAATAAACGCCTGCTCGAATCTGTCAAAGGCGTCTACCACAAAGCGATTATTCAGCTTCAGAAATAGATCCGCCGCGCGCGCGTCCTCCTTAACATCCAGATGCACCATGAGCTCTACGGGCCATTCGCCCAGTCCCAAATTGATAAGCATGTTGCGGCGATGATTACCGTCTATCTGCCAGTCGCGCGTGACTCCTTCAATCGGATAGCGCACGGCGTGCATTGTGCCAATAGCGTCCAAGTCGGCATCCGCCATCAGCTTTTTGACTTTGGCTTCATTTAGGCGCCGCTGCACGCGCGGATGCGGTACGAGATCCTGCGCCAGCACGGTCATAACTTCAGTTCGGCCTGATTGTTTCGCTTGCTTCACTGCGTCCATTTACGTTCTCCTTATCTCTCGCGCGACTGGTGCGCGGAATTCCCTTTGTGTCTGCTAACTGCTCCGCAAATACGCGGAAGGCTCTATGCACCTGCCATGCTGTCTCGACGGCGTAACGCGCTTCTTCTTCGGTCAGCGCGTCTGCCAGAATTACGTAGTCTATTTCTGACATTGCCCGGACTATGCCGCGCATGTACGGCAGCATAGACTCCACGCGCATTTTTTCGCCCCGCAAAAGATTCGTGCGCGTCGCGCCGTGCTTGTGCGGTTTCGGCTTCGCTGGCTTTCGCTGCTTCGCGACGCGCGCAGCGTCCTTCAGTTTCAGCTTGCCTTCATGGACATCTTGGGCTAAGTCGGGCTCCTTCGCGACAGCGACGGCTTGGGCCGCTTTGTGACGGCTGACTTTGGCTTCAGTCGCGATCTGACCTACCGTGCTGTTAGTGTGAACCTTAGACCAGTCGCGCTTTGAAACCCCTGTGCCTGAATCCGGGCACAGGGGTTTCTTCCGCCCTCGCCCGCCCTCTTTGCCGTGCTCACCCTGCGTCTTGCCTGCCTCGATCTGCTTCGTCAGATTCCGCTCGCGCACGATCAAGCCGTCTATCTGCGCTTTGATCAGCGCGCGCAGTTCATCCGTCAGATCGCGCCGATTGATGTTCTGATCGCAGATCAACTGCGCGGGCGCATCGCCTTCGTACTCTCTGACGATGGGTTTTATGTTCAGATCGAGGCACGCGCGCAGACGATTGCGCCCGTCTAGCAGCGTGTCGCCTTGCACCCAGATGGGATTGCGCTGCCCGCCCGTTTCGATGGAATGTTTGAGGGCTTCGTATTCCTGCCCCTCCAGCGCCGGGAATAGCGCCGCCGCTGGATGAACGCGATAGCCGCCCAGTTCATCTGTGCTCATGTGTCTACTCCTTCGTCATACAGCCGCGCGATCAGAAAGATTTCCGTGGCTTCGTATCCGTCTTCGGTCCTCTGATAGCGCGCGCTGTCAATATATGCTTCTTCGATCTCGCCACTGGCCCGCTCTAGCATGATCTGGACCTCGCACGCGTCATCGTCGTCATCGTGTCGCGTGAAGATGTCCAGCAACCGCGCTTTGGTCATCGTTCCGTCCGCTCCACAATTGCGCCGCCCGGATACAGGAGCTCGGGCGGCAACGTCGATAGCGGACGCAGCGCTGAATGCGGCGCGAAGTATGCGGGCTGATCATACTTGCCCGGATCTTTCCACCAGTCCTCACGCTTAGCTTCGTGACCCCACAGCCAGCCCCAGACGCGAAACGTCGGGATGCGCCCAGTCACGAGCACGTAGGCATCCTCATCGGGGCTGTCTCGAAATATGCGGAGCTCGTAGTTATGCTTCAATCGCGTCTTCACTTCGAGCCGCGCTATGTCGGGCGCGCCGAAAGTATTGATCGTGGCTGGATAGAAGATGTTCAGCGCTTTCGCGCACGCCATCTCGCCCGCTGCGCCTTCGACGTGATTAGTCCAGGCGTTCTCTACTGAGTAGTCATTCATGGCGCGGCTGTCCGCGCGATGCACGCGCCCCTCCTTCATCGCGCGCATGTTGCGGTGCAGTCCGATCATGGCCGCGCTCGCAGCTTGCGCCCACGTCAGCGTGACTTCGATGTACTCACTCATCGCTTACTCCTGATCGAACAACGGCAACGGCTTCTCCGGTTTCTTGCCCTTGCTGAGCGCGTGATGCGGATCATCCTTCGGCAGCTTCTCGAAGTAGCTGGCATCCTGGCCGCGCCCCGCGCCGTGCAGCAAGCCGCCGCAGCGACACTTGCACGTCTTGCCCTTCGCTGTCTCGCAGCGCTGCGCAGCACGCATGGATAGACGCTTCATGGCTTCTCCGCTGATATCTGCTCCAGCCTTTCAAGCGCGGGCGTCTCGCGCACTTGCGTGTTGATCTCCTGGACGATGGCGTTGTAGCGCGCAATACCAGCGTGCAGGAACGCAGCCAGGGTGCCCAGTTCCTGCCTGTCGAACCAGATGGTGGTGTCTTTCCACTGCGCATGCGTGGTCTGCCTCCAGGCATCGCCGCGATAACTGATTCTTAGGGTCTGGTAGCCCTCCTCGAATTCCACGATGACGCCCCACTTGTCGTGGCAGTTCGCAATCCGCGCGTGCGGACACTGCGCCAGCCTCTTCTCGCGCTTCTCGGCGCGCGCCTTCTTCTGCCCGTCGGTCAGCTTCACTGCGGGAGCTCCAGGCCGAAGCGCTGCGCATAGCGCGCGGCGTGACCCTCACAGAAAGAGCGCATCGTGTTAATGCGGATCTTTTTGCCGTGACGATTGTGACCATCGTGGCTGATATGAACCACGAAGGCGCGCGCCCTGCCACAGATGCAATGTTGCTGATCGCTTCCGCTGATATGAGTTATGCGCATGAGCGTACGTGTCGTCTTCATCAGTCACCCCATCAAGACATTGAACGCAGTCAGCGGACGATTCGGCTTGCCGTCCGGTCGCTTCCGATGGCAGCGGCACATCGGCCCGGATTTATAAATCTCGTAGGCGCGCTCAATTGGAAACATGGGCGCGCGCTCCACGTGCGGAGTGCAGATCAGCTTTCCGCCGTGATAGCTGCCATCGGGCCAGTGATAGTCAGCGTCATAGCTGACGAGATACTGCCCGTTGAGCTCGTGCTGCCCGCCGTCCGCTAAGTCGAGCAGTTGAATGCGTACGCCCTGCATTGCTCATGCCCTCTTCTTCTGCTGCATAGCTTCAAGCTGCTCGCGGTACGCAAACTTGCGCGACAGATCGTAGATCGCCTGATAGCTGATATCGGGTACTGGCTCGCGCGCGCCTTTGCGCCAGATGCGCATGTATCTGCGGTGGAGCTCGACCACGAGCACGCGCCCGCCCTCCGGTACTTCTGTCTCGCGCGTATGAACGCCTTCGATCTTCTTCATGTGCGCCTCTTCGTCGGCGCTTCGCCGCGCGGCGGATGCATTCCACCCACCAGCGGTACGCCGCGCTCCGTTAAATCGTGATCGATGCCCCGCAAGCGCGGAATGGATTCTATGAAGCATTCAATCGAGCAGTAGACGCCTAGCCGCACGGACTTCTCCGAAGTGTGCCGATTGATTGTGTACCAGCCCTCCGGTATCCGATCAGTTACAGTCTCTTTGCCGCACGTGCGACAGAAGAACGGGCGCGTAAGTCTTGGCGTGCTGCGCTCCTCTTGTGCTGGCTGCTCGCCTAGCTCGATGCGCTGCTCTCGACTTCTGATCACATTGCGCTCACGGATGCGCTGTAATTGCTCGGCCAGCGTTTCGTGTTTTGTATGATTCATAGCTCCTCGATCACTCCGCAGTCATGACACACGAGCGCGCGCACGGTCCAGCGCTCGCATGTCCCGTCTTCAGCCCGTACTCCGGTGAATGACTCGCGCGTTACTTCTTCGGTGCGCGCGGAGTCACAGCTTGGGCAGCGCCGCTCTTCGGGGTCTTCTCCGGGTCCGTCTTCGGCTCCATCTGCGTCTGCTGATCGAGCGTCATCTGTCCGGGCGTCTCCCACGGCGGCGCGTCCGATAAATTTTCAATGCCCTGTAAGTGCTCGCGCAGCGTCGCTGGCTTGGGGGCTTCGATCACTGCGGGCGCGGGCTGCAAGTCGCGCGGCAATTCGCTCGGCGGCATCGCGTCAGCGGGCAGCGTTTCGAGGAGCTCTTCTTTCGTGAGCACTCCGCGCAGCACGTGCGGCGCGTGGTACTTCTTCACTCGCGCGATGCACTTCCAGTAGTACATATCACGCGCCCATGATTGGAAGTTCCACTTCTCCGATAGCTTCTTCTCGACGCCTTTTTCGTGAATCACCGCATGATCGGCGTCAGCTTTCACGAAAGCTACGGAGATCGGCTTGCCGTTGCGGTCGAGCATCACATCATAGCGCTGCGTCTCGCGGTTCCACTTCTTCAGCCACAGCCGACAGCCCGTACATTGCGCCCACTGCGCGCCCTCATAGGGCACGTTCTTCTCGTACCACTCGATGTCCCAATCTATGCCGGCTTGCTGGAGTTTCGCGGCTACGAGCTCGTTTTCAATCGACGGGCGGCCATTCGCCATGTAGATGTGGCGGATCGAGTCAGCCGCGCTGAAGCCCCAGCTTCGACCGATCCTGACCTTCACCATCGCCTTCGCTATCGCTTGCTCCAGCGTGTTGCCCTTGATGTCGTCAAAGAATCCGCTCACTGCAAACTGGCGCGCATCGGCGAGATCCTGCGCATAGTTCTGCCGCTCCAGATCCTTCTGAGCGTATTCGTTGATGACGCGCGCGCGGAGCTCGGGATCAGGGATCAGTATCAAGTGCTCCAGCGACATGCGCGGCGATGTCGAGCTCGCCGCGGGCTGCGTCCGCTCCAGCGTCTTCGGCTCCACGGGCGGCGCTGCTTCAGTCTGCGTCTGCGTCGCTTCTGCTTCCGTTGGTTGCATACTCCTCCTTCGTCAATTCGCACGTGAAGCGAATCTTCCGATAGCCTTCTTTCGTGCGCGTGTATAGTCCGATCAGCGTTTTGCGCTTCTCCTCATCGGGCACGTAAGCGTTGATCAAGCCCCGCGCCATGCTCTCCCAATCCGTCACTGTCTGATCCTTCGTTCTGCGCCACGTGAAGGAGCCGTCCGGCCAATACAAGCCTTCTCGATCCTCGATAGCGCGCGTGATCAGGTTTTCCATGCGGTCGCGCGTGCGCTGGAGATCCTTCTGCTCCGCTCGCACATACGCATAGTCAGTGAGCAGCGCTGCTTCTGCGGGCGTCGCCTCGCGCATGTCGGGCCGCTTGTGCTCCGGGTACTTGTATTGCAGCCAAGCAGCGGCCAGCGCGCTTCCGCCCATCGGCGGCTCTTCGTCTCCGATCAGATAGCGCTGATAGAACTCCTCCGCGCGCGCCAGCAGAATGCGGCACACTTCGTCATCGCGCTCGACAACATACACGCGCGGCATCCCGTCGCCCATGTAGACGGCGAAGTCCCACGCATCGTAGTCCATCGCCATGCAATACCACTGCCCCTGCGTCTGCTTGTCGAGCGGCACTCCGTAGGGCGGCTCGCCCCACTTCGCGCGCTGATCGCGGGATACGACCTTCGCGTCCACCCCGCGCCGCATGTTGCGACAGAGCGCGTCAGGACTGTAGATCACGAAGGGCCAGGCGCGATGCTGGAAAGTCTGATTCACATACTCGACTTCATAGCCCGTGACGTGCGCGTAGAGCTCGATCACTCCGCGCTCCAGCTTCTGACCGACCAGCATCCGATCAGAGGGCGGCCGCTCGGGCATCCCGCCCTTCTTCTCGATCCACAGACTCATCGCGTCGCGCTCCGGGTCGCACCCCACCAGCGCGGCGACTTCAGAGCCGCCAATGCCCAAACGTCTTATCGCCTGATCGATCATCGTAGACCTCTCTTCTGAGCCCCTCCATGAACGCGCGCACACATCCAGCGCAGAGCCAGCGACCCATCAGGAATCTGACGCCAGGATGTTGTGTGCAGCGGTCACAAGCGGGCTTGTCGCCCGCCGTGATCATGAGGCGAGTTCGGTGAGCTCGGGCGCAGTCCGTTGCTTCTTCGGCCTGCCCGCCCGCTTCTTCAATGGGCCGTCCAGATTGACGTGTCCGGTCACATGATCAATTGCATGACCGATCGTGATGTGGTTCTGCATTGCGTAGACGCGCAGCTTCATCCACGTGTCTTCATGAACAATCCCCTGGATGCGTACGCTTCCCGCAGGGATTGCAGGGCTATTCTGCTTGCGTGGCATTTTATATAACCATGCCTCCGGGTGAAAAAATGATGTAAGTACCAGTCGCAGTATCGTTTGCCTCCTGTAGCTCAGACTGCAACCGACAGTCACGAGCGTACTCCCGCAAACGTTAGCGTGTCAACACAAAATGCTAGGAAAATTAATAGGTGAGGAAATACGCGTTACTACATCATCTTGGCATTTCGTCGCAAGCGACAGACGGCGTAGGAGAAACATGCCAAGCAAAGCAGTCCGTTTTCGAGCCCCAAAACAGTATGAATAGTGGGAATACTATTTGTGCTATTCGCTCGACTTCGGATATTCTTTTCCGCATTTCTGGCAAACGCCTCAGCGCGTGACCTTTAAATCGCAAAGGTGTAGTACGAACACTACGCGCAGTAGCCGAGCGCCCCAGCTTCCGGACGTGCTGCGCATAATTATGGGCGGAGGGACGCGGGTAACGAATGCGCGACAATTCGCGCCACTATTATGCCGAAGACAGCATCTACTGTCCGCAGCTATCCCATACGAATTAGCGAGGACGCATATCGCATGATCGAGCGGGTAAAGGATGAAGCGCGACGCCACAATCAGCGCATCACGGCGTCAGACGTTGTAGAGACAGCCACGCGCCGCATCGCCTACAAAGGCGCGGAGAATGACGTGACGGCCTGGAGCTCAGACGAAGAGCGGCTCATCCGCAAGCTGCTCGCAGCGCTGCGCAGACAGCGGCCCAAGCCAGCGCATCGCTTATTTGTCCGTCTCGTTGAAGATGTCCTCGATGGAAGAGTAGCGCGCGGCGAAGTCGATTGGCGTTGATCGCCCGGATGAAGGTTACGCCGATCAGCGAGCGCGACGCCCTATCTTTCAGCCAGCGCGCGGAGCGACCGAAAGATAGGTTAGGCGAGCGGTTACGTCTCACTTACTCACTTGCTCGTAGCTGGAGAAAGTGTGAATGCGCTGCCGCCGATGCCGCGCAGTGCAGCGCCGCGCTCCGTCCGCCAGCCGATCCTCGACCCCGTACGCGCCGATGCGCTTGATCCAGGTCCTGATGTCCGGGCGCGGTCGCGTCGGCTCGATGCTCGCCCAGTACGCTCCGGGCGAGCTCAGCGCGCGCAACCACTCGTCAGTGCTGCTATAGTCCGGGCCGTCGATCATCACGCTGGCGAGCGGGCGGAAGTGGCGGTCAGTGATCGTGACGCGCAGCGGCCAGCACGCGCCGCAGTCCACAGCTTGACTAATGATCGAGTCCAGTAGGTTCGACTGGCGCTGATCGATCAAATCACTTTTGCAATGGTGGCTTCGACGGCTTGCTGCAAGTACGGGTCAGTGATCGTGCTGTCGCCCGTCGAAGGCACGATGTCCTGCGCTTGCACGGCGGGATCTTGAACCACTCCGGGCTGGAGCTCCATAGCCTTTTGCGTCGGCTGCGCATACACCAGCCGCGCGTAGTCCAGATTCTTGCGCGCGATTGATGACGACACATCCACGGATGTATCCGAAAGAATCGCGGACGCCCACTTGAGCGCCGCTGTGCCGATGCGACCCTGGAACGGGATATTGACTCTGAGACTTGCGGATTGCGCGTAATCGAGCGCCATAGCGACCCCCTTATGTGAGCGAGAATGAAATGCCCTTGACTGTCGTGCCGTTCGAGTAGCGTACCCTCAGAACGACTTGATTCGTACTCTCGTTGATATAGAAACTCATTGTCCCGTTGAATAGCATTGCGTCATTCCATGATGACTGGAGAATGACGTTCTGAATGAGCGGACCCGCCGCGTGGAGATAAAGCAACTGACTCGCTCCGCTATTCGGGTACGCCGAGCCGGGAGTCGCGTAATTCCAGAATGAGAACCCGCCGCCCGCACCCTGCCCGTAGTTGTAGAAATTCGTCTCGCCGCCGCCCGCGCTCTTATTCCATCCGACCGCGAATCCCGCGCCCGCCGATTGCGAGACAAGAAAGTTGTAGCTCGTGTTCGCTTGTCTGGGAATCTGCAATCCGCCCGATGCCCCGATCATGCAGTCAGAGCCACAATAGAATCCGTCAGGCCACCCGTATGGAGGAGGAGCCATATTGATCCCGATACCGCCCGGACCGATATGTACAGGCTTGAAGTTTCCGTCCGTTGCTGCGGATGCGGTCGAGAGAAAACGAAACAGGTTAAACTGCGCGACGGTTCCCCAACTGCCGCTGGTTTGATTGAGTTTCAGCATGGGAGTAACGCCTGAATCGTGAGCTATTTCTAGGACGCCTCCGGGACTCGACGTTCCTATTCCGACGTTGCCATCACTGAAGTAGTGTGGCGACGCGGCATACTGCACTGGTCGCACTACGCTATTCACATCGTTTACCGAATACAGAGAAATTCCCGCACTCAAGGAAACCGGACCCCGGACAAGAATGTTGTTATCTGTTCCGGTATGAACATGCAGAACGCCTTGAGGACTCGACGTTCCTATTCCGACATTGCCGTTATGGTCGATGCGTACCCGCTCCGCCAGCGTCGAGTTGTCCGCGCGTGTGTTGAGTGTCAATGTCCCGCCGCGAGCGTTCGCCGTCGGTCCGGTGAGTATGCAATTGATAACCGCCGCCCGCTTGTCGGCGAGCGTCGCGTTCGTATCGGTAAACGCTACTTGACCCACTGGACTAGAGAGCGCGTCCGCGCTCCCCTGCGCGAGTTCGATTACGCCGATATCGGACGCGCCTTTGATGGAGGCGTAGCCTCGACCCGCCGCGCTCTGGATTGGAGCGGTTAGGTTCACGCCGACGAACCCCGCGCTCATGAGCTTGAATCCCGCCGCGTTCACATCCTGAACCCACGGTGTCTGACTCCCGCTCCCGCCCGTAGGAGCCGCCCACTTAATGCCGCTCGCTTGCGTCGAGTCAGCAGTGAGTACTTGACCGTCAGCGCCCACGTCCAGACGCGTAGTCACTACCCCGCGCACGATCAAGTCACCCTTCGTAGTGAGCGGATCAGCGAGCGCGCCCGTGATCTGCGCCGCAGTGTAGTCTCCGCTCGCTGCGACAACTGCGCCCGTGCGCCCGAAGACGCTGGAGACTGCGCCGCCCGATCCAGGAGGATCGACATATGCGGAGACGTTGCCGTTGATGTCGGATTGCCACTTGATATTGACTTTGCCGCCAGGAGCAGCGGGAGTGCTGTCGTTTAGCTCAAATTTAGAGGCCATTTATAACAGCTTTCCAACCGGGGGCCATGCAGTTCCGGTTTTGGGACCATACATATACTTGCCTAGCGTGTCGATGTAGATATCTCCGTCAGATCCACTCGCAAACGGCGACGCAGGGGCATACAAATATAGCTCGCCGATTTCGGTATTGCCGACGCTGCCCTGATTCAGCGTTATGTTGATTTGCCAATACCGGAACACCGCTGTCGGCGTAATCGAATATGACATGAGCCCGCCGTTCGCGACGCCCGGTTGATTGGATTGGCTGTCTACTGTAGTCCAAGTACTGCCGTCGTTTGAGCCTTGCAGGTTCCACGTTTTAGGCTGTCGCTGATCGTATGCCGCGCCGACATCATTCCGAGTCCGAATGGCATACGAGGCTATAGATGTTCCGCGTCCCGCTCCTAGATCAATCTGGAGCCAACATGGAGTATTGAAACTGATCCAAGCGTCCCCCGCCCCGGTGAGCCCGTTGAATGCCTGATAGCCCGGTTGCTGTGAGGATGCGTACGTCACCACATAGCCCCCGGAGGTATCAGAGGTCATGTTGTGCGGCGCTTTGTCCGCGCCCACTCCATTAGGGTTAATTGTTCCACTCCACAGCGCTACGCCCGCGCCGCTTGCATTGCCGATCGGCGCGCCGTTAACGATGATCGGAATTCCAGACGCGCCGCCACTGCCGCCCCCGCCCGTTGATGCAATCGTGAGATTCACGCGATTGTTCGCAGCGTCATCTAGAACGCTCAGCGTGACGTTCGAGCCTTGAATGAAGTTCATCGCAGGGCGCGTCCCTACGAGCGAGCCGCTCGACAGCACGCGTACGCGCTGGGTCGTAGTGTCGTCTACAACGCTGAAGGAGCGGTCCGCTGACAGATCCCCTCCACCTGTCAGCCCCGCGCCCGCCGAGAGCGTACGCGTCGCAGGAACCCCGCCAGCGCCCGTTATATCGGAGCTCGTCAGCGTGACCGCTCCGGTGCGCCCGAAGACGGAGGTAACGAGCGCGTTCAGCGTCACGTCTGCGCTCAGCGCGCCGCCTCCGCTCATGCCCGCGCCCGCGATCACTTGCCTGGACGTGGGCACAGCGTCTACGATCTGCGACGCCAGCCACTGCTCGTTTGTCCAGAGATCGCTCAGCGCAGTGGTCACCGTGTTCTCGTGAACCGCAGTGATCACATCTCCAGTCGCGACCGTGGGCGGGATGGGTGGAGTGGCGGGCATCGAGCTCGACGGCTCGGGCCACAGCTTGAAGTCGGGCGGGATGCGATGCTTGCCCGGAGTGAAGTTAGGAAACGCGAAGTTGGGCGGGCTTGTCGCTGCGGCCATATGTCCTCCTATCTGCTAGCCACTGCGCCTTGCGGCATCGATCAGAACAGAAGCGCTGCTCCATGCGGCGATTGAAGCGGTTCGCAACGATGGGCTTGCCGCACTGCTCACACGTCCGCTGTGCGCGCTCGATCATGCGTCAGCTTTCGGCGCGGGCGCGGGCTGCTCAGCGCGCGCCTTCACGAGCTCGCGCCCGTTGTCAGCCAATCGCCAGTTGCCTTGCAGCGCGTGCTGTCGGATGAACAGCGTGAGCGCGCCTTGTTGCTGTCCCAGCAATAGCTGCTCCTGTTGCTGCGCTTGCTGCACAAACTGCACGTGCGCCTTTTTCATGTCATCGAGCAGCGCTATCACTGCGTCATCTAACGGGTACGTTTCTACTTCGTGATTGTCCATAACTCCTCTTTATCCAAGCGCCACGATGACGCCGCCGCGCACCGTCGCTGTCTTGCCGTCTGCGGTCGTAAATGATCCGCTGCTCACGCCAAAGTATTGCGTGCCGCCGATGAACGGGTTGAAGCCCGCGCCCGCGATGCCGTTGCTCAGACACGAGACGCCCGCACCCGTAAAAGCGCCGCTACTGTTGATCACCCGCGCGCCGCCCACTGCAAAGCCCTGATCACTGCGCACTCCGCTCGGGCCATTGATCAGCACGTAGGACGAGCCGCCCGCGTTCATCTCTAACTCCAGATATGTGCCGCCCGTGCCCGTGCGGATGAGTGAGCCGATCTTGCCGCCCGCGTAATAGAACACCATGCCGCGCGAGATGAAAGACGCCTTGTCCGTGCCGTTGTCATTGTTCAGCGCAAGGGTGCTGTACGTGCTATCGAACGTTGTCGGGCTCGTCTTGATCTGATTCGAGATGTTCAGAGTGCAGTCAGTCAGAAATAGATTGCCCGCGTCGGTCTTCACCTTCGCGTCAGCGTAGCCCGTGCCGCCCGCTCCGAAGACCTGGAACCATCCGCCATAGAAGCCGCCGCTCAAGATGCCGATCTGCGCAACCAGCGAGCTCGGGCCGTAGACGTTGATCACTCCGGGCATGTTGCTCTGCGCGCCTACTTGCAGCGTGCCCAGAGTCAGCTTGGATGCGCTGATGTTCGCGATCTGCCCATCTACGATCTGCCCGATTGTGATCGTGGTTGCGTTAACGGTACTGATCTGACTCGCGATGATGCTACCCGTGATCTGCGTGGCGTTGATGGTCGCTATCTGAGAAGCGCTGATCGAGCCTTGTATGGAGCTCGCGTTAACCGTGCTGATCTGCGACGCGTTCACTTGCCCGTTGATGCTCGAAGCATTCACGGCTTGAATCTGGCTGGCCTGAATCTGCCCCGTGATCTGTCCCGCTGTGATGCTGCCGATCTGCGCCGCCACGATAAGCCCCGTGATCGAGCTCGCGCTGATCGCTCCGATGTGGTAGAACTTCATCACCGTGTTCTGCGGGTTATCGTCCAGCGTCCAGCCCGTGCCCGCTGAATTGATCCGGTAGAAGTGACCGTCAGGAACGTAATAGAAGAACGTGTCAGGCGGATAATTCGGATCGGGCAGCGTGGGTACTGTCGATAGCATCGGCACTGGACGCAGCGCGGTCGCATACTTCGCCAAGTCGTCTATGATGCCGTCCGCTAACTGCGAGGAGACGACAACACCCTGAATGGTCGTAGCTGATACGGAGCCGATCTGACCCGCGACAATCGCGCCTTGAATCGTGTTGGCCTTGACGCCCGCGATCTG
>Ga0066903_100000082_pt1 | contig 41998 bp, 39 predicted proteins | sample PanSoiMetaGPlot1_FD_67491 | JGI IMG/M metagenome (GOLD analysis project Ga0066903, IMG submission 67491) | Tropical forest soil microbial communities from Panama analyzed to predict greenhouse gas emissions - Panama Soil - Plot 1 (version 2) | ecosystem: Environmental > Terrestrial > Soil >... | reverse complement strand
GGGGCGCCTCTTCGCCTCGCTTGCCAACGGCGCGCGCGTCCCGATCTCGCGCCGCCGCCGCGCCGCGTTCATGGCGGCCGTCAGGAGGCGCGGGCAAAATCGATGAAGCCGCGTGCCGCGTCCGTGCTGATCAGGCGCGCGCGGAGACGATCGCCGACGTCCAGCCCCTCGGCCCCGCGTTCGAGCCGCCCTTCCACCGGCATGCCGCTGAGGCGCACCCACGTGCCCTTGGGTCCCGCGCCCGTGACGATCGCGTCGAACACTGCGCCGATGCGGTCGCCGAGCCACAACGCCGCGGCGGCTTTCTTCGTCAGCCGCTCGACCTTGTTGGCTTCATCCTCCTGCTCGGTGCAGTGCGTCGCGATCGCCGAGAGCTCGGGCATCGCGTACGGCGAAGCCGCCTGCGCCAGCGCGGCTTTGACGAGACGCTGCGTCAGCACGTCGGGATAGCGCCGGTTCGGCGCCGTCGCGTGCGAATACGCCTGCGTCGCCAGCGCGAAGTGTCCGCTGGCTTCGTTCGGGCCGGCCGCCACGTACTCGCCACGTCCGAGCAGCTTGATGATCGCGAGCGACAGATCCGGAAACGTATCCGGCTCCGCTTTCCGGCGCGCCTGCAGGAAGGCCTGCAGCGCCACCGGATCGGGCTGCGCCGGCAGCGATCCGCCGTGCTGCGCGGCGAGATCCACGATGCGCGGCCAGCGCTCGGGTTCGCGGACGACGCGGCGGATCGACGGGAAGCGGTGCGTGTTGAGGAACCGGACGACGGCGCCGTTCGAGGCGACCATGAAGTTCTCGATCAGGAGCTTCGCGCGGTTCGGCCGTTCCGTCGTGAGCTCGCGCACGCCGTTGTCGTCGACGAGCGGCTTGAGCTCGGTGCGATCGAAGTCGAGCGCGCCGCAGGCCTCGCGCTCGCGCTGGAGAGTCTGCGCGATCTGGTCCTGCTGGCGGAGCTGCGCGTCGAGCCCGCGCATGCGGGACAGCGCGGCAGGGGCGGGCGCCTGGCCGTCGAGCCAGGCCGCCACCGCCGAATACGTCAGCTGCGCCTGGTTGCGGACCGACGCGCGATAGACGTCCGCGTCCGTGACGAGGCCCTCGTCCGACACGGTCATGTCCATGACGATCGCCAGGCGATCTTCCCCCTGGTTGAGCGACGTCCGGTCGGTCGAGAGTTCCGTCGGCAGCATGGGAAAGACGATCGCCGGCGTGTAGACCGACGTCGTGTTGATCCGCGCGTGCGTGTCGAGCGGCGAACCTTTCGTGACCACGACGTCGACGTCGGCGATGCCGACGAGAACGCGCGTCCGTCCGCCCTCCGTGACGCACACCTCGATCTGGTCCAGGTCGCGCGAGTCGTCGTTGTCGATCGACGACCACGGGAGGTCGCGCAGATCGCGAATCGCCATCGAGGGGGGCGGCTGCGCGCCGGCGCGCGCCTGCGCGGCCGCCGCCGGCGGAAAATCCGGCTCGAATCCGTACGTGCGCATCGCGTTGCGCGCGATCGTCTCCAGCTGCTGCTTCTGTGATCCGTTCATGGTTTCATCCACGCATCGAAGGCCAGTCGCGCCGCGGTCGCAATCGTACGCTCGCGCGTGGACTCGTCGGCCGTCGAGTCCCTGACGAACACCGCGATGGCAAGGTGACGGCCGTCGGGCAGCGTTATGATGCCGATGTCGTTGGTCGCGCGTGTCACTCCGTCAAACGTGCCGTCGGTGCCGGTCTTGTGCGCCACCGGCGTGCCGGGCGGCAGCAGCCCCTTCAGCCGTTTCGGCCCTGGCACCGAGTCGGTCAGATCCTGGAGCAGCAGTTGGCGCGCGGCGGGCGAGACGCCGCGGCCCTCGTAGAGCGCGCGCAGCAGGGCGACCGCGGCGCGCGGAGTGGCGGAGTTCCGATACTGCGTCATGCGAGTCCGGTCCGCGAACATCTCGCGCTCGGTCGCGACCACGTCCATGTCGCGGATGCCCGCTGCCCGAAGATAGCCCGTGATGCGGGTGCCGCCGCCGGCCAGGCGAAACAACGCGTCCGACGCCACGCCGTCGCTGTCGACGATCGCCGCGCGGATCAGATCGCGGACGCTGATGTCGATGCCGCCGTCCGGGTATTTGTCGTGGAGCGGGCTGTGGAAATGGACGTCGGCCATGTCCTTCGCGGTGAGTCTCACCTTCTGTCCGAGCGTGAGTGTGCCGCGATCGACGGCGTCGAGCACCGCCAGCGAAATCGGGAGCTTGTAGACGCTCTGCATCGGGAAGCGCTCGGAACCGTTCAACTCCTGCGGCGCGCCGCCTTCGACGGCCTGTACGCAGATGCCGACGCGCCCGCCGCTGGTGGCCGCGAGGTCGGCAAACTGCTGGACGAGCGTCAGGACAACGATGGCAGCGATCACACCCAGCGTATCTCCTATCGTGGACTCGTGACGGGAAGCGGCAGCCGCTCGCGCAGTTCCCGCAGCCATTGCAGAATGAGGACGGCCGTGTCGGCCGGCGGGCGGCGTTCGACGAGGACGCGTCCCGACGGCGCGACGGCAAGCACGCGCTCGCCGGCGCGATCCAGCACGGGCTCCGGCCTGCCGACCGCGCCGCCCTCCTCGGGCCGGAATCCCGCTTTCATCAGCCGCCGGCCCGCGTCGAAATAGATGCTGCGGCCATCTTCGCTCCAGCGCGGATGCCGGCCGCCGTCGGTGGAGATGGAAAACCGCTGTCCGCCGGTGGCGGATCGCGCGATCACGTCCGTCCGTCCCGATTCGCTCGACTCGAGCGCGAGCCAGCGTCCGTCGGGCGAGAACGCCGCGGCCGCTTCGTCGAACGGGCCGTCGGTGAGGATGCGCGGTGCAGCGCCGCCTGGCGACACGATGGCGATCGCGGTCCGCCCCTCGTTGTACACCGTCAGCGCCACGCGGCCGTCCGCGGCCGTCGACGAGGGAAACGCGTGCGCCGGCGCCGCCGGAGTCGCGGCCGCCGCGCTGGTGCGATCGACGATCGATCGAGAGACGACCTGGAAGACGCCCGCGGCATCGCGCGTGGAGAACAGGAGCCGCTGTCCATCCGCCGACCAGGCCGGGGACACGTTCGTGCCGCCGAACGTCAGGCGTGTCAGCGCGTTCGACCCGAGATCCACGGTCCAGATATCCGCCGTGTCGTTCTCGACGATCACGCCGGCAGCGTGGCGTGAATCCGATGAGAGGGCGATGGAGCTGAGTCGCGCGAACGGCGCTGCGTCCGCGCCGTCGTTCCAGATTCTCTGCGCGTCGCCGGCCGAGCGGACGATCGCGAGCGCGCTTGCGCCCGCCGCGAACCGCGGCGCGCCGTCGGACGCCGGCGCCGGCACGGCGTCGGTCGATCCCGTCAGGACGAGCGCGCGGTCGTCGAAGGTCGCGGCCTGCAGGTCGGTGGGGGTGGCGAGCAGGAGATAACCGCTGCCCGTCGGCGCCCCGCGTGTCACACCGTTCCGCAGGATCCGGATGTCGTTCGACGGCGTCTGCACGGCCGCGAGCTCACCCGGCAGATCGGCGCCAGGTGCGGACGCGATCGTGAAGAGCAGCCGTCCGTCGGGCAGCCACGCGGGGTCGCGATGACGCAGTTCGCCGCGCGCGCGCCGTGGAGTCGTGAGCGCCTGGACGGCGCCGCCCTGTCCGTTCACGATCGAGAGTCCGGCGGCCGCCGATCCGCTGAACGCGATCCGCCCGTCCTCGGCCCACGCCGCGCCGCCTGGATCCGGCGCGGTCGCCAGAACCGACGGTGCGCCGCCGGCGACGGCGATCTTCTTCAGCGCGCCGTCCGCGAAGAACGCGATCCAGCGTCCGTCGGGGGAGAAGACGGGGCTGTGTCCGCCGTCGGTGCCGGCGAGCGTGCGCGCGTCGAGCGCGTCGAGCGCGCGGAGGTAGATCGCGCAGCGTCCGCCCGCCGCGTCGCACGCCGACCAGGCGAGCGACCGGCCGTCGGGCGAGATGGCGATCGGCCGCGGGCCGGCGTCGAACGTCGTGCCCGCCGTCGTGCGGATCTCGGCGCGCACCACGGGCGGTTCCGGCGGCGCGGGCGCCGTCGCCGCGTGCCACACCGTCGCGATCGCGAGCGCCGCGCACAGCGTCGCCGCGATCCAGGGCACGAGCTGCCAGTCCACGTGGTTCGCCGCGGAGTCCGCGTCGAGTTCGTCAATCGATCCAACGTGGCCCGAGGCGGGAGTCGAGCGAAGCTGGCCCGGGGCGGGAATCGAGCGAAGCTGGCCCGAGGCGGCAATCGAGCGAAGGTGGTCTGACCCTAGTCTGACCCCAGTCTGACCCTCGTTTGACCCTGGTCTGCCCCCAGCTGACCCTGGTTCGACCACCGGTTCGGGGGTCGGCGTGACGAGGAAGCGGTAGCCGCGGCGGTGGACGGTCTGGATGTACTGCGGAGACTGGGGATCGTCGCCGAGGGCCGAGCGCAGAAAACTGACTGCTTCGGCGAGCGACGTGTCGGTGACGAAGGCGTCCTTCCACACGCGGTCCAGCAGATCCTGCCGCGCCACCACATCGCCGGAGCGCTCGATCAGGACCTCGAGCACGCCAAGGACGCGCGGCGGCAGGGCGATCTCGGCGCCGTCCCGCCAGAGCAGACGGCTCTGGGGATCGAACGCGAACGGCCCAAAGCTGATCCGCATGTCTTAAGAACAACTTAAGACATTCTTCCAGCCGTTTGAAAGGCAATTCAGGACTTCTGCGAACGGATGGGACACGGTGCTCCATGTCCATCTTCGCCACGAAATCGATCGAAGCCATCACCCGCGAGCAGACGGGCGAGGGCGGCGCCGTCCTCAAGCGCGTCCTCGGGCCCTGGCAACTCGTGATGCTCGGCGTCGGCGCCATCATCGGGACCGGCATCTTCGTCCTGACCGGCCAGGCCGCCGCCGCCAACGCCGGACCCGCGATCGTCATCTCGATGATCCTCGCCGGCCTCACGAGCGTGCTGGCCGCGTTGTGTTACTCCGAGTTCGCCGCGTCAGTCCCCGTTGCCGGATCCGCCTACACCTACGCCTACGCCACGCTCGGCGAATTCATCGCGTGGGTCATCGGCTGGGATTTGATCCTCGAGTACGCGCTCGGCGCCGCCACCGTCGCGGTCGGCTGGTCCGGCAATCTCGTCACGCTCCTCGGACAGCTCGGCATGCACTTCCCGGCGAAGTGGAGCGCCGCGCCCGGCACGGTGGTCCAGCTCGCCGGCGGCGCGATGGGCGCGACGACGGTCGCGGTCTTCAATGTGCCGGCGGTGATCATCACCATCCTCGTGACGATGCTGCTGATCGTCGGCATCAGTGAATCCGCCACCGTCAACGCCGTCATCGTCGTCATCAAAGTCGCGATCGTCATGGTCGTGATCGGCGCCGGGGCGCTCTTCATCCAGACCGACAACTGGCATCCCTTCATCCCTCGGAACACGGGCACGTTCGGGGAATACGGCTGGAGCGGCGTCCTGAGGGGGGCGGGTGTGATCTTCTTCGCGTATATCGGGTTCGACGCCGTGTCGGCGTCGGCGCAGGAAGCGCGCGATCCGCAGCGCGACATGCCGCGCGGCATCCTGGGATCGCTCGCGATCTGCACGATCCTCTTCGTGCTCGTCTCCGGCGTCATGGTCGGCGTCGTCCCCTACAAGGAGATGCTGAACCAGCCGGCGCCGCTCGTCGTCGCGGTGGAAGCGGCGGCCGGACGCGCGGCGGGGACGCCGTGGGCGCCCTTCATGAACGCGCTGACGCTGCTGTTGACCGTCGGCGCGCTGGCGGCGCTGAGCTCGGTGATGGTGGTGATGATGCTCGCGCAGCCGCGCATCTTCCTCGCGATGGCGCGCGACGGCCTGCTGCCGCAGTGGGCCGCGCGCGTGCACCCTCGGTTCAAGACGCCGCACATCTCGACGATCGTGACCGGCATCGCGGTGGCGATCGCGGCCGGGCTGACCCCGATCGCGACGCTGGGGACGCTGGTCAGCATCGGCACGCTGATGGCGTTCGTCATCGTGTCGATCGGCGTCATCGTCTTGCGGCGCACGCGGCCCGACCTACCTCGTCCGTTCAGGATGCCGCTCGTGCCGTTGTTGCCCATCCTGTCGGCACTTGTCGCACTCGTGCTGATGCTCGGCCTGCCACGCGCGACGTGGGAGCGGCTCATCATCTGGATGGTCATCGGCATCGCGGTCTACTTCGGCTATGGATTCCGCCGCAGCCGCCTCCGGTTCGTCGAGTAGAGACCTATGACCAAAAGAGATAGTCAGTCATACATTAATTCTGTTTTGTTGATCGTGCGGCGAGCGTTACGCTGCGGTGCATGAGCAATACCAACCGTTTCCTCGCGGTGAACCTGACCGAGGCGGAGTGGCAGGCGCTGCGCGCCGTCACGCCCGACCCCGTGGCCTGGATCCGGACGCAGATCAAGCAGCTGCTGGAAGAATCCGGTGTCACGCCGGCTCACGAAGACCCCGAGCCGCTGTTCGCGGGTCTGGCCGACTGATCCGGCCCGACATGTTCATCGCGGTACTCCAGACCATCGCTCGAAAGCGGGCCAAGCGGGCCGGCCGGCCGGTGGTGTGGAGACGCTCGTGATCTGACGCTTCGTTACAGATTCTTCGTCGACTCCCCGACCGCCGGCTCCAATGGACCGGCGGTCTTTTTTTTGTGGCAGTGGGGCAGTAGAGTGCTGGAGGTCCGATGCCCTCGGTGGTGATGAAGTTCGGCGGCTCATCCGTGGTGGACGCGTCCGCCATCCGCCGTGTGATCCGGATTGTCGCGGCCGAACGGGATCGGGGACGAGTGCCGATTGTGGTGGTGTCGGCGTTGGGCGGCGTGACCGACCGGCTGCTCGCCCTGGCCGAGGAAGCCCGCCTCGGGCACGAAGCGGAGGTCGAGTCCGGCACGGCCGACTTGCGGCGGCGGCACTCCGCCGAGGCGGCCCCGCTGGGAGCCGACCAGGACGCCTCGCTCATCCCGGCCATCGAGAGTCAATTCGCTCATCTGCACTCCCTTTTCCAGGCCATCGAGGACTGCCGCGCGGCCGAGCCGCGCGCGCTGGACGCCATCGCGGCGAGCGGGGAATTGCTCAGCAGCCGCCTCGTCGCCGCGGCGATGGCGGCAGCGGGACTCCCGGCCGTCTGGGTGGACGCCCGCGACGTGATCCTCACCGACGACCGTCATACGTCGGCGGCGCCGCTCGTCACCGAGATCGCCGCCGCGACGCACGCAAGGCTGGATCCGCTTCTGACCGCCGGATCGATCGCCGTCATGGGCGGCTTCATCGGCCGTGCCCCCGACGGCTCGACGACGACGCTCGGCCGCGGCGGCTCCGACTATTCGGCTGCGCTCGTCGGCGCCGGGATCGGCGCGGACGAAATCCAGATCTGGACCGACGTCGACGGCATGCTGACGGCCGACCCGCGCATCGTGAACGACGCCGAGGTGGTCCCGCACCTGTCGTTCGCGGAGGCGGCCGAGCTCGCGTATTTCGGCGCGAAGGTGCTGCATCCGAGCACGATCTTTCCGGCCGTCTCGCGCAACATCCCCGTCCGGATCCTCAACAGTCACAGGCCCGAAGCCAAGGGGACGCTCATCACCGCGGATCCGCCGCGCACGCAACGGTCGTTCGCCGCGCTTGCGTGTAAACGCGGCATCACGATTCTCGACATCACGTCGACGCGCATGCTGATGGCGCACGGATTCCTGCGCAAAGTGTTCGAAGTGTTCGAGACGTACGAGACGGCGGTCGACGTCGTGACGACGTCGGAAGTCAGCGTGTCGGTGACGATCGACGACAACAGGCGGGGCGCCGACATCGTCGCCGCGCTGCTGCAGTTCGCCGACGTGACCGTCGAGGAACAGATGGCGCTGCTCGCCGTCGTCGGCGACCGCCTGACGACGCACTCCGCGCTCGCGGCGCGCGTGGTCGGAGCGCTGACGGCGTTTCCGCTGAGAATGGTGTCGCAGGCGGCGTCACGACGGAATGTCACCATCGTGCTGCCCGAAGCGTCGCTCGCCCCCGCGATGGTGCACCTGCATCGGGAGCTCTTCGCGGTGTCGGGGCAGACGCGATGACGGCGTCGCGGCTCCTGCTCGTGGGACACGGGCGGATGGGACGGCTCGTCGAGTCGCTCGCGCCCGAATTCGGGTTCACGGTCGTGGGCACGGTTGACGAGTACACGGATCCAAAGGCCGTGTGGCCTGAGGCCGACGTGGCGATCGACTTTTCGATCGCCGAAGCCGTTCCCGCGACGGTCGCGGCACTCGCGCAGCGCGGGACGCCGATCGTGATCGGGACGACGGGCTGGCAGGCAGCGGAAGCGCAGGTCCGCATCAGCGCGAACGGCATCGGCGTGGTCGCGGCGCCGAACTTCGCCGTCGGCGTCAACGTCTTCCTTGCGGTGACGGCGCGCCTCGGTCAGTTGATGGCGGCGCAGCCGTCGTTCGGCGCCTGGATCCACGAGGCGCACCACGCCGCCAAGAAGGACGCGCCGTCGGGGACGGCGCTGGCGATGGAACGCCGTCTTCGCGACGCGGGCTACACTGGCGCACTGTCGGTCGCGTCGACGCGCGCCGGCATGATTCCCGGCACGCACACGCTCGGTTTCGACAACGCGTCGGAGACGATCACGCTGACGCATCAGGCGCGCGACCGCGGCGCCTTCGCACGCGGCTCGCTGCTGGCGGCACGGTGGGTGATAGGAAAGCGCGGTTGGTTTTCGATGGCGGATGTGCTGAATCTGGAGGCAAAATGAGACGGCAGTTCACCGGCTGCGGCACGGCGCTCGTGACCCCCTTCAAGGGCAACGGCTCGCTCGACGAAGCGGGCGTATCGCGGCTGGCGCGGCGTCAGATCGACGCGGGCATTCACTTCCTGGTACCGTGCGGGACGACCGGCGAAGTGCCGACCCTCACCGACGCCGAGCAGTCGCGTGTGGTCGAACTCGTCGTCGCCGAAGCGAAGGGCCGCGTGCCCGTGCTCGCCGGCGCCGGAGGCTACAACACGCACGAGGTCATCGAGGCCGGCAAGCGGGCGAAAGCTCTGGGCGCAGACGGGCTGCTCTCGGTCACGCCGTACTACAACAAGCCGACGCCCGAGGGACTCTACCAGCACTACAAGGCGATCGGCGACGCGGTGGGCCTGCCGATCGTCGTCTACAACGTGCCGGGACGCACGGGATGCAACGTCGATCCCGCCACGCTCGTCCGTCTGAGCTCGATTCCGCAGGTGGTCGGCGTGAAAGAGGCGTCGGGCAACGTCACGCAGATGTGCGAGGTCTGCGCGGCGGTGCCGGCCGATTTCATCGTGCTGTCGGGCGACGATGCGCTGACGCTTCCTTTGATGGCGATCGGCGGCCACGGCATCGTCTCGGTGGCGTCGAACGAGATTCCCGCGGAGATGAGCCGGATGGTGGATCTGGCCGAGCACGGCGATTTCGCCGCCGCGCGCGCACTGCACACGCGCCTGCTGCCGCTGCTGCAGGTCAACTTCATCGAGTCGAATCCGATTCCGGTCAAGAGCGCGATGGCGACGATGGGCTTGCTCGAGGAGGTGTATCGGCTGCCGATGGTGCCGCCGAGGCCGGCGTCGAAGCAGCGGATCGAGGCGGTGCTCCAGCAGCTCGGGATCAGCCGCGGAGTGCCTGCGTGACGATGGCGGATCTGCCCGGCGTCATCGAGCGGCTCGCGTCGGCGGGCGTCGAAGCGAGCCGTGACGAAGCGCGGCAGGCGTTTGCCGCGCTGCGCGGCGCGCTCGCGGACGGCAGCGCGCGGGCGGCGGAGCCCGACGCGTCGTCGCCGTCGGGCTGGAAGGTGAACGCGTGGGTCAAGCGCGGCATCCTCCTCGGCTTCCGCTTCGGCGAGACCATCGACATGTCGGCGGACCACGGCCGGTGGCCGTTCTTCGACAAGGACACGCTGCCGCTCAAGCAGGTCGGCGCGTGGTCCGCGGTGCGGATCGTCCCTGGCGGATCGACGATCCGCGACGGCGCCTATCTCGGGCGCGGCGTGATCTGCATGCCGCCGATGTACATCAACATCGGCGCGTACGTGGGCGACGAGACGCTCGTGGACTCGCACGCGCTCGTGGGTTCGTGCGCGCAGATCGGCAACCGCGTCCACCTCAGCGCAGCCGCGCAGATCGGCGGTGTCCTCGAACCGGTAGGCGCGCTGCCGGTCATCGTCGAAGACGAGGTCCTCGTCGGCGGCAACTGCGGCGTCTACGAGGGCACCATCGTGAAGCGCCGCGCGGTGCTGGCCGCGGGCACCATCCTCACGGGATCGACGCCCGTGTACGACCTGCCGAACGACCGCGTCATCGAGGCGGCCGCCGGACAGCCGCTGATCGTGCCGGAAGGCGCGGTCGTCGTCCCGGGCACGCGTCCCGTGACGAGCGGCCGCGGCCGTGAATGGGGGCTCTCGGTGTCGACGCCGATCATCGTGAAGTACCGCGACGAGCGGACGTCGGCGCGCACCGCCCTGGAGTCATGGATCCGCTGAACCTCGTCGGCTTCGCCCGCGAGCTGATCGACATCGAGTCGACGACCGGCCGCGAGCAGGCGGCGGGCGCGTGGATCGCGTCCGCGCTCGAGCGGCGCGGCTATCACGTCGAGCGGCAGATGGTCGCCGACGGCCGATTCAACGTCATCGCCTGGATCGACGAGCCGGCGGTCGTGTTCTCGACGCACTTCGACTGCGTGCCGCCGTTCTTTCCGAGCGACGTGCGCGACGGCCTCCTCTACGGCCGCGGCTCGTGCGATGCCAAGGGGATCCTGGCGTCGCAGGTGGCGGCGGCGGAGCGGCTGCGCGAGTCGGGCGAGCGCCGCGTCGGCCTGCTGTTCGTCGTCGGCGAAGAGCGCGGCAGCGACGGCGCGGCGGCGGCCAACACCGTCGCGCGCCGCAGCGCCTTTCTCATCAACGGCGAGCCGACCGACAGCCGGCTCGGCATCGCGACGCGGGGCATCCTGCGGCTGCGGTTGAAGGCGCTCGGGCGCGCGGCGCATTCGGCAACGCCGCAGTACGGCGAGTCGGCGATCGACAAGCTGCTCGACGCGCTCGTGCGCATGCGATCGCTCGCCTGGCCCGTCGATCCCGAGCTGGGCGAGACGTTCTACACACTCGGACTCATCGAGGGGGGCATCGCGCCGAACGTGATCTCGCCGTCGGCGTCGGCGGAAGTGATGTTCCGCATCGTGGGCGCTGCCGACGAGGTGCTGCGCACCGTGCGCACGCTCGAGCCGGCCGTGGCGATCGAGGAAGTGCTGCGCGTGCCGATGGTCCGCCTCCACACGATCCCCGGCGTCGACGCGTCGGTGTTTCCCTTCACGACCGACGTGCCGCTGCTCGACCGCTGGGGCACGCCGATGCTCTTCGGGCCCGGATCGATTCTCGTCGCGCATACGGCGAACGAGCACGTGCGCATCGCCGAACTCGAGTCGGCCGTCGACCGCTACGTGTCGCTCGCGCGCGCGTGCCTGGCGTCAGCGGCGGTCCATCCGGGCGTCCGGTAGCCACGCCGTCAGGATGCCGAGCGCCGGCAGGAACGCGCAGAGGCGGTAGACGGTCTCGATGCTCGTCGCGTCGGCCAGGCGTCCGAGCGCCGCGGCCGCGATGCCGCCCACGCCGAACGCCACGCCGAAGAACAGTCCAGACACCAGCCCGACGCGTCCCGGCATCAGCTCCTGTCCGTAGACGAGAATCGCCGAGAACGCCGACGCCAGCACCAGCCCGATCGCGACGCTGAGCACGCTCGTCCAGTAGAGGTTGGCGAACGGCAGGATGAGCGTGAACGGGAGCACGCCGAGAATCGACACCCAGATGACGGCCTTGCGTCCGATGCGATCGCCGATCGGACCGCCCGCGAACGTCCCGGCCGCGACGCCGGCCAGGAACCCGAACAGGTGGAGCTGCGCCGACTGCACCGAGATGTGGAACTTGTGCAGGAGGAAGAAGGTGAAGTAGCTCGTCAGGCTCGCGAGATACACGTACTTCGAGAAGACGAGGATCAGCAGGATCGCGACGCCGCGGCGGACGTCGCGATCGGGCAGCTCGTGGGCCTCGTGCACGGTCGAGGCGGCACGCCGGATACCGGCATGCGCGTACCAACGGCCGACGCGCCAGAGCAGCGCGATCGCCACGAGCGCGACGACCGCGAACCACGCGATGTAGGGACGCCCGTGCGGCGCGACGACGAAGGCGGCCAGCAGCGGACCGAGCGACGACCCGGCGTTGCCGCCGGTCTGAAAGAGCGACTGGGCGAAGCCGTGCCTGCCGCCCGACGCCATCCGCGCCACGCGCGACGACTCGGGGTGGAACACGGCGGAGCCGACGCCGACGAGCGCGGCCGCGACCACGATCACCGCGAAGCGCGGCGCGGCCGCGAGCAGCAGCAGGCCGGCGAGCGTCGACGTCATGCCGATCGCCAGCGAGTACGGCATCGGCCGTCGATCGGTGACGTGGCCGACGAGCGGCTGCAGCAGCGACGCGGTCACCTGGTTGGCCAGCGTGATCAGGCCGATGTGCCAGAAGTCCAGCCCGAACTCGCTCTTGAGCAGGGGATAGACGGCCGGCAGCAATGACTGAATCAGATCGTTGAGCAGATGTCCGACGCTGACGGCGACGAGGATCGAGAAGACGGTCGTGGATCGCGCGGTCGTCACGGCAGGCAACAGCCCTTCAGTATAGAACGTCGCGATGACGCGCATCGATCGCACGCATGACGCGCGCGTTTCCACTGCAACGCACGCGTGATGTGCGCATCACATTCGCGCGATGCCGGCATTCTATGCACGGGCGTCACACGCGGCCGCTACGCTCGATCGCGGAGGTGCTTCGCATGGTCGCGCGTCGTTCGTGTGCAGGGCTGCTGTTCTTCGTGTGCGTGATCTCATCCGTGGCCAGCGCCGAACAGCAGCCGGAGAGGTGTGCGGCGGCCATTCCGGCGAACGTCAGCGCGGGCGCGCTCGCGCCCGACATGATCGCGCTGCTGCAGCGATCCGGGACGTTCCGCGCCCAGTGCGAGCGCCTCGCGCAGACGCCGGGCGTGCGTGTGAAGATCGACATCACGTGCGTGCTCGACAGCGGCAGGGCGCAGACGGCGATTCACCGGTTCCCGTCCGGCGCGATCCGCGCCGACGTCGTCGTGCTGTTCGGCGAGAACTACCGCGAGCTGCTCGCGCACGAGTTCGAGCACATCATCGAGCAGATCGAGGGCGTCGATCTCCGGCACGAAGTGGCGGAGGGGCGCGCGTGGCAGCTGTCGGGCGGCGCGTTCGAGACCGAGCGCGCGCAGGCGATCGGCCTGCAGGTGCTGCACGAAGCCGAGCCGCAGGACGGTCAGCAATGGAAACGATCGAGCGGCACCGGCGCGAGCGCCCATGCCGCGGCGACTCGATCGGTGACGCGCCGGAGCGCGGCGTCGAGCGCGGGCGCGTCGCCGGCCAGCGCGCGCAGGTAGGCGATCTCCGGCCGGGACTGCGCGAACGCCATCAGCAGATCGTCGTCGGCCGCGCCGTCACGCGGCTCGTCCGGGATCGTGGCGCCGTACCAGAATCCAGTCGCCAGATAGCGCCGGCCGCCGAGGACGGCGGCGCCCGTGAGCTGGACGGCGTCCGGTTCGAGCTCGGTCGCGTCGGCGTACGCGAGATCTCCGTCGACGTGGAGCGTCGTCCTGTTGGAGAGCGATCTGAAGTCCAGATACTCGCCGCGCGCCGTTCTGCCGAGCGCCCACGTTTCCATCACGCCGACGCGCGCGCCGGGCGTCGCGTGCACGCTGACGGTCTGCACGAACGCGCTGTCGGGGAACGGAATCGTGACGGCGGGGTAGTACTCGATCGTCGCGCCGCGCGCGGCGGTGATCTCGACGCGCTGCTCCGCGTGCATGCCGGGATGCATCGACAGGATGCGCGTCGCTGCCGTCGTGGTGACGACGACGCCGGCGCCCTCGCCGGCGGTGATACAGAGGCGGACGACGTCGCCGCCGCAGAATCCCGGCCCGAGCGTGATGAGCTGCACGAGCTGCCTGCCGTCTGGGAGCCCGAAGGGGCGGACGAGCGTCATCGGCGCTTCGACCCGCGAGTGCGCGAGGACGGTGCGACCGCCGCGGCGCGCGAACGTCAGATCGGCGCAGCCCGTCCGCGTCTCAGCGGAAGAGGACATCGCGTTCGATCCAGGCGATCACGGCGTCCAGGCCGTCGCCGGTCTTCAGGTTCGTGAACGCGATCGGCTTGCCGTGGCGGATCGCCTTCGCGTCGCGGTCCATGACGGCGAGATCGGCGCCGACGTACGGCGCGAGATCGATCTTGTTGATCACCAGCAGGTCGCTGCGCGTGACGCCGGGACCGCCTTTCCGCGGGACCTTGTCGCCGCCCGCGACGTCGACGACGTAGATGCTGACGTCGACGAGCTCGGGGCTGAACGACGCCGCGAGGTTGTCGCCGCCCGACTCGAGAAACAGGATCTGCACGTCCGGGAACGCCGCGATCGTCGCGTCGACCGCTTCCTGGTTGATCGACGTGTCCTCGCGGATCGCGGTATGGGGGCAGCCGCCGGTCTGCACGCCGCGGATGCGTTCCAGCGGCAGGGCGCCCGAGCGCATCAGGAATTCGGCGTCCTCGTAGGTGTAGATGTCGTTCGTGATGACGGCGAGGCTGTAGCGATCCCTGAGCTGCTTGCAGAGACTGTCGAGCAGCGCCGTCTTCCCGGATCCGACCGGGCCGCCGACGCCGATCGTTGCACGCCTGCGCCGGCCCGTGATCATGATTGAAACAGCCGGGTGCGCAGGAAGGCCTGCTCGTGGCTGCGGATGTCGAGCGCCGGCGTGCTGGTGAACAGTGCGGCGTCGGGATCCTCCAGCGCGCGCTCCACGGCGCGCGCCAGGTCGTCATGCGCGTCCGCGAGCAGTCCCTGCGCCTGCGCCGGGCTCAGCGGCATGCACCGCAGCGCCGCCGCCAGCGTCCCCATCGCAAGGCTGTGCGCGTAGGCGAGCAGCAGCTCGCGGATCGCGATCCCGAGCCGGCGTCCGGCCGCGCCGATCACGATCGCCTGATGCGGCGGGTCGACGTCGACGACGGCGTCGGGATACAGACGTCGCAATAACTCCATCGTCCGTCGCCCGAGGCCGATGCTGGAATTGCGTACTACCGGCACGACCTTCAGCGCGTCCACCTGCCGCGCCAGCAGAAAAAGGGGACAGGTCCCTTTTTCCGGTACACCCGCCTGCCCGAAAGGGGGACTGTCCCCTTTTCCTGTAAGTGCTTGAATTTGGCCGATCGGCTTTTCGGCGGCGGCTGCGCGCCAGGCGAGATGCGCGGCGGCCAGCTCGCTGCGGCCCCAGCCGAGGACGATTTGACCGTGGAGGATTTCGCGTACTTCGGGCAGGCCGGCGCCCAGCGACGCGTACGTCTCGACCCCGCCCGAGTGTGCGAACGCGCCAACGGGGAACTGCGAGTCGAACATCTGCAGCAGCCGCAGCAGCGCGAGGGCCTGCCCGTCGAGCCCCTCAGGGGGAGGTGGATGCATCAGTGCGCGTGCTCCCCGGGCGCCTTGCCGTGAAAGGCGCGCCGCTCGAGATCGAACGGCACGCCGGCGCGCCGCAGACGATCGGCGAGCGCCGCGTCGGCCAGCGCCACGATGGCGCCGCCGTCCGCCTCGAGGTCCCGGTGCAGGTTGCCGATCAGATGTCCGACGCGCGCCGCCTCGTCCAGGCTCCGCGGACGCGCGACGATCACATCCTCGCGCGCCGCCGTGACGACGTAGCAGCGGGCGCCGGCGCGATGCAGCACCTGACCCGGCGTCAGCACCGTGCCGGTCGCCAGCTCCAGCGCGAACCGCGTGCCGTCCGGCGCCTCGACGAGACGGCGGACCCGGCGTCGATCGTGCGCCGTCATCGGCAGGTCTATTCGCGTCTCGGCGGCGTCGCCGCCAGCGATGCCACCGCCGGCCGTGCCGCCGGGCAGTTCGTGGATGAGAATCGCGTCGGCCATCAGAACAGGAAGTAGCGCTGCGCGAGCGGCAGCGACACTGCGGGCGACGGCGTCACGACAGCGCCGTCGATCGTGACGGTATACCGCTCGGGGTCGATCTGGATCGCCGGCATCGCGTCGTTCAGCGCCATGTCGCGCTTGCCGATCCCCCGCGTGTTCGAGACGGGCAGGAGCGTGCGCGCGAGCGACGCCGGCACGCGTTTGCCGGCGAGCGACGCCGCCGACACGAACGTCCACGACGTCGCTGCCGCGGCGCGGCCGAACGATCCGAACATCGGACGGTAGCGCACCGGCTCGGGCGTCGGAATCGACGCGTTCGGATCGCCCATCGCCGCCGCGACGACGAACCCGCCCTTGAGGACGAGATCCGGCTTCACGCCGAAGAACGCCGGACTCCAGAGGACGAGATCCGCGAGCTTGCCGACTTCGACCGACCCGACGTAGTCGGCGATGCCGTGCGCGCGCGCCGGATTGATCGTGTACTTCGCCACGTAGCGCCGCAGGCGCAGATTGTCGCTCTCTGCGTCGTCGTCGGGCAAGGCGCCCCGCGCCGCCTTCATCACGTGCGCGGTCTGCCACGTCCGCGCGATGACCTCGCCGACGCGCCCCATCGCCTGCGAGTCGGACGACATCATGCTGATCGCGCCCAGGTCGTGCAGGATGTCTTCCGCCGCCATCGTCTCGGGCCGGATGCGCGATTCGGCGAACGCGACGTCCTCGGGTACCTGCGAGTTGAGGTGGTGGCAGACGATCAGCATGTCGAGATGCTCGTCCAGCGTGTTCCGCGTGTACGGCATCGTCGGATTCGTGCTCGACGGCAGCACGTTGGGTTCGGCGCAGACGCGGAGGATGTCGGGCGCGTGTCCGCCGCCCGCGCCCTCGCTGTGATACGTGTGGATCGTCCGTCCCTTGAACGCCGCGATCGTGTCCTCGACGAACCCGGACTCGTTGAGCGTGTCGGTGTGGATCGCGACCTGCACGTCGAACTCGTCGGCGACCGCGAGCGCCGCGTCGATCGTCGCCGGCGTCGTACCCCAGTCCTCGTGCAGCTTGAGTCCCATCGCGCCGGCGCGGATCTGTTCGGCGAGCCCGGCCCGATCCGACGCGTTCCCCTTGCCGAGAAACCCGAAGTTCATCGGCAGCGACTCGGTCGCCTCGATCATCCGATGGATGTGCCACTCGCCGGGCGTGCACGTCGTGGCGCGCGTGCCCTCGGCGGGCCCCGTTCCGCCGCCGATCATCGTCGTGACGCCGCTGTACAGCGCCTCCCAGACCTGCTGGGGACTGATGAAGTGAATGTGCGCGTCGATGCCGCCCGCGGTGAGGATGCGGTGCTCGCCCGCGATGATCTCCGTGGACGGGCCGATCGTCAGTCCGCCGGTGACGCCGTCCTGCACGTCGGGGTTGCCCGCCTTGCCGATGGCGCAGATGCGGCCGTCGCGGACGCCGACGTCGGCCTTCATCACGCCCCAGTAGTCGAGGATGACGACGTTGGTGATGACGAGATCGGGCGCGCCCATCTCGCGCGTGACCTGCGACTGTCCCTGGCCGTCGCGGATCACCTTGCCGCCGCCGAACGTCACCTCTTCGCCGTAGACGGCCGTGTCGTGGTCCACGCGCAGCCAGAGATTGGTGTCGCCGAGACGGACGCGATCCCCCGTCGTGGGGCCGTAGAGGTTGGCGTAGGCGTCGCGGCGGATTTTCATCGCGGCGACGGCGGATCCAGAGGTCCATCGACGAGCGCGTTCATGCCGCGCGCCACGCGGAAGCCGGCCAGCGGAATCAGCGCGACGTCGCGCGCTTCGCCCGGCTCGAACCGCAGCGACGTGCCGGCGGCGATGTCGAGCCGGCGGCCGTACGCCGCCTGGCGGTCGAACGTCAGCGCGCGGTTGACCTCGAAGAAGTGCGTGTGAGAACCGACCTGGATCGGCCGGTCGCCCGTGTTCTCGACGCGCACACGGATCGGCAGCCGCCCGGCGTTCAACTCGATCTCGCCGTCGCCGATGACGTATTCGCCGGGAACCACGACTGACGCCTAGCGGATGGGATCGTGAACGGTGACCAGCTTGGTTCCGTCGGGGAACGTGCCTTCGACCTGGATCTCGCGGATCATCTCGGGCACGCCGTCCATCACGTCGTCGCGCGCGAGGATCTGCGCGCCGTACGACATGAGGTCCGACACGGTCCGCCCGTCGCGGATCCCCTCGAGGACTTCGGCCGTGATGAGTGCGACGGCTTCAGGATGATTGAGCTTGAGTCCGCGCGTCCGGCGGCGGCGCGCCACGTCGGCGGCAGTGAAGATGAGGAGCTTGTCGACCTCGCGCTCCGTCAGTCTCATTTCACACCGGGGGGCTTCGCCCCGCCGGACCCCCCTGCACGCTCGCTCGCGGGGACCCCGACCCCGCTCCGCTCGCGTGGCCCGCTCGCTGCCGCTCGCTCGCTCATGACGCCTTGCCGACGGTCGGTTGCAGCTGCGGGGCGATGCGCGTCAGCGTCGCCATCATTTCCTGCACGACGCGCGGGACGCGCTCGCCCGCGCGGTAGACCCATCCGGTCTCGCGCACGAGCTGCTGCGCGCGGATGCGCGCCACCTTCAGCGATCCGCCGCGCGTCTCGCGCTCGACCGACTGAAACGGCACGATCGCGACGCCGAGCCCAGACGCGACCATCGACTTGATGATCTCGACGTTCTCGGTTTCGGTCACGATGCGCGGCTTGATCTGCTCACGCACGAAGAACTCGTCGAGCGTGCGCCGCGTGTTGGAGCCCTGCTCGAAAATGATGAACGGCTGCCCGACCAGCGCTTCGACGCCGACCGAGTCCTTGCTCGAGAGCGGATGCCCGGCCGGCATCACGAGCATCAGCTCCTCGCGCAGCACCGGCACGCTCGTGAGCGCCGGATCGTCCACGGGCAGCGTGAGCAGCGCCAGGTCCGCCTGGCCGTTGCGGACGCGCCGCATCAGCCGTTGCGTGCCGCCCGTCGCCACCTTGATCTCGACCTGCGGGTGGTGCTTCCGGAACTCCTTCAGGAGCGGCGGGAACACGTAGAGGCAGACCGTCATGCCGCCGACGATGTTGATCGTGCCCGTCAGCACCTTCTGCCGGTCGGTGATGCTCGCCGACGTGTCCCGGATGTCGTTGAACACGCGGTGCGCGAGCTGGAGCAGCGCCTCGCCGGCCGCCGTGATCTGGACCCGGCGGCCCAGACGCACGAAGAGCCGTTCGTGGAACTCGTCTTCGAGCAGCAGGATCTGCCGGCTGATGGCGGACTGCGAGACATGGAGGCGCGCGCCCGCCGCCGTGAACGATCCCGTTTCCGCAATAGCCTTGACGATTTCGAGCTGCCGGAGATCCATCGCCCCCAGATTGTGGGGGAAGGGTAGCTATAAGGGAAATAAAAAGAATCGATTCAATCTATCGATTCTGGTTATGGGTCTACCGGACCGTCAGCGTGCCCTTCATGTCCTTGCACTTCGCGTCCAGCGACAGATTGCAGTAGAACGTGAAGGGGCCGGGCCGGTCGGCCCGGAATTCGAACGTCACCGTCTGCCCGGCGCTGGCGCGCTTGACGATGCGGTAGTCGTCGATGGTGAAGCTGTGCGCGATGTCCTGCGCCGTGAAGGTGATCTTGACCAGGTCGTTCCTGTTGACCTGAATGGTGTTGGGCGAAAAAGCGTAGCGATCGCCCGTGATGCTGAACTCCCGGATCTGACCCTGATCCTGCGCGGCGACCGAGACCAGGAACACGACGGCGGCGGACAGGGTGACGAACACCAGCCCCTGGCGTGCACGCATGACCCCACCCCCCACAGTCCATTAGACGGGCTCGCGGCCAAAATGGTCGCAGCCCGTCCGTAACCTACTGTTTCTGCGCGGCTTCCTTCTCGGGAACCGGGAGGAGGGCTTTGCGGCTGAGCCGAATCTTGCCCGAGGGATCGATGTTGATGACTTTCACCATCACCTGGTCCCCTTCCTTCAGTTCGTCGCGCACGTCCTTCACGCGGTAGTGCGCGATCTCCGAGACGTGCAGCAGCCCGTCGAGCCCCGGCATGATCTCGATGAACGCGCCGAAGTCGGTGATCCGCTGCACCTTGCCCATGTAGGTCTTATTGAGCTCGGGCGTGGCGGTCAGTTCCTGGATGATGGCGATCGCCTTGGCGGCCGACGCTTCGTCGGCCGAGGCGACGTTCACCGTGCCGTTGTCCTCGACGTCGATCTTGACGCCCGTGCGCTCGATGATGCTGCGGATCATCTTGCCCCCGGGGCCGATGACGTCGCGGATCTTGTCGACGGGAATCTTGATGGTGACGATGCGCGGGGCGTGGCGGGAAACGTCGGAGCGGTGGGTCTTCAGCGCGGCTTCCATCTTGTCGAGGATGAAGAACCGGCCGTCCTTCGCCTGCGCCAGCGCCTTGCGCATCACCTCGGTCGTGATGCCCCCGACCTTGATGTCCATCTGCAGGGCGGTGATGCCCTCCCGCGTGCCGGCGACCTTGAAATCCATGTCGCCGTAGTGGTCCTCGGCGCCCGCGATGTCGCTCAGCACGGCGTACTTGCCGGACTGCTCGTCCATGATCAGGCCCATTGCGACGCCCGCGACGGCCGCTTTCAGCGGGACGCCGGCGTCCATCATCGCGAGCGATCCGCCGCAGACCGACGCCATCGACGACGACCCGTTCGACTCGAGGATGTCGGACACGATGCGGACGGTGTAGGGGAACTTCTCTTCGGCGGGCAGCATCCCGAACAGCGCGCGCTCGGCGAGCGCGCCGTGACCGATCTCGCGGCGGCCGGGGCCCGTCATGCGGCCCGTCTCGCCGACCGAGAACGGCGGGAAATTGTAGTGGAGCATGAACCGCTTCCACACCTCGCCGTCCATCGTCTCGATCTTCTGCTGGTCGTCGGCGGTGCCGAGCGTCGCGGTGACGAGCGCCTGCGTTTCGCCGCGGGTGAAGACGACCGACCCGTGCGTGCGCGGGAGCACGCCGACCTCGATCGTGATCGGACGGATCTGGTCGAACGCGCGGCCGTCGAGGCGCTTGCCGCGCTCGAGCGCCTCGTCGCGCATGACGTGTTCCTTGAGCTCCTTGAACACCGACTTGGCGTTCGCGCGGCCGTCGGCGTCGGTCTCGTCGTAGCCGGCGACGAGCTCCTCGAGGACCTTGTCGACCGTCGCGTAGTTTTCGAGCTTGTCGTGGATGCGCATGGCGGCGGCGAGCTTCTCGTACGCCTTGCCGTGCACGGCCTTCTTGAACGCCGCGTCGATCTCTTTCGCGGCGACCGTCTTCTTCGTCTTGCCGGCTTGTTTGGTGAGCGCCTCGATGCCGGCGACGATGTCCTTGATGGCCTTGTGCGCGGTGTCGAGCGCCTGGACCATCTCCTCCTCGCCGACTTCCTTCGCGCCGGCTTCGACCATCACGATGCCGTCGCTCGTCCCCGCGACGATGAGGTCGAGGCGGCTGTTGCGACGCTGTTCGAAGGTCGGGTTGATGACGTAGTCGCCCTCCACGAGCCCCACGCGGACGCCCGCGATCGTGCGGGTGAACGGGATCGTCGAGAGCCCGAGCGCGGCGGACGCGCCGGTGATGGCGAGCACGTCGGAGTCGTTCTCGGCGTCGGCCGAGAGGACGAGCGCGATGATCTGCGTCTCGTGGCGCCAGCCGGAGGTGAAGAGCGGGCGGATGGGCCGATCGATCAGGCGGCTGGTGAGCACTTCCTTCTCGGTGGGCTTGCCCTCGCGCTTGAAGAAGCCGCCGGGGATGCGGCCCGACGCGTAGGTGTTTTCCTTGTAATCGACGGTGAGGGGCAGGAAATCGATGCCCTCCCGGGGGTTCGCGGCCGCGCAGGCGGTCACGAGGACGACCGTGTCGCCCGAGCGGACGAGGACGGCGCCGTCGGCCTGTTTGGCCAGGCGGCCGGTCTCGATGGAGATCGTTCGTCCGCCGACGGAAATGTCGCGTGTGTACATGTGATCTGTCTTTCTGTCCTTCGCTGCGCCAGCTTCCAGGTGTGCGCGTGTTACTTACGGATGCCGAGGCGCTTGATCAGGTCCGCGTAGCGGTCCGTGTCCTTGCGCTTGAGGTAATCGAGCAGGCGGCGGCGCTGTCCGACGAGCTTCAGGAGCCCGCGGCGCGAATGATGGTCCTTCGCATGCGCCTTGAAGTGCTCGGTGAGATAGCTGATGCGCTCGCTCAGGAGTGCGACCTGCACTTCGGGGGAACCGGTGTCGCCTTGGTGGGTCGCGTAGCTGCCAATGACTTCGGTCTTACGGTCCTTGCTCAACACGATGGGCGTCCTCCACGCACGGTCCAGAAACCTCAGGACGGGATGCCCCGCACCGGACCGCCGTTAGCCGTATTTATAAACGGTTCAGTATTTTACCCCAAGACAACGAGGGGATGCAAAAGACCGTCTGCCCGCCATTCGGCGATCGCCAGCAGCTCGCCCGCCGGGTCCACCACCCGAAAAAAGGTGGCTGTCCCCTTTATTTGCGAAAAAAGGTGGCTGTCACCTTTTTGGGTATGCAGGGGGCCCAGGGGGTTGCCGTGGGCGGCTCGGCGCGCGCCTTCGGGCGTTAGACCCACAGCGGGCATCTCGCCAAGCAGATCGTTGACCGGGATGAGCGCGGCGGCGCCGCGGTCCTGGACCCTGTCCAGCGTGAGCGCGTCCTGGACCACGAACCGGCCGACCCGGGTGCGCCGAAGCGCCTCGAGATGCGCTCCGCAGCCCAGGACCTGCCCGATGTCGTGCGCGAGCGAGCGGACGTAGAAGCCGGCGCTCGCCGCGACCCTGAGACGCAGGAGGCCGCCGCTGCCGATAGCCGATAGTCGAGAGCCGATATCCGAGGGGCTCAGGACCTCGAGGTCGCGGACGATTACCGGCACTGGTTTCAACTCGACAGGCTGGTTCTTGCGGGCCTTCTCGTACGCCGGGACGCTGGCGATCTTCTTCGCGGAGAACGGCGGAGGCGTTTGCAGGAACGACCCGCGAAACCGGGCCAGCACCGCCTCGATCTCATCGGCCGGATATCGGACATCGGCCATCGGATCCCGGACGCCGTCCGCGAGCGACGCCGCGTCATACGTCGGCGTCGCGATCCCCAGCCGGACGTCCGCGATGTACTCCTTTTCGTCGGCCGCAAGAAACTGCGCCATCCGCGTGGCGGGGCCGACGAGCACGACCAGCAGCCCCGTCGCCAGCGGATCCAGCGTCCCGGTGTGCCCGACGCGGGACGTCTTCAACGTCCGCCGCACGAACGCGACCACGTCGTGCGACGTCGGCCCGCACGGCTTGTCTACAAGGAGGGCGCCCGCGATTACGCGCACCGCGTCAATTCCCAACGCACAACTCCCAATTCCCAATCAACTCCCAACTCTCAACTCCTAAAACGCCCACGTCAAGAATGCAGGCGCCTTGGCGTTCTTGATGTGCGAGCGTTTGGCGTCTTGAGCTTGGGACTTCATTGGGAGTTGGAAGTTGCGGAGGTGTGGCGTTGCCACGAATGCGGCTTATGGCCTCGTCTGGATGCCCAGCGCGATGGCGTCGCTGACCTCCTTCAGGATGCCGTCGCGGACGGCCGTCAGCGGGCCTTTCAGCTTGAAGCCGGCGGCGTTCTTGTGGCCGCCGCCCCCGTGCCGGGCGGCGACCGCGCGGACGTCGACGTCGTACTTCGAGCGCATGCTCACGTTGACGTCGCCGTCGGCGCCCAGCTTGAAGAAGACGACGGCGCGGATCTCGCGCGCGGTGAGCGGGAGGTTGATGAGCCCCTCGGTGTCGCTGTAGGTCGTGCGCGTCGCGTTCAGGATCTCGTCGTTCAGGTAGAGCGCCGCCAGCCGGCCGTCGTCGAGCAGGTCCATCTCGGCCAGCAGCGCCCCGATCAGTTTCAGCTTGCCGTAGCTGTTCTGGTCGTAGACGCGGCGCGCCATCGCCGCGGGATTGACGCCCGCCTCGGTGAGACGGCGGCAGATGTCGAACGTCCGCGGCGTGATGTGCGAGTAGTGGAACGATCCCGTGTCGGTCAGGATCGCGAGGTAGACGTGCGTCGCGATCTCGATCGTGAGCGGCACGCCGAGCGCGTCGACCAGCTCGAACACCATCTCGCCGCACGCGGCCGCCGACTCGTCGACCCAGTTCAGGTGGCCGTACGACGTGTTGCCCTGATGGTGATCGATGTTGATCGTGAACCGCCCGTCGAGCCCCGCGACGCCGGTGCGCTTCAAGTCGCTCGACTCCATGACGATCAGCGCCTCGTCGTCGAGCGGGCCCGGGCGGTCGAGGAGCTCGCGCGCGATCGCGATGCGCGCCACGCCGGGAAACTCCATGTAGTGGCCGGGCGCCGGATCGGCGTTGACGATCCGCACGTCCTTGCCGAGCGCCTCCAGCGCGAAGGCCATCGCGAGCTGCGAGCCGATCGAATCGCCGTCCGGCTTCGCGTGGGAACTGATGAGAAAGCGCTGCCGTGCGCGGATCGCGTCGCAGATCTCAGTGAGCGTCGTCGTCATCGGATGCGTCGGCGGGGCGCGCGGCGGCCTCGGCCTTGAGGTCCTGGAGAATCTGTTCGATGCGGTCGGTGTGCGCGATCGACTCGTCGTAGAAGAACGTGAGCTCGGGCACGCGGCGCAGCCGGATGCGCGCCCCGATCTGCCGCCGCAGGAACGGGGTCGCGCGCGTCAGCGCCCTGGCCGTCTCGCGCTGCGTCTTCTCGTCGCCCATCGACGTGTAGTAGACGCGGGCGGCCTGCAGGTCGGGCGTGACCTTGACGCGCGTCAGCGTCAGGAACCCGATGCCGGGATCGTGCACCTCGCGCGCGATCAGCTCGGACAGCTCGAGCCGGATCTGCTCGGCGACTCTGTCGGGACGGTTGCCCACGGCCTACGCCGTCGCGGCGACGCGCTCCACGACGAACGCCTCGATCACGTCGCCGACCTTGATGTCGTTGTACTTCTCGAAGCCGATGCCGCACTCGAAGCCCGCCTTGACCTCGGACACGTCGTCCTTGAAGCGGCGCAGCGAGCCGATCTTCCCCTCGTGAATGACGACGTTGTCGCGCAGCAGCCGCGCGCTGGTGTCGCCCGAGCGCTTGATGCTGCCCTCGGTGACCATGCAGCCGGCGATGGTCCCGAACTTCGGGACCTTGAAGGTCTCGCGCACTTCGGCGGCGCCGATGCGGACCTCCTTCAGCGTCGGCTCGAGCAGCCCCGTCATCGCCTTCTTCATCTCGTCGACGACGTTGTAGATGACGGAGTGGAGGCGGATGTCGACCTTGTCGCGATCGGCGACGTCGGCGGCGTTGCGGTCGGGCCGCACGTTGAACCCGATGACGATCGCGTTCGACGCCGCCGCGAGCAGGACGTCTGACTCGTTGATCGCGCCGACGCCGCTGTGGATGATGCGCAGCTTGACGCGCTCGTCGCTCATCTTGGTCAGCGTGTCGGCGAGCACTTCCGCCGAGCCCTGCACGTCGGCCTTGATGATGAGCGGCAGCTCCTTCATGCCGCCTTCGGAGAGCTGCTGCTGCAGCGACTCCAGCGTGAGGCGCGCGCCCTTGGCGCCGAGCGCCTTGTCCTTCGCCTGCATCTGGCGGTACTGCGCGATCTGCCGCGCCTTGGCCGCGTCCTCGAGCGCCTGGAAGGTGTCGCCCGGCGAGGGCAGGCCGCCGAGTCCCAGCACTTCGACCGGCGTCGCCGGCGGCGCGTTCTTGATCGGCTTGCCGCGGTCGTCGATGAGCGCGCGGATCTTGCCGACGATGGTCCCGGCGATGATCATGTCGCCGACGCGCAGCGTGCCGTCCTGGACCAGCACGGTGGCGACCGGGCCGCGGCCCTTGTCGAGTTTCGCCTCGAGCACCGTCCCCGACGCGTTGCGCTTCGGGTTCGCCTTGAGCTCGCTCAGCTCGGTGACGAGCAGGATCATCTCGAGCAGCGCCGGGATGTTCTCGCGCTTCTTCGCCGAGACCGGCACCGTGACCGTCTGGCCACCCCAGTCCTCGGGCACGAGGCCGAGATCCGCCAGTTCCTTCTTCACGCGATCCGGGTTGGCGTTCGGCTTGTCGATCTTGTTGATGGCGACGACGATCTGGACGCCGGCGGCCTTCGCGTGATCGATCGCTTCCTTCGTCTGCGGCATGACGCCGTCGTCGGCCGCGACCACGAGGACGACGACGTCGGTCACGCGCGCGCCGCGCGCGCGCATCATCGTGAACGCTTCGTGGCCCGGCGTGTCGAGGAAGACCACGTTGCGGTCGCCGACGTTCACCGAGTACGCGCCGATGTGCTGCGTGATGCCGCCGGCCTCGCGCTCGGCCACGCGCGTCTCGCGAATCGCGTCGAGCAGCGTCGTCTTACCGTGGTCGACGTGGCCCATGACGGTGACGACGGGCGCGCGCGTGACGAGATCTTCCGCCTTCGACTCCTCGGCCTCGACCTGCAGCAGTTCCTCCTCGAAGGACTGCATCTTCACGTCCGCGCCGAACTCGCGCGCGATCATCGACGCCGTGTCGGTGTCGACCGTGCTGTTGATGGTCATCATCATGCGCCGTTCCATCAACTTCTTGAGCACGTCCTTCGCCTTGACGTCCAGCTTCGTCGCCAGGTCGGAGACGGTCATGCCCTCGGCGAGGGTGATCGTGCGCGTGACCGGCGGCGGCGCGCTGGAGGCGGGCGTCGGCGCCTGCGTGCGGGGCGGCCCGTCGCGCCGCGGACCCGCGGGGCGGGGCGCCGACGGACGCGGCGGCGGCGGACGGTAGCCCGGCACGGGCGGACGGCCGGGTTGCGACGGCCGCACGGGCTGCGACGGCAGCGGCCGCGGGCCGCCCATCGGCGCCTGCGGCCGCGGGAACGCGCCGGGACGCGCGGGCGCGCCCGGACGTGGCGCGCCCGGCGCACCCGGTCGCTGCGGCGCGCTCGGCGCCGTTTTCGAAAGGTTCCCCGTCGCCGGCGGCGGGGGAGAGGTCGGTTGCGGCGGACGCACGAGCAGCGGACGTCGTGGCGGCGCCGGCGGCGCCTGGCCGGTCTTCGGATCTTCGACGCGCAGACGCAGCGTCGGCGGCACCACGCGTCCGGGCGCCGGCGCGGGACGCGCCGCGACCGGCGGCGCGACGGGGGCCGGGGGCGGCACGACGGCCACGGGCGGAGCCGCCGGCGTTTCGACGACCGGTGGCGGCGCGGGCGCAGGCGCGTGGATGACGGGCGCTGCGGCGGCCGGTGCAGCCGCGGGAACCTCGGGTTCGGGCGGCGCGGGAGGCGGCGGTGGCGGCGCCACTTCCACGGGCGGCGGCTCGGCCACCGCCACGATCGGTTCCGGCATCACCGGCGCCGGACTCGCGACGGGTTCAGGCGCGGCCGGCGGCGGCGCCGCAGGCTTCGCCGTCTTGATGAGACGCGGCGCCGGCATCGCGGGGGCGGCCGGCTTGGCCGGCTCGGGCGCTTTGCCGCCCGGCTTCTTCAGCGTCCCGCGCACCGGGCCTGGCGTGTCGGCGAACGAGGCGTTCGACGGCACCTTGATGCCGCGCTGGCGCGCCTGCTTCGACACGAACTCCCGCGCGACGACCTCTTCGATCGTGCTCGACGCGCTCTTCACCTCGATGCCGTGCTCCTTCTTCAGGAGCGTCATGACGTCCTGGCTCGAGAGGTTGAGCAGCTCCGCGACTTTGTAGATCCGAACTGTTGCCAAACGGTTGTCCCTCGTGGGCGGCCCGCGGGCCGCCCCTACTCCGTCTTCGCTTCTGCTTCCGCTCCGGCGTCCGCGCCCGCGGCGGCCGGCGCGTCAGGCGCGGCCTCGGCCGCGGGCGGTTCCGCGCCGCCGCCGATTTCGAGCGCCCCGAACTGCGCCTCGACTTCCTTGCGCTTCTCTTCCTCGCTCTTGATGTCGATCTTCCAGCCCGTCAGCTTGGCGGCGAGGCGGACGTTCTGCCCCTTTTTACCAATCGCCAGTGACAACTGTTTGTCTTCGACGACGACCTCCATCACCTTGTCCTCGTCGCTGACGATCGAGACGCGCTGGACCTTGGCCGGGCTGATCGCGTTGGTGACGAACAGGACCGCATCCTCGGACCACTCGACGATGTCGATCTTCTCGCCGCGGAGCTCGCGGATGATCGACTGCACGCGCGTGCCCTTCATGCCCACGCACGCGCCCACCGGGTCGACGTCACGCTCGCGCGAATAGACGGCGACCTTCGCGCGGTCGCCCGCCTCGCGGACCGCGCCGCGGATCATGACGGTGCCGTCGTAGATCTCCGGCACTTCCTGCTCGAACAGCTTGATGAGCAGGGCCGGATCGGTCCTCGAGAGGACGATCTGCGGGCCCTTGGCGCTGCGGTTGACGCCGCGGATCACGGCGCGCACGCGGTCGCCGACCGCGTAGTTCTCGGCGCGCGACTGTTCCTTGCGCGGGAGCTGCGCCTCGATGCGTCCGAGCTCCATGATGATGTCGCCGTTCTCGAACCGCTTCACGACGCCGCTGACGACCTCGCCCACGCGGTTGCTGTACTCGGCGTAGACGTTCTCGCGCTCGGCCTCGCGCACCTTCTGGAAGATGACCTGCTTGGCCGTCTGCGCGGCGATGCGTCCCAGGTCTTCGGTCGGCCGGGGAAACTCGACTTCCATGTCGACTTCCGCTTCGTCGCCGTAGAGCTGCTGCGCCTCGGCCAGCGAAATCTGGTTCGGCGGATCGGTCACCTCGTCGACGATGCGCTTGACGGCGCAGAGCTCGATCTGCCCCGTGTCGGTGTTGAACCGGGCACGCAGCGTCTCGTTCTTGTAGCGCTTGCGGGCAGCCGCCTCGATGGCGTCCTGCACGGCACCAATGATGATCTCGGGTTCGACGCCCTTTTCCTTCGCGATGGCGTCGATCTGCTGTAGCAACGGGTTCTGCATAGCCTTCTAAAACTCCACGTCCAGGTGCGCGCGCTTGATCTTGTCGAGCGGCACCCGGTGCGTCTTCCGTCCTTCCTCGAGGAGCACGGCGCCGTCCGCCACCGCCGCGATCCGCCCCGCGAACGCGCTCTGCCGCTCGATCGGCTCGGTCGTCACGACCTTGGCCAGCCGTCCGGCGAACCGCCGGAAGTCCGCCTCGTGCCGGAGCGGCCGGTCCAGTCCGGGCGACGAGACTTCCAGCGTGTAGGTCTCGGCGAGATCCGACTCGCCGAACTCGTCCTCGACGTCCAGCAACGCGCTCAAGTCCTGACTCACGCGCTGGCACTCGTCGATCCCGACGCTTTCCTCGAACGCCTCGACCCGGCCGGGATCCGGCCGGTCGATGATCACCCGCAGGACCGTGCCGATCGACTCGCGCCGAAGCTGTACGTCGAAGACCTCGAGCCCGTGGCTGCCGGCCACACGCTCGGCCGCCTGCCGCAGCTGCCCGATGTCCTCAACTCTTGGCGTAATTCTGACCCCTGAAAAACAAAAAGTGGGCAACCGGCCCACTGTCAGAAAACCCCTCGTACGAACCGCCTTCCAGTATAACGCGATCCGCCTCAAGGCGGAAGCGACGGCTGATGCTCATTCCGCCTGACGTCGGATGCGACGCTACGGCGAGCTCGACGGCGCCGCCAGCAGGTCGTAGCCTCGGGCGCCGACGATCCGCGCGCGGATGAGCTGCCCGGCACCGAACGAGGACGGGTCGCAATCTGTCAGGTACACCACCGGGTCGATGTCGGGGGCCTGCCCCTCGAGGCGCCCCTGCAGGACGAGATCGTGCTCGGGTGACGGCCCGTCGATGAGCACCGGGACCTCGGTCCCGACCCGCGCCTCCTGGGCCTCGGCGACGATCCGCTGCTGGCGTGTCATCAGCCGCTCACGCCGCTTCCGCTTCGTGGCGGCCGCCACGTCGTCGTTCACCGCGTAGGCCCGGGTGCCTTCCTCGTGCGAGTAGGTGAACACGCCGATGTGATCGAACCGCGTGTCGGCGACGAACGCCTCGAGCTCGCCGAACTCCGCCTCGGTCTCGCCGGGGAAGCCGACGATGAAGGTCGTCCTGAGCGTGACGCCCGGCACGCGATCGCGGATCCGGCCGAGGAGCGCGTCGTACGTCTGCCGGTTGCCGGGCCGGCGCATGCGCTTCAGCACGTCGGCCGACGCGTGCTGCAGCGGCAGGTCGATGTAGCGGCACACCTTCTCGCACTCCGCCATCGCGGCGAGCACGTCGTCGGTGATCGTCGTGGGGTAGAGGTAGAGGAGCCGGATCCACTCGAGGCCGTCGATCGCGTTCAGCTCGCGGAGCAGCGCCGCGAGCGCGCCGCGTTCCCGGCGGTCGATGCCGTAGAACGTCGTGTCCTGCGAGATGAGGAGCAGTTCCTTCACGCCGCGGTCGGCGAGCGCGCGAGCCTCGGTCACGATCGATTCGCGCGTGCGGCTGCGGTATTCGCCGCGGAGCGTCGGAATGATGCAGAACGCGCACGTGTAGTCGCAGCCTTCCGCGACCTTGAGGTACGCGAAGTGCCGCGGCGTCGTCAGTACCCGCGGAGTCGTCTCGCTGTACAGGTACGTCGGCGCGGGCCGCGCGCTGCCGAGATCCGATGCCCGATGTCCGATACCCGATGTGTCGCGTTTCTTGTGGAAGGTCAGTGGCCTGACATCGGCGTTCTGCGGCTTTGACGCATCGGCTATCGGATATCGACTATCGGCTGCCGAAGCGAGCGCGTCGACGATGCCGGGCAGCTCGCCTGTGCCCAGGAGCGCGTCGATCTCCGGGATTTCCTTGCGCAGTTCCTCGCGGTAGCGTTCGGCGAGGCAGCCCGTGACGACGAGCCGCGCGCACTTGCCGTCGCGCTTCTGCTGCGCCATCTCGAGGATCGCGTCGATCGACTCCTGTTTGGCGTTGTCGATGAACGCGCAGGTGTTCACGACGATCACGTCGGCGTCGCGCGCCTCCGGCGTGATCTCGTGGCCGGCCTCGCGGGCGAACCCCAGCATCACCTCGCCGTCGACGAGGTTCTTGGGGCAGCCGAGGGACACGAAGCCGACTTTCACGGATACATCCTGTAGAGCATCCGCGGATACGGAATCGCCTCGCGCAGGTGCTCGAGCCCGCAGATCCACGAGACGACGCGTTCGATGCCCATGCCGAAGCCGCCGTGCGGCACCGAGCCGTAGCGGCGCAGATCGAGATACCACTCGAACGCGTCCTGCGGCAGGTTGTGTTCCTTGATCCGCTGCACCAGCAGATCGAGATCGGCGAGGCGCTCGCCGCCGCCGATGATCTCGCCGTAGCCTTCCGGCGCCAGCACGTCGACGCCGAGCGCGACCTCCGGGCGGTTCGGATCCGGCTTCATGTAGAACGCCTTGACCGCAGACGGATAGCGGTGGACGCAGATCGGCCGGTCGAATTCCTCGGACAGCGCCGTCTCGTCGGGCGACCCGAAGTCGCCGCCCCACTCGAAGGGGAGTCCTTTCTTCGTGAGCATCTCGACCGCCTCGTCGTACGAGACGCGCGGGAAGGGCGTCTGCACCTTCTCCAGCTTCGACGTGTCGCGCTCGAGCACCTGCAGCTCGCGCTTGCGCTTGTCGAGCGCGCGCCCGACGACGTAGGTGACGAGCCCTTCGGCGAGCTCCATCACGTCTTCGAGCGTCGCGTACGCCATCTCGGGCTCGACCATCCAGAACTCGGTGAGGTGGCGGCGCGTCTTGGACTTCTCGGCGCGGAACGTCGGGCCGAACGCGTAGACGCGTCCGAGCGCCATCGCGTTGGCCTCGTTGTAGAGCTGTCCGCTCTGCGTGAGGTACGCGGTCGTGTCCTCGAAGTACTGGACGGGGAAGAGCGTCGTCGTGCCCTCGCACGCCGCGGGCGTGAAGATGGGCGTGTCGGCGAGAATGAAGCCGCGGCCGTTGAAGAAGTCGCGGACCGCGTTGATGACCTCGTGCCGCACGCGCAGGATCGCCTGCTGCCGCTGCGAACGGATCCACAGGTGGCGGCGATCCATCAGGTAGTCGACGCCGTGCTCTTTCGGCGTGATCGGGTAGTCCTTCGCTTCCGACACGACCTCGAGCGCCGTCACGTCCACCTCGTAGCCGCCCGGCGCGCGCGCGTCGGCGCGCGCGGCGCCGTCGACGATGATGGCGCTTTCCTGCGCGAGATGATCCGCGGTGGTGAACATCTCGTCGCCCACCGCCTTCTTCGACATGACGCACTGGATGAAGCCCGTGCCGTCGCGCAGCGTCAGGAAATGGATCTTGCCGCTGGACCGCCGGTTGTGCAGCCACCCGCGGAGCCGCACCGGCTGTCCCTCGTACTTCGCGATGTCTTCGATGTAGGTAGGCGTCATCTCAGTAAGCCAGCAGCTTCTCGAATTTCCCGCGCGCGGCCTGCGCTTTCTTCAGGATCTCGGCCGGCGATCCGGTATTGGCGAGCTCCATCAGGTACGTCCCGTCGTAGCCGATCTTCTGCATCGTCATCAGCGCGACGCTCCAGTTGATCCGGCCGTCGAAGGGGACGAGGTGATCGTCCTTCTTGCCGCCGTTGTCGTGCACGTGCGTGGTCACGAGGTGCTCGGCGACGGTCTCGATGGCGTCGGCGACGTCGCCCATCAGGAACGCATGGCCGAAGTCGAGGCAGATGCCGGCGTTCGGCGCCTCGAGATCGCGCTCGATCATCGTCACGAGCGACTGCGCGTCCGAGAGCGGGTTCGGGATCACCTCGAGCGCGACGCGAATCCCGATGGGCTCCGCGAGCCGGCAGATCTCCTCGGCGCTCCTGAACGCCGCCGCGCGGCTGTTCTCGCCGCCCTGCACGGTCGGCGTCCCCAGGTGCACGACGAAGACCTGCGCCGGCACCTGCCGCGCGATCTCGAGCGCCGCCGCCGCTTCCTTCACCGCGGCCTGCCGCTTCGCGCTGTCGCTCACGCCGTTCGAGATCACCGCGCCCCACTTGTCGCCCGCGTCCAGGCGGTCGGTGATCGGCGCGTGGATGCCGTGCAGCGCCAGCCCCGTCTCGTTCAGCCACGTGCCCAGCGCGGCGATGGCCGAGGGGTCGTGATAGTCGAAGTGGGTTCGGGTGGCAAACACTTCGACCGTCTCGAACCCGTGCGCGGCGATCTGCGCGAGGTGCTCGCGGCTCAGCCGCTGATCGTGAAACAAGTGCGTGGAGATGCCGAAGCGCATGGCGGCAAACTACTGATTGTACACCGCGAGCCGTCGAATCCCTGGTCCCTAATCGCTGATCCTCGAATCGCGAATCCCGAATCCTGAATCCCGAGTCCCGGATCCCGCATCGAATCCCTGATCCGGTGGCGATTCGGGACTCGGGATCCAGGATTCGCGATGAAGGATTCGGGATTCGAGGATCAGGGACTAAGGATTAGGGATTCGTTCATCGGAATTCTTCAACGTGTGTGGCCAGAAAGTCCCGCAGGCGCGCGAAGCGCGGCAGCGTCAGGTTGCGGCGGACGTAGCGGAGCGTCCGCGGGATGTACTGGATGTAGACCGGATTGTGGCGCGCCGTCGTCTGGTAGCCGAACGTGCCCAGGGCCTTGAGGTTGCGTTGCAGCGCCATGACGTTGAAACGCCGGCGGAAGTCGGGATCGTCGGCGTTGCCTTTGAGCGCGAGGAAGTACGCGATCAGCTCGTCGACCGTCTGGTCGGGCAGATCGACGTAGGAGTCGCGCAGCAGCGACACCAGGTCGTAGGTGTCGGGCCCCATGCGCGCGTCCTGGAAGTCGATCATGTAGAGCTGCCCCTCGTGGAGCATCAGATTGCGGCTGTGATAGTCGCGGTGACACAGGACGCGCGGTTCGGCGGCGAGCTCCTCGACGATCCCGGCGAATTCCGCGCGAAGCGCGACACGTTCGGCGTCGCCGAGCGTGATGCCGCGGTAGGCCTCGAGGAAGTGCTTCGTGAAGAAATCGAGCTCCCACGTCAGCTTTTCGACGTCGAACGCGATCCCGTAGGGCAGGAACTCCGGTGAGGCGAGCTCGGCGCCGCGCCGCTGCAGCGTGGCGATGAGCGCAACCGCCTGACGATACAGCGCCGCGTGCTGCACGGGGCTCGCCGCGCCGAGGTGCGCCTGCAGCGTGACGTCGCCGAGGTCCTGCAGCGCGAGCACGCCGAGATCTTCCGCATGGCCGAGGACGGCCGGAATGGGGACGGGCATCCGCGCCATCAGCGTCGCGACGTTCACGAACGACAGCTTCGCCACCTCGAACGGCGCTGAGTACAACGACAGCACGATGTTGGGCGCATCGGGAATCAGGATCCGAAAATACCGGCGGTCCGACGCGTCGGGTGTCAGCGGGACGATGCGCGGGTTGCCCGCGCTCAGCCCGCTGCGGTCGAGGTAGCCCTGGAGCGCGTCCCGCGTGGGGTCGGGTGGCCGTGTGCTCATCGGCCCCTATCGTATCCGCGCGCCCCAGCACCAAAAAAGGTGACAGCCACCTTTTTTGGTGCTGGGCTACAGCGGCGCGACGATCAGGCCGTCCGGGCCGCCGACCAGAGCGCAGCGGCGATGGCGCGCGCCCGCCGGAACGGTGACACCGTCGGCGATCACGCACTCCTCGATCTCGGCGCCCGCGCCCACGGTGACGTCGTCCCACAGCACCGACCGCGTGACGCGCGCCGACGGATCGATCTGCGCGCCGCGCCCCTGGCGAGGACGATCGGCGCGCCCGTCGGCCGCCGCGAGCGCGAGCGAGGTCTCCAGCAAATCCGCCGGCGTGCCGATGTCCTGAAATTGCCAGTCGCCGACGAAGCCGATCACGGACCCCGGCCGATCGCGCATGAGCTGCGGATACAGCTCGAGGACGGACTCGGCCGGGACGCCGTCAGGCAGCCCCGCGAAGATGTCGGCGTCGACGACTTGCGGCCCGATGAAATGAAAGGATGGTCCGGGCGCGCCGCGGCGCGTGAACGCGGTGACGGCGTGCCGCTCGTCGAGCAGGACGCCCCCGTACTTGTCGGGCCGCGGATTGGGGATCAGCGCCATCGTCACCTTCGCGCCCGCCTCGCGATGGCGGCGGATCATCGACGGCAGGTCGACGTCGGTCAGCGTGTCGCCATTCACGAGCACGAAGGTCTCGACGCCGTCGCCCCGTGGCGACGCCGGATCGAGGAGGAGCGGAAGCGCGTGCCGCGGACCGCCCGCCGATCCCAGCACCGGCGACTCCCACGAATAGCGGACGCGCGCGCCGAGATCGCTCCCGTCGCCGACGGCGGCGGCGATCGACTCGGGCCGGTGGTGCAGGTTCAGGACGAGATCGCGAATGCCGTGTGAGACCAGCCAGCGGATCGTGCGGCGCGCGAGCGGGTCGCCGTCGACCGGGGCCGCCGCCTTCGCACGCGCCAGCGTGAGGGGCTGCAGCCGCGTGCCCAGCCCCGCCGTCAGCACGAGCGCCCGCATCATTTTTCTCCGAGGGGCGTTGCCCCTCGGACTCCCCTACAGCGTCGCTCGCGGGCGCCCGCGTCGCGGCCCGCTCCGCTCCGCTGGCTCGCTCGCGGCGCTCGCTCGCATGACCCGTGAGCCGCCGGAATGGTATGAGGCAGGTTCTACTCGGGGAAGGTCATGTCACTGCCCGTGAGGCCGAGCTCGTCGCGGTGCTTGAGAAACAGGCCGCGGTACGAGTCGAGCACGTACTCGTCGGGACCGCGCCCGAGCCCTGCGGCCATCGTGATGATGCCTTGTTCGCTGCCTTCGATCTCCACGAACACGCCCACCGGCGTTTCGTCGATCGCCACGATGACGTCCTCGCGCGAGTACTCTTCGCGATACTTCTCGTAGCGGAACCAGACGTGAAAGCCCAGCTCCTCGAAGATCCGCAGCAGCAGGGCGCCGTCGCCGACGACGGTCTCGAACTCGTCGCGGAGCTTCATGGCGGACGGCTGGATGGGGCCCTTGAAGGTGATCCGGCTCTTGCCGTTCTCGGACCGGATCCGCAGCAGGCAGCCGCGCCGCCGGAGCGACTCGTCCTCGTCGTCGAGCAGGGCGTCTTCCTGCAGGCGCCGGCCCAGCAGTGGGGTGCCCCCCGCCGCCTCGATCGCCGCGCGGGCCTGCTCGACCGAGTCGAACCTCAGCTTGATCTCGCGCTCGAGCGTGGTCGTCGTGCCCATAGGCGGGGGATTATAGTGCGATCGGCCGCCACGCTCCACGCCACAGCCATTGCCGGACGAAGACGTACATCACGAAACATTCGACTGCGAAGGCGGGAAAACCGAGGTAGCCCGCCAGCGGCATCTCGAACAGCTTGATGTCGGGCGGGACCGGCACCGAGTAGATCCACTTCGTGCGGGCCCAGTAGTTCCAGCTCTCCCAGATCAGGCCGCACACGAACCCGGCCACGAGCAGGTTCACGAGGCGTCCCGTGTGACCCGACGCGAGGTCGCCGCGGATCGACTCGGCGCCGGTGCGCGCGTTGATCGGATCGAGCAGGAAGATGAACCCAAGCCACACCGGCGCGGCGAGCCACGGCGACGGACGCGCGATCGGCCACATCAGCATCGCCGCGCCGGCCGCGATGCTCACCCAGCCCACGAGGCCGAGCGGCACCCGCTTTGGATCCTGGCGGCGGTATGCAGGCGCGCGGCGATCGCGCACGCTGCCGACGAGCTCGGCCGTCAGGAAGATCGCCGGCCAGATCGTCGCGAACGCCCAGGCGTAGCCGACGTAGCGGAGCAGGAGCACGTCGGTCAGTCCGAGGTAGTGCCAGTTGTGGAGCGTGTACTTGTTGTAGATCTCGAAGACGATCCAGAGCGGGACGCTGACGATCGCCATGAAGACCATCTCGGCGCGATCGTTCCGGATGGGCGATTCGCCGCGGATCTTCCAGATCAGGCCGTCGACGAAGAAGAGGTACCCGGTCCAGGCGATCGGCGTGTGCCAGGACCAGAAGGGCTCGACACGGGCGAGCATGCCGGCCCCGGAGATCGCGATGACTCCGAGGCCGAGCCAGGCGGAGAGCGGTAGCCGGCGGGCGCCGGTCACCGCTTCGTCAGGGTAAAGAACGCGCTGCTGCCGTCACGCCAGATCAAGAGGAACGCCGGCTGGCCCGGCTGCACTTTCTGCAGCTCGCGCGTCACCTGGCTCGTGTTGGCCACCTTCTGCCGGTTCACTTCCAGGATGACGTCGCCAGGGGCGATGCCGGCCTTGTCGGCGGGGCTGTTGCGATCGACGTCGGACACGATCGCGCCGCCGGTGTTGCCCGGCAGATCGAGCCGGCGCGCCGCGTCGGGCGTGATCGGATCCAGCGTCATGCCGAACCCGGTGGCCGTCGGCTGCGGCTCGGGCTGGTTGGGCGAGTTGTTGCGGCGCGCGCCGCGCGTCTGCTCGGCCTCGAGATCCAGCTCGTCGATCGTGATGTTCAGCGTCTTGCGCTGGTTGTTGCGGAAGATGACGATCGGCACGGCCGTGCCCGGCTTGGTGTTGACGACCATCGCCACCAGCCCGTCGCTGTCCTTCACCGGCTTGCCGGCGAACTCGACGACGACGTCGCCGGGCTCGACGCCGGCCTTGTCGGCGGGGCCGTTGGGGTTGACGGTCGAAATCACTGCGCCGCTCGTGTTCGGGAGCCCGAACGCCTTGGCCGTTTCGGACGTGAGGCGGTCGCGGCTGACCGAGACGCCGATGACGCCGCGCACGACCTTGCCGCCGCGGAGCTGCGGCAGCAGATCGCGGATCGTGTTCATCGGCGTCGCGAAGCCGATGCCGATGTTCGCCGACCGCTGGTCGGTGTAGATCGCGGTGTTCATGCCGACGACTTCGCCGCGCACGTTGAGCAGCGGTCCGCCGGAGTTGCCGGGATTGATCGCGGCGTCGGTCTGGAGCATCGGCTGCTCGCGCTGCGGGAGGCCGCCGAACGGCCGGCCGAGCGCGCTGATCACGCCGACGCTCACGCTGTGGCCCAGACGGAACGGATTGCCGATCGCCATGACCCAGTCGCCGGGCTGCATCTGGTCGGAGTCGCCCAGCTTCACTTCCGTCAGCGGGCGCGTCGGCATCTCGGTGAGCTGAATGAGCGCGCTGTCGGTGAGCGCGTCGTGGCCGACGACTTTGGCGGCGTAGGTCTCGGCGCGCAGCTCGTCCTCGAAGCTGACGCGGATCGTCTCGGCGCCTTCGATCACGTGGTTGTTGGTGAGGATGAAGCCGGCCTTGTCGATGATGAATCCGGTGCCCGCGCCCTCGAGGACGGGCGCTTCCTGCTGGCGCTGCTGCCCGCGGCCGCGATTGCGCGGCGGCGGCGCGCTGTTGCCCTGGTCGTCGCCGCCGAAGAACCGCCGCAGCAGATCGTCGCCGCCGCCGAAGTACTCGGTCAGATCGCGGCCGCGCTGACGGACCTCGGTCTGGATGTTGACGACCGCCGCCGCGTTCGTCTTCGCGATCGAGCGGAAGGTGGTGGCGTCGATCGCGCCGGTCAGCGGCGCGCTGTTGATCGACGGGACCCCGACCGTTTGCGCCGACGACGTGGGCGTGAGATCGAGCCGCGACGTGATGACCATGCCGACCGCCATGCCGGCGACCGCGGTGAGAGCGATGTAAAAGGCCGAGGTCTTTCCTGTGGACATTCCAGACTCCAGTGTTGCCAGTCTCCCGTATCCGGTATCCAGTATCCAGTATCCAGTTTAGAGGAGTACGAACTCCGTTTGCAGGGGTCCCGTCACTTTGGCCTCGCGGGCCCCCACGTACATGTTGATCTCGGTCCGCACGCCGAACTCGGATGTATAGACGCCCGGCTCAATGGTAAAGCCGGTGCCTGGGATGAGCCGCCGCTCGTCGTGGGTCTCGAAATCGTCCATGTGCACACCATTTCCGTGCACCTCGGTACCAAGGCTGTGACCAGTGCGGTGGATGAACTGCGGGCCGAAACCCGCCCGCTCGAGCACGTCGCGGCACGCGCGGTCGACCTCGAAGCCGCGGATCGCCTGGCCGGCGGCGACGCGGCTCTTCACCAGGGCGGCGGCGGCGTCACGGCCGTCGCGCGCCGCGTTGAACGCCTTGACATACTTGTCGGGGACGGTCGAGGCCGTGAAGCCCACCCACGTGATATCGGCGTATACCGCGCCCGCTGCAGTCAGCTTGCCCCAGAGATCGAGGAGGACGACCTCGCCGTCGCCGATGCGGCGATGCTTCGCGTCGGTCGGCATGTAGTGCGGGTTGCCGGCGTTTTCCTGTGCGGCCACCACCGGCGGGGCGTCGGCGATCAGTCCCTCGTCCTTGAACCAGCCGGTCATCGCGCGCTGCACCTCGATCTCGGTGAGCGGCCGGCCGGCGGCGCGCGCCTCGCGCACGAGCGCGAACGCCCGGTCCTTGATGCGATAGAGCGCGTCCGACGCGGCGCGGTGCGTCTCGAGCGCCTGGGCCGACCAGACCGCCTCGAACCGCTGGACGAGATCGCCGGACGACACGACGTCGGTGCCGAGCGCCCGGACGGCCTCGACGGTCCCCGCGTCCACTCTCGAGATGTATGGAATCGCGTTGCTCGGCGAATACTCCATCGCGATGCGCTTCATGCCGCCGAGCACCGACTTCAGGCCGCTCGACAGGCTCTCGCGCTGGGAGTAGATCGTCTTGCCGCCCGGGAGGTGGTCGAGGTTGTAGGGCTCGATCGCGTGCATCAGCTTGCGCGGTTCGCCGCTGGCCGGGATCAGGTAGTACCACCGGCGCGTCGTCATCTTGCCGCTGTCGAGGTCGGCGATGCGGCGTGCGATGGGATTGGACCCGTGGAAGTCGTACAGCAGCCAGCCGTCGAGCCCTTCCTCTTGAAGAGCGCCCTGGACGGCCGGAATCGACAGCGCCATGCCCTGAGTATAAGCGCTGCCCGTTATAATCGGATTGCCGCCTGCCCGCGTGTCATTTATGCGAATACCGACTGTTCTTGCGCTCCTCGCCGTGCTGGCGCAGGCGGCGCCGCCGCCCGCTCAGCCCACGCCGCCGCAGCCGCCGGTCACCTTCAAGGTCGAGGTCAACTACGTCGAGATCGACGCCAGCGTCACCGACGCGCAGGGCAACTTCGTCCGCGATCTGACGCGTGACGACTTCCAGATCGTCGAGGACGGCAAGCCGCAGGCGCTGACCGCGTTCTCGATGGTCGACATCCCCATCACGCGGCCCGATCCGCCGCTCTTCCTGAAGACCGCGATCCCGCCCGACGTCGTGACGAACCGCACGCCGTTCGAGGGACGGGTGTTCGTGCTGGTGCTCGACGATCTCAACACGCGCCTGCAGCGCACGGCGCGCACGCGCCAGGCGGCGCGGCAGTTCGTGGAGCGCTACATCGCCGCCAACGACGTCGTCGCCGTCGTCAACACGTCCGGCTACAGCAAGGCGATGCAGGACTTCACGAGCAACCGCGCGCTCGCGCTGCGCGCGATCGACGCGTCGATGGGCAACAAGGCCGATTCGGCGACGTCCGCGGCGCTGCAGGACTACAACATGAACGCGGGCCTGCCCTCAGGCACCGGCACGAACATCAACTCCTCGTTCAACGACCTGGAGCGGTACAACAACGCGCGCAACTCGCTCGACACGCTGCGCGCCCTCGCCGACTACATGACGGGGATGCGCGGCCGGCGCAAGGCCGTCGTGTACTTCAGCGAAGGGATCAACTACGACCTCGTCGACGCGATCAACAACCGGTACACGACCGACGTCCAGCACGAGATGCAGTCGCTCATCGCGGCGGCGACCCGGGCGAACGTCAGCTTCTATACGGTCGATCCGCGCGGCGTGACGAGCGGCATGGAAGACGCCATCGAGATCGGCAGCTTCCCGACGGACAACTCGATCTCGACCACGCAGCTCATGGACGAGATGCGGATCGAGCACGACAGCCTGCGGACGATCGCGGACGAGACCGGCGGCTTCGCCGTGCTCAACCAGAATGATTTCCGCAACGCGTTCTCGCGCATCCTCGAGGACAACAGCAGCTACTACGTGCTGGGGTACTACCCGACGAACGAGAAGCGCGACGGACGGTTCCGCAACGTGAAGGTGAACGTGCTGAAGCCCGGGCTGAAGGTGCGCGCGCGGCGCGGCTACGTGGCGCCGGTGCCGGCCAAGAAGGAAAGCACCACGAAGGGGACGGGCGCCGAGCGCACGTCGCCGGAGCTGCTCGACGCGCTCGAAAGCCCCATCGCCGTCAGCGGTCTGACGCTCAGCGCCTTCGCGGCGCCGTTCAAGGGCGCCGGCGCCAACGACGCCATCGTCCTGGCGGTGGAAGTCGACGCATCGGTGATGAAGTTCGCGCCGAAACCCGACGGGCGCTACGGCAACGATCTCGAGGTCACGCTGTACGCGGCCGACACCAAGAGCGGCAAGGTGAAGGACGGCGCGCGCGACGTCGTCGGCGTGGTCCTCAAGCCGCAGGTGACCCAGATGCGGTCGCCGTTCCGCGTCGTCCGCAAGCTGCAGGTGCCGGCGGGCCGCTACCAGGTCCGCATCGGCGCGAAGGAGAGCGGCGGCAAGGTCGGGACCGTGCTCTACGATCTCGAGGCGCCAGACTTCTCGAAGGGGCCGATCACGATGAGCGGCATCTCGCTCTCATCGGGGGAGTCGGGGCGCATTCCGACGGCGAGCCCCGGCGGCCCGCTCACCGACGTGCTGCCCGCGGCGCCGAGCGCGTCGCGCGAGTTCCTGCGCGGCGACACGCTCGACGTCTTCGCCGAGGTCTACGACAATCTCGGCGCCGCCACGGCGCATCGCGTCGTCATCACGACGACCGTGCTGTCCGACGAAGGCAAAACGGTCTTCACGACGTCGGACGAGCGGCGCAGCGACGAGCTGAAGGAGTCGAAGGCGGGCGGCGGTTACGGTCACACCGCGAAGATCCCGCTCCAGCAGCTCGCGCCGGGACGCTACGTCCTGCGCCTCGAAGCGCGCCCGACGCTCGGCAAATCGGAAGCGATCGCGCGCGAGGTCGAGTTCACGGTGCGATAGCCGATGGCCGATAGTCGATAGCCGATAACCGAAAAAACCCGGATCCGGGATTCTCGGACCTCGGACCTCGGACCTCGGATCTCGGACGCCGCCAGCGCGGGCCTTCAGGCCCGCGACACCAGCTGCACGTGCGCCGTGTGGTGCGGGCCGTGCCACGCGTAGAGCTGCAGCATCCAGTCGAGCGTGATCGGTCCGCG
>Ga0066903_100000081_pt1 | contig 42206 bp, 42 predicted proteins | sample PanSoiMetaGPlot1_FD_67491 | JGI IMG/M metagenome (GOLD analysis project Ga0066903, IMG submission 67491) | Tropical forest soil microbial communities from Panama analyzed to predict greenhouse gas emissions - Panama Soil - Plot 1 (version 2) | ecosystem: Environmental > Terrestrial > Soil >... | reverse complement strand
CGTCGGCGTCCTCCGTGCCGAGCGCGCCGGGCGCGGCGCCGGTCCAGAGCGGCATGACCTGGCCGTCCTTGATCGGCAGCGGCGCCTGCGGCGGCGGCTGGAACGCCAGGGCAAACGTCAGTAGCGCGGCGATCGTCATGGAATCCTCTCTGCGTCAGGCCGACATGAACACGAGCTCGAAACCGTTGGGATCGCGCACGCTGAACTGGCGGCCGCCGTACGGCGGCTCGTACAGATCTTCGAGGAATGGCGCTCCGGTCACCGGCGCTCCTGCCAGCGCCGCCTTCGCGGCGCGGATCTGCCGTGCGTAGTACATGGCGTAGAGGTCGTCGAGACGCGACGTGTAGAACCACAACGCGACGAGCGGCCCTGGCCGGGCGACGATCGGCTGCATCATCAGGCGCACGGCGCCGAGCGACAGCATCGCCCATCCGATGGGGCCGGTCTCCGGCACGCGATCCACGACGACCCATCCGAGCGACGCATACCACGTCACCGTCGCGTCCACGTCTTCCACACACAGCATGGGAACGACGGATGCGGTCGCGCGCCGAAGCGCCTCGAGCTCGGCTTCGTCGGGAGCGGGTGCCGCGCTCGGTTCGGCGGCTCCTTCGAAGAGCAGCAGGCGCGTCGCCTCGATGTCGCCGTGCAGCATCGCGATCTCGAGCGCCGTCCGTCCGCGCGCATTGGTGGCGTTCACGTCGGCGCCGAGCGTGATGAGCAGCTCCGCGGCCTCGTACTGCGGAGTTTTGCGCGCGAGACCGGCAGGCGAGGCGAGCGCGAACTGCAGCGGCGTCTGGCCATGCTCGAATCGCGAGCGGCGGCGATCGAGCTGGAGCGGATCGCCGTCGACCACATCGCGGATCGCCTCGAGATCGTCGAGCGCGATCGCAGAGAAAATATGATGCCGCGCGCCTCGCTCGAGCAGCAGCGGGATCACGCCGTTGGCGACGTTCGCCGGATCGCCGGCGGCCCAGCCGATGACGTCGCCGTCGTGCAGGTCGCCGTGACCGTGCACGTCCGCGCCGGCGTCGAGGAGCGCGCGGACGATCTCGAGCCGTCCGTTCGCGGCGGCGAAATGCAGCGGTGTCGCGTTGTCGCCCGGCTCGCGCTCGTTCGGGTCGGCGCCGGCGGCGACGAGCGCGCGCACGCGCGCGGCGTCTCCGGCGGCCACCGCCTCGAACAGCGGCGTCATGCGCGAACGGGTTCGCCGGGCTTTCCCAGCGCGCCGACCGCGCGCGCGAGCTCGGCGGAGAGGGCGCCGTCGCGCTTCACGGTGAGGCCGAGGTCGCGCAGCCGGCCGTCGTGGAGGCCGTAGATCCACCCGTGCACCTCGAGCGGCTGCGCGCGCCGCCACGCATCGATCGCGATCGTCGTGCGGCACACGTTGGCCACCTGGCTGAGCACGTTCAGCTCCGCGAGCCGCGCCGTCGCCTGCGCGTCGGTGATGCCGCGCGGGAAATGAGCGGGATGCTGCTCGGCGATGTCCTGCACGTGCCGGAGCCAGTTGTCGATCAGGCCGAGCGCGGTCTTCTTCCACGCCGCTTCGATGCCGCCGCAGCCGTAATGCCCGCAGACGATCACGTGCTCGACCTTGAGCACGTCGATCGCGTACTGCAGCACCGACAGGCAGTTGAGATCCGAGGGCACGACGACGTTGGCGACGTTGCGGTGGACGAAGAGCTCGCCGGGCTGCAGCCCGACGATCTCGTTGGCCGGCACGCGGCTGTCGGCACACCCGATCCACAGATAGTCGGGCGCCTGCTGCCGCGCGAGGCGGTTGAAGAACCCCGGATCCCGTTCGTGCGTCCGGTCCGCCCACCGGCGGTTGTTGTCGAACAGGTGCGTGACGTCTGCCATTGCCGTTACCTTACCATCTTGCGATAGGGTTAACCGTCATGGCCTCGTTACACAAACGCGTCCTCGTCGTCGGTCTCGGTACCATGGGCAGGAGCCACGCGCTGGCGTACGCGCGGATCCCCGGTTTCACGATTGCCGGCCTGTGCGCGCGCGGCATCGCGTCGCTGACGCTGCCGGCCGAGGTTCGCGGCGCGCCGACGTTCACGTCGTTCGACGCGGCACTCGCCGCCACGAAGCCCGACGTCGTGTCGATCAACACGCTGCCAGACACGCACGCCGCGTATGCGATCCGCGCGATGGAAGCCGGCGCGCACGTCTTCGTCGAGAAACCGATCGCCGAGACCGTCGAGGACGCGCAGCGGACGGTCGACACCGCCGTGAAGACGCGGCGCAAGCTCGTCATCGGCTACATCCTCCGGCACCATCCGTCGTGGATCCGCTTCATCGAGCTGGCGAGGACGCTCGGCGCGCCGTACGTCTTCCGCATGAACCTCAATCAGCAGTCGAGCGGAGCGCAGTGGGACGCGCATCAGCGGCTGCTCGGCAGCCTCTCGCCGATCGTCGACTGCGGCGTGCACTACGTGGACGTGTGGTGCCAGATCACGCCCGCGAGGCCGGCGTCCGTGCACGCCGTCGGCGCGCGGCTGACGGGCGGCCTGCGCGAAGGCATGTACAACTACGGCCACCTGCATGTCACGTTCGACGACGGGTCGGTCGGGTGGTACGAGGCCGGCTGGGGACCGATGATGAGCGAGACGGCGTTCTTCGTGAAGGACGTCATCGGCCCGAAGGGCTCGGTCTCGATCGTGCTCGCCGCGGGCGTGCAGCCGGTCCGATCCGACGACATCAACGCGCACACGCAGACCAACCAGATCCTGCTGCACCACGCCGCGCTCGCCGCCGACGGTTCGTTCGCCAGGCCGGACGAGCGGCTGTCGACCGTCGACGAGCCGTCGCACGACAATCTGTGCGAGCGCGAGCAGCGCTACCTGCTGAAGGCGATCGACGAGGACCTGGATCTCACCGCGCACATGAACGACGCCGTGAAGAGTCTGCGGATCGTGCTCGGCGCGGACGAGGCGGTGCGCACGGGGCGCGTGGTGACGCTCTGATCACCCGAGGGACGCCGCTCGTTCGTCTGCGCGGCGCTTCTCGCCGTCGTAGATCAGCATGTCGCAGTTGCCCGGCGTGTAGCCGAGCACGCGCATGAGCAGCGCGACCTGTCCGCGGTGGTGCACGGCGTGGTTCGCGGCGTGCTGCATCAGCTCGCCGAGCGGCATCACGCGCGGCGGCCCGCCGCGCGGAATGACGAACTCGATGGGCCGCGCGAGATCCTCGTCGTTCAGCCGATCGAGAAAGCCCCGCACGTGCGCCTCGACCTTCGCCCACGCCGCCGCGAGCGCGGCGACGGTCGCATAGTCGTCGGCGCTCAGCTGCGGGCCGCGCGGCGGTCCGCCGCAGCGTTCGAGCCAGCCCCACTCGGCGTTCAGCACGTGCACCATCGTGTTCCGGATGGACCCGTAGCTGCCGGCGATCGCCTGCGTGAACTGCTCCGGCGCCATCTGATCCATCACGTGAAACAACTTGCGGTTTGCCCAGTAGCTGTAGTCGTACAGCCGTCGGAGGTCGTCAACAGTCATGAATGTGGGATCGGTTCATCCCTTCGGCCCTTTCGGCACGTAGGTTCCCGACTGTCCGCGCGGAATGCTCAAGCTGGTGAACCCGTCGCCGCGCAGCGCCTTGGCGAGGTACACCATCTGCCCCACATGATACGCGGTATGCGCGACCGAGCGATGCAGCGCCTCGTGTACTTTCATCTGCTGGCCGCGGATGATGACCGTATCGCTGAGGTTCGCGTCGCTCAGCGGCGCCAGCGCGGCAAAGAGCGCCGACCAGCCGCTCTCCCACTTCGCCAGGAACTCGTCGCGCGTGACGGCGCGATCGTCGAACTCCTCGTCGCGGTTGCGCCACGGCTTCTCGCCGTCCGAGGTCAGGAAGTCGGTGAAGCGCGAGCGCAGGTTGCCCGACACGTGCCAGCAGATGACCGCGAGCGAATTGCTGCCGTTCGGTCCGGGGCGCGACAGATCCGCGTCCGGCACCTGACGCACGGCGCCTTCCGCCAGCGCCTTGTAGCGATCGTACTCGCCGCGGATGGACTCGATGAGCTCGCGCATGGACTACATGTCTCCGTAGACGCCGCGATAGGACGCCGGCACCAGATCGGCGATCGCGCGGCCGATCGCGTTCATCACGTGCGCGCGGTGGCCGCCGGCCTGCTTGAAGAGGTCCTCCGCGCGCAGCGGCTCGCCGATGCGCATGCACACGCGCGCGGGATGGACGGTGGCGGCGTCCACCGGGAACAGCGACTCCGGTCCCGTCAGACCCGCGGGGACGATCCACGTGCCCGGCCTGGTCAGGTACCGTGCGACGCCGGCGAGCATCGGCTGCATGCTCGCCGTCCGGCTGCGCGTGCCTTCGCCGAACAGCAGGAGCGCGTCGCCCGCGTCGAGGCGCGCGAGCGCGACGTCGATCGCCTGCCGCGCCGCGCGCGCCACGTCGCGCGCGTGCAGCTGCGCTTCGCCCGACGACACTTCGGCGCTTTGCGGCACTTTGATGGTGCCGAAGCACAGGCTCGAGAAGCGCCGCTCGCGGCTCGTGAACACTTTCGGCCCCGCGATCGCGGTCAACCGTCCGGCCAGCGCGCCGCCGCCCGCGCGCTCGAGCAGGACGTCCACGACGTTCGCGTCGGCGTACGACAGGTGGTTGGCGAAGATGGCGAGCGGACCCGGCGTGAGTCGGTCCAGATGGTGCAGGCCCTCGACGGTCGAGCCGCGCTCGAGAAACCGATCGGCCAGCAGATGATGGATCCGCCGCGCCAGCGGATCGGGCGGATAGTAGGTCCAGCCGTTGTCGACGGCGAGCCGCGACTTCAGCGACACGAGCGCCTGCGGGCCGGCCGCGTCGATCTCGCGCTCGAGCGCGACGCGCACGTCGTCGAGCGGCAGCAGATGGCCGCGGCCGAGAAACTCCAGGATCGCCGCCACGACGGTGTCCCGGCTCGCAAGCATCATGCGTGAAAAGGAATTCTATCGCCGTTCGAGCTTCCTGACGACGGCCGCGCTTGTCAGTTCCCGCACCGCGTCCCGGCCGGCCCACCGGGCGCCGGCCGAGGGGGATTCGGCGAGCCGCCGCGCGACCGCGACCGTCCGCGCGTGGAGCGCCGCATTGCGCCGGCCCACGAGACGCAGCGCCCAGCTCACGCCCTTCTTCACGAAGTTGCGGTCGTCGGCGGCGTGGCGCTCGACGATCGCCAGCGCCTTGACGAACGGCGCGTCGGGCGCCTGCTTGTCGTGCAGCGCGACGCTGGCGAGCAGCGCAAACCCCGCGCGCTTCACGAATTCCTCGCGCCGCCGGGTCCACTGCGCGATCTTCCGCCACGCGTGCGGCGAGCGATCGAACAGGTGGAAGCAGAGCGTGTCGCAGATCGCCCAGTTGTCGAAGTCGCGCGCCCAGCGGTCCATCTGCCCCGGCGTCACGCGCGCGGGATCGGCCACGAAGGCGACGAGCATCCGCGCCTCGTACCAGCCGCTCTTCCAGAGTGCCTCGGCCAGCTTCTGGTCGCGCCCGATCTCCTTGCCCAGCGCGCGGATGTCGCTCACCGACACGCCGAACGCCTTCGGCGCCACGATCGCGTAGCGGGCCATGCCGTAGCGATTGCGCTTCGTGCCCCGGCGTTCGAGCCAGGCGAGGGTTTCGCGGACCGTCACTTCCAGTCTTTCGTGAGCGCGGCAAGCGCCGGGCCGAAGGCGGCTTTCCAGTGACCGTACTCGTGCTGAGCGCCGGGGACCTCTTCATACGTGAGGTCGTATCCCTTCTGTCTCAGCACGTCACGGAGATGCTCGTTGGCGGCCTTGATGCTGATGGCTGTCCCGCCCGCGGGCCGGGTTTCGGCGCCGCCCACTTCGAGGGAGAAGCGCGTGTCGCGCTTCGGCAATGACTCGTATCGCCTGGCGACCCACTCGGTCTCCGACGCGCCATCGCCTTCGAACGCCCGCCAGAACGCGCCGCTCTGCGACAGCACGTTGCCGATGACGTCCGGGTGCGCGTACGCGGCGTAGGTTGCGCCAAGCCCCGCCGCGCTGTACCCGCAGACGATCGTATGGCGAGCGTCGAACGCAAGGCCGAGCGTGCGCGTCGCCCACGGGATCACCTCGCGCGCAATGGAGTCGGCCATCCGGCGCGTCGTGGCGATGTCCTGAAAGCGGTCGTCCTCCCCCTCGAGAAAGATCGCCACGAGCGGCGGCACGCGTCCGTCACGGATCAGCGCGTCCAGCGTCCGCGGGGCGTCGATCGCGCCCGTATAGTCCTGGCCCCAGAGGCAGATCAGCAGTCCGGCGATCGGCCGGCCGGCGGGCGGCGTGTACAGCTGCAGGCGGCGCGTCGCGCCGAACACACCGCTCTCGTAGGTCCGCGCGTCCAGATGCGGCGGTCCTGGCTGCAGTCCGATCGCGAGCGCCAGCGCAACGAGCAGGCCCCGCATGAATCAGGCGCGTCCGCTGATCTTGGCAATCCACCAGCGCAGGCCGACCAGGAGGAACCGCCAGTCGTGGAAGAACTCCGGCGGCTTGCCCTCGACCGCGTGGCCGACGAACTGAAAGATCCAGCCGAGCACGAAGAGCGCGACGGGCACGGGCCACATGCGGGGGAATGCGATCGTCACGGCAAACAGCAGGAGCGACAGGGCGATGAGCGGAATGCCCAGCGTGTGGCAGAGACGGTTCACCGGATGCTGGTGGCTCAGCGAGTATTGCGCGACCCACTCGTCCCAGGACTTGCCGCCCAGCATGTGGCCGATTCTACGCCCGTCCGCGTTCGAGGCGCGCGTGAAACGTCTAGCGCGCGATCCGGATGTTGTCGAGTCCGACCGGGTTCTCGCAGCAGGGCGCCGCGGGATTGGTCAGCCGGATTCGCAGCGTGTCGATCGCGGTTCCGTGCGGATTCGACACCGTTTTGAAGTTGCCGAACGTGTTACCCACCTCGTCGTGCAGAGAAAATGCCTCGACGCCTGCCGCCAGCCCTGTCACCTCGTACGGAATCCGCGTGGTGCTCGAATAGAGATCGACAGAGGTGAACGTGAACGCGTCGTGCGCGGAGCGCAATGTCACGTCGCCGGTGAGCGTCGAACCGCCGGGCGCGAGGAACCAGATGAACGGAGGCGGCACGCCGTAGGTCGTCACCCCCTGCCACGCGGCGCCGGTGGCCTCGACGGTCAGGCCGCAGGCGGTGTGCGTCGCGAACGGCGCCCTGTTGGCCGTCAACCCGTCGAAACCGATCGTGCAGGGGCCCGGCGGAATGGTTGCCGTGACCGTGATGTCGGTCGATCCCGCCGTGCTTGGCGCCGCGGGCGACACAGTGGAACCGCCGCACGCCGCGCTGAACACTGCAATCAGAACCGCACCGCTGAGACGGGTCGTTCTCATCGCTTACCTCCGCGATCACAGCCACCACGCCGAGGAGCAGTCACGAACGCCGTCTTAGACGCCGGGAATTGTACATCGGCCTTAGCCGGGCGCCAGTGGCTTGCGGAAGCAGCGGATGTGTTCGACCTCCTCGAACCCGAGCGCGGCGTGCGCCGCGGCGCTCGCCGTGTTCTCGAGGAGCGCGTCCGAGGCGAACTCACGACATCCCCGGCCGCGCGCCCAGTCCTCTGCCGCAGCAACCAACGCACGCCCCACGCCGCGGCCGCGCCATTCCGCGACGACGAACCACGCCTCCAGGAACGCGACCGGCGTCGTCGTGCAGCCCTCCGCGTACGGCCGGAGGGACAGTTCGGCGAAGCCGACAATCCTGTGGCTGTCGTCAACCGCGACGATGACCTGTTCGAGCATGAAACCGCGACCGTCGAGATAGGCGCGAGCCTCGGCGCCGAGTTCGTTGCGCGTCGCGTCGGGCCAGAGTGCGTGGCGCAATTCGATCCAGCGCTCCGCGTCGGGAGGCGTGACGGGCCGTACGACGACGCCGGTCACGGCCGCCGCGCGTTCACGGCCGCGTCAGGCACGCCGGTGCCACACGATGAGACCGATGGCGAGCGCGCCGCCCGCGACGACCGCGATCGTCATGGCGGTGGCAATCTGCGGCACGTTCCACGCGACAACGGCCGCCATGGCGACAAGGCCGAGACCGCCGATGCCGGCGACCGGGATGTGCGCGATGTTGATCGGATCGGTGGTGACGGAGTCCAGTTTGATGCGCGAACCTCCGCTCCGGAGTATACGCCCGGGGGACTGCCGATTCTGCATAGCCAAGCCGCACGCGCACCTCTACCGTTTCGCGGCATGACTAGAGTGCTCTCGACCGAGCGGTTCCTCGTGGCCTGCGGCGTGACCGCGCTGGTGTTCGCCATGCACGCGTCCGGTGGATCGGCGCAAGGCGGCGGACAAACGTCCGCGAACATGCAGGTGAACGCGAACGTCGTCCGCAAGTGCACCATCACCGCACAGCCGATGGCGTTCGGCAGCTACGACCCGGTCCAGGCCAACGCGACCGCGCCGCTCGACGGCCAGTCGACGCTGACCGTGGCTTGCACGAAAGGCACCGCCGTCAGCATCGGGATGGACGGCGGCGGGAACGCGCAGGGCACGACGCGCCGCATGTCCAGTGGCGGCGGAGACTTTCTGACATACGAAGCCTACAAGGACGCGTCGCGTTCGCAGCGCTGGGGCGACAGCGCGGGCGACCGCTTCGACGCGGGCGTCGCGCCGTCGCGCGATCCGCGGCAGTTCATCGTCTACGGCCGCGTGGCCGGAGGCCAGGACGTCGCGGAAGGTTCGTTCCAGGACACCATTCTCGTGACGGTCCAGTTCTAGGGAGGCGACTCGATGATTCCGCATGCACGCACGATTCTGAGATCACTGGCGGGCGTCGGATTGATCGCGGCCTTCACGGTCGGCGCGTCAACTCAGTCTACGTTTTCGGTGGATCCGCTGCTCATCGACCTGACCGCGCAGACGACGAATGCCGTCCTGACGATCACCAACCCGACGGCGAAGGACATCTCGTTCGAGATCAAGCCCTTCGCATGGGACCAGGTGCCGCCCGACGGCGCCATGCAGCTGACCCCCACGACCGACATCGTCATCTTTCCGCCGCTCGCCTCGGTCAAGGCGCACTCGATGCAGCGGATCCGCGTCGGCACGACGCTCACGCCCGGGCCGGTCGAAAAGCCGTACCGCATCCTGATCGAAGAGCTGCCTGGCGCCGCGGCCCCTCCGGGCGCCAACCAGGTGAACGTTCGCACCCGGATCGGCGTCCCCGTGTTCATCGAGTCGCGGAACCCGGTCGCCCAGGGGCGGATCGAATCGGTGTCGGTTGCCGGACGCGTCGTGTCCGTCGTGCTGGCCAACACCGGCAACACCCACAGCATGGTGGACGACGTCGTCATACGCGGCATGGCGGCGCCCGATCACATCGTGTTCGAGGACTCGTTGCAGGGTTGGTACCTGCTCGCCGGAAAGCGGCGGACCTGGACGTACACGTTCAAGCCTGCGCAATGCCGTCCGTCGAAATACGTGGAGATCGAGGTCTACGACAACGACAAGATGCTGACATCGCGCGCCGACATCCCCGCGGGGACCTGCACGCCGTAGGTTCGTGACGGCTGTCGTGGCGCTGATGCTGCTCGTCGGCTCGGTGCAGGGGACCGCACCCGCGCAGCCGCAGCAGGCTTTTCTCTCCCTCGTCGTGAACGAGGTCGCCAAGGGGGACGTGATTGCGGCGATCGACGGCACGCGAATCTGGCTTCCCGTGGCGGCGCTGCAGAAAGCGGGGCTCCAGGGATTCGCCGGGCAGCGGGACACGCTCTTCGGCCAGCCGTACGTGCTGATGCAATCGCTCGAGCCCGGCATCACCACGGTCCTCGACATGGCGAACGTCGCGCTCAACGTCACCGCCGCACCGCAGTTTTTCTTCGAGAACGTCGTCACGATGCAACGGCGGCGGCCCGTCGACCTCGAGGTGTCGCACAGCGCGGGCGGCTTCCTGAACTACAGCGCCACGTGGGATGAGACGGCCGGCACGAGCGGGTACGCAGAGACGGGACTCTCGATGTTCGGCAACACCTCTCTTGTGTCCGCCTTCAACGCGTATCCCGACGGCGTGGTGGCCCGCGGACTCACGACGCTGACGATCGATCGCGCGCGTCGCCGGCAGCGCGCGCAGTTCGGCGACATCGTCGCCGCGCCGACGCCGCTGGGATCCGGGCCGACGGTGGCGGGCCTCGCGTTCGGACGCGACTACTCGCTCGATCCGTACTACTTCCGCTACCCGTCGCCGTTCGTCCGCGGCACCGCCACGTCGCCGTCCGACGTCGAGATCTACGTCAACGGCGCTCTCGTCCGGCGCATGCAGATCGGCCCGGGACCGTACCGGCTCGAGCAGCTGCCGCTGAACACGGGCCGCGGCGACATCAGCGTCGTCGTCCGCGATCGCGCGGGACACGAGCAGACCTTCGGGTCGACGGTGTACCTGGCCAGCGGACTGCTTCGCAAAGGCGATCAGGATTTTCAGTACGTGGCCGGCAAACTGCGCGACGACTCGGGCGAAGCACCCGTGTATCGCGACTGGGAGGCCGTGGCCTACCACCGCGTCGCGCTGACGAACTGGCTCACCGCCGGATACTCCGCGGAAGGGAGCGAGCACGTGGCCGCCGGCGGGCCGACGCTGAGCGTAGGCCTCGCGAAGCTCGGTGAAGCGGAGATCCAGGCGTGGGCGAGCCGGACGAAGAGCGACACGCGCGGTAACGCCGTCTACGGCCTCTACTCGTTCGCGAGCCGGCGGCTCAATCTGAGCGCGACGGCGCAGTACTTCAGCAGCGGCTTCTCGAACCTGTTCATGACGCCGGGCTCGTCGTCCACGCCGGAGTTCTACCAGGCGACGGCCGGCGTGCCGGTGTTCGACTCGGGGAGCCTGACCTACATCTGGGAAGCGCGGCGTTCGCCGGCCGGCAACTTCGGGTTCACGCTCCCGGACGGCAGCTTCGACGCGTCGCTCGTTCGCAGCCTGGCGCAGTCGCTGCGCGGGTCGTTCCGCGTCTTCCGGCACGCACAGATCACCGCGACCGCCACGCTGACGAACGTGCGCGGCGAGCAGCAGTGGAGCGGATTCGCGGGACTCAACGTGGTGCTGTCGCGCACGACGACGGCCAGCGTCACGTACTCGAGCGCTCCCGGCAGCGCGTCCACGTTCATCGACCTCGACCGGTCGGTGCCGGTTGGAGTCGGATACGGCTACCGCGTGACGGCGTCGGATGTCGACCGCGGCACGGAAAGCGCGGAATTCGAAACCAACACGCGTTTCAACACGGTGCGGATGCTGTACAGCGCCTCGCAGGGAGGCGATCAGCAGACCACGTCGTTCACGCTCGAGGGCGGGCTCGTGGGCACGCGCGGCGGACTGTTCTTCACGCGGCAGCTCCAGTCGAGCGCAGCGGTCGTGGAGGTGACCGGGCTGAAGAACGTCCGCATCCTCGCCGACAACGTGCCGATAGGACGCACCGACGGCCGAGGCCACCTGCTCATCCCTGACCTCCTGCCGTACCTCGCCAACCGCATCAGCTTCAACGAGGCCGACATCCCGTTTCAGTACTCCGTTCCCGTGCAGTCGCAACTCGTCGCGCCGCCGTTTCGCGGCGCGGCGTTCGTGAAGTTCCCGACCGCGCGGATCCAGGCTCGGGCAGGATCGATCCGCATGTCAGTCGACGGGCAGGAGATCGTGCCGAGCTTCGGCCTCATCACGGTGAAGGTCGGCGACGGTGAAGTGCAGTCGCCGCTGAACGCCGAAGGTGAGTTCTTCCTCGATCTGCCGGACGGACACCACACCGGCACGGTCACGTTCAAGGGAAAGACGTGCGAGGTCGGCATCGAGGCGGCGACGTCGAGCGAGCTCGTGCAGAAACTGGGGGTGCTGCAATGCGGTCAGTGATCATCGCGCTCCGCTGCAGCGTCGCCCTGGCACTCTCCCTGCTGTCGTGGGACGCGGGCGCACAGGGAAAGAAGGACAAGACGTGCGCGCTCGACAGCGGCGTGATGGCCTTCGGCCAGTACGATCCGATGAACACCGCGCCGCTCGACGGGATGGGCCGCGTGTCGTTCCGCTGCGGAAACAAAGTGGGCGAGTCCCGGGAGGCCCTCATCGTCCAAATCTCGTTGAGCACCGGTCAGGCCGGCACGTACCAGCGGTACATGAGCGGCGGGCGGGATCGACTCAACTACAACCTGTATCTCGATCCGGTACGAACGCAGATTTGGGGCGATGGTAGCGGCGGCACTCAGGTGTTCTCCGGCAAGGCGCAGCCGAACAACAAGGTCACGGTCATTCCCGTGTACGGCCGGATTGTCGCCGAGCAGGATGTCTCGGCGTCGATCTACGTCGACACTATCATCGTGACGATTGACTTCTAGAGCCCGGTGTTTCGCCTGAAGGCGGAAGTCGCGCTAGAAATCGAGGGTGACGACGACAGTACGACTCTCGCGGTCCGGAACCTGACTGCGCGACACGACGAACACGGCGTCGCCGCCGGCGCGGAGCCGGCGGCCGGTCCGCGGACGGATCGACTCGCCGCGGCTCGTGGTGACGCGCAGGACGCGCAGGTTGGACGTCGCGCACGACGCCGTCACCGTAGGTTCGCCGGCGACGGGCGCGCTTTCCACGCTGATCCGGCAGTGCGGTACGACCGTGACGCGCACCTGCATCACGCCCTCCTGACTCTGCGCGAGCGCGACCGCGGGCGAGAGCGCGGCGGCCACGACAGCGACGGCCGCGAGGAATCTCATCGCAACGATCTTACCGCACCTGTCCGCGGAGCTTCTCGTCCTGGAACGTCAGCAGGCCTCCGCGCGCGCGATCCTGCTTGCGCGCGCCCAGCGCGATCGGCAGGCCGATCACGAACATGTGCACGAGCAGACCGGAGACGAGCACCGACGTCCGCGGCCAGGGCTGCGGCCCGATCTTCGAGAGCGGGATCACGACCCGGTTCATGACGAGGTAGACGCCGATGCCGTAGAGCGGACCGGTGATGATGGGCCGTTCGATCAGCCAGCGCATGCTCCTGGCGGCGAGGAAGAAGATCGCGGTGATCGTGAACGCGATGAAGAAGTGAAAGCCGAGGCCTGCGGCGGCTGTCGTCCAGCCGCCGGCAAAGGCCGCGTCGCGCCCGAACCAGCCCGCCGCCACGCTCTGGAGCAGACGCTGTGGGGACACGCCGCTGCGCAAGTACGAGAAGGTGATGGCGTACGTGATGTCGCACGCGCCGACGATCAATGCGGTGACGAGGTAGATCATGGCGCCACAGTCTACTTGACTTGCCGCTTTACCGCCGTTGCCACCGGATGTCGACTCCCTCGGCGTTGCCGAGCGCCTTGCGGAGGACGTTCAGGAGGTGTTCGGTCGCCTGGCCGTCGCCGATCACGTCGATCGTCGCCTTGTCGATGTAGTAGTCCTGGTCCTCGGACGACTCCTCTTCCAGGTGATCGACGAGCACCTGCAGATCCGCCTCGGTGATGGTGCCCACGAGCTGGTTCGTTTCGCAGTTGTACACGTCAATCATCGATGCCACCTCTTAGTGGTCCCGCCAGAGCCAGCGGAGCGAGTCGGGAAAGATCGCGCGGCCGTGCAGATAATTGTGAAACCCGGGTCCCCAGTCGGAACGGAAGTCGTAGCCGGCAAACTCCAGCGACTTCGCGAGCGTCTGGTTCGCGAGAAACCAGTTGCCGTTGACGTTGTCGAGATCGTTCGACCCGTCCTGCAGGATGACGCGGATCGGTTTCTTCGGCACGCGGCGGACGAGCGCTTCGTAGTTGTGGCCGCCGCTGTGGAGGTCGGCGCCGGCGGCGATGTTGGTGAAACTGCCGGTCCACGAGATCACCTTGCCGAACTCGTTCGGCCGTTCCCACGCGGCGGTGAAGGCGCAGATGCCGCCGCTGCTCTGCCCGGCGATGGCGCGGCCGGCCGCGTCGTGGCGCAGCTTCACCGTCTTCTCCACCTCGGGCAGGATCTCCTCGAGCAGGAAGCGCGCGTAGAGATCCGACAGCGAGTCGTACTCGAAGCTGCGGTTGTCGCGCGCCGCGTTCCGCCCGCCCGGCTCGATGAACACGCCGACCGTGACGGGCATGTCACCCTTGGCGATGAGGTTGTCGAACACCGTCGGCACCCACGCGCGCGGGCCGTTGCCGTCCTGGAAGATCATCACCGCGGCCGGCGCGTCCGCACGGTACTGCGCCGGCACGTACACCCACCAGTCGCGCGTCGTGCCCTTGAAGATCTGACTCTGCCACGGCGGCATCTGCCGGATCGTCCCCTTCGGCACGCCGGCGTGCTCGCGGCTGTCGGGATGCGTCGCCCAGACTTCCAGCTGCGATCCGCCAAAACGGCGATCGCCCGCTTCGTAGTGCCACGTATACGCCGTGCCGTTCGACAGCGTGCGCACCAGCGCGTAAACGTTGGTCGCGCCCACCTGCGTGAGCGGGTAGCGCATGTTGCCGACGTCGCGGACGACGGCGGGCCGCGCGGCGCCGGACGGCAGCGGCTCGGCGAGCTCGATCGCCCACGCGACCGTCAGCTCGTCGATCTTCGGCGGCAGTCCGCGCAGCAGCGCGTTGCGGCCTCCGTAGGCCGTACGGATCCGGTCCGCCAGAATGGCCGCCTCGTCTCCCTGCGGATTCGCCGCCAGCGCGGCTTCGAGCGCCTTGACGCTCAGCGCCTCCGGCTGCACCGCCGGCGCCTGCATCGAGAGCGCCGCCGTCATCACGATGAGTGAGAGTGTCATTGGACGATCTCGTAGTGCACGGCGCGGTCATCGTAGCGCAGGAGCAACGCCTGCGCCTCGGGCGGCACGACGGCCTTCGTGACGTCGCTGCCGGCGAACGCCTCGATCGCCGCCAGCGATCGCCAGACCGTGATGACCTGGAACTCGGTGCCGCCCTCGACGTCGCGGCGGAGGATCCCTGCATGGGCGAAGCCCGGCAGCCGCTCGATCGCGGGGAACGTCACCTGTTGCAGGTGCCGGACGTACTCGTCCTCGCGCCCGGACTTGACGACGCCCGTCCACTGCCGCGCGACGAGGCCGCGGAAGCCGGGCGAGTTGGCGGCCGGCCGATCGTCAGGATCCTCGGCTGCGCGCCGCAGATGGTCGCGGATCGCGTCGACCTCCACGCCGGCGTCATGGAGGATGCGCGCCGCGGCGCCGTTGGTCTTCACCATGACGCCGAGGAGGAGGTGCGCCGGCGTGATCCAGTAGCCCTTCAGGTTGTCCGCTTCAATCGGCAACCGCTCGAGCACGGCCTTGGTGTCGTGCGAGAACGGGATCTCGACGCTGGTGGGCACCTTCGGCTTCGCTTCCACCGCCCTGGCAACCCGCTCGCGTATCGTCGCGGCGCCGTCCACGCCGTCGACGAACGCCAGGATCGGCGCCTCCCGGAGCACGCCGAGCACGAGGTGTTCGGGCTCGATCGTCAGGCCGCCGAGCTGGGACGCTTCATACCGGGCGAAGAAGAGCGCGCGCCGCGCGCTCTCGCTGTAACGCTCGAACATCGCCCTGCTATTTCGCCAGCGGATCGGGCCGAAGCTGGAACTTGATCACCTTGCTCGTCGTGCCCTTCCCCGTTTCCATGTGGAACGGCGCGCGCGTGCTCACGGTGCTCCAGATGCCGCGGCCCTTCCAGCCGGCCGCGGGATCGTCGATGCGGCCGTCCATCCACTTCGCGTAGTAGCCGAGCGGATACGGCACGCGCATCACGACCCACTTGCCGTCCTTCAGCGCGAGCAGCCCCTCGGCGCCGTTGCCGGTGTTGATCGGCGTGTTGGCGCCGAGACCGGACGTGTCGAACTGATCGACCCACGTGTAGTAGCTCGCGCCCGCGCTGCCGGGATCGGTCACGCCCTTCATCTGCGGCAGCGGCTCGGCGTACAGCGTCCAGCCCTCGGGACAGTGCTGACCGGTCGCGTTCGGGCCGTTCAACGGCCCCTTGCACTTGCGGCGATCGAAGCTGGCGAGGTGGCCGCTGGCGAGCGCGGTCCAGTACACGCCGTTGCGATCGACGTCGCCGCCGCGCGGCGAGAAGCCGGGGTTGATCGGATCGTTGAACGGCGGTTCGTAGACTTCCGCGAGCGCCGTCTCGGGCGGATTCGAACCGGGCGACAGCCGCACGACCGCGCCCGGACTGCCGAGCACCGATCCCCAGATCGATCCGTCGGGGGCCGGCGCCACCGCGTAGAAGCCGCCGCCGTACCGCTTGTCCTTCGTGGGATCGACGGGCTGGTTCGGCTCGACGTACGCGTCGCGCTTGCCGTTGCCGTTGGTGTCGATCACGAGCGCCGTCCAGCCCTGCGACTTCGCTTCGTCGTGCGTCTGGTCGAACATCTTCGTGTTCAGCCATCCGACGACCGGGCCGCCGCCGCTCGTCCAGAGCGTGCCGTTGCCGTCTTCGGCAAACATCAGGTGGTGGGTGCTGAAGCACGTGCTGATGTGCGTGAGCTGCTTCGTCTTCGGATCGTAGACGGCGAGATGGCGCCCGGCGTTGTTGAGCGGATAGAGCTTCGCCGACGGGTGATCCGATCCGGCCTTGCAGAAGTCCGGATTCGGCGACGGCCGGATCGTCGACGTGATCCACACGCGTCCCTGGTCGTCCAGCATCGGGTTGTGGACGTTGTTGTGGCTGTTCCACGGCGGCTCGCTGCCGAAATTCATCGACGGCGCCCCCATCTCCTGCGACGTCATCGGCGTCGCCGGATCGCGGACGGTCAGCGGCACGCGGCTCGTCGTGTTGTGCACGGGATCGAGCACCGGCAGGTAGTCGGTGCTGAGCTCCGTCGCGCCGTAGATGAGCCCGTTGGGGTTCAGCCGCGGATTGCGGCGATCGGTCGACACCTCGTCGTGCAGGTACGCCTTCGGGTCGGCCCAGTCCCACTCGGTGATGACGATCGTCCGCTCGATGCCCTGCGGCCGCGGCGGCGCCGGCGGCACCTCCCCTTTCGCGATGCGCGTCGTCCAGTCCGAGAACATCGTGAGCGCGCGCGCCATGCCGAGCGAATTCAGGCCTCGCATCATGTCGGGGCCCGCCTGACCCGAGTTGATCCGCCGCGTCCAGGCGTCGGCCGGCGACATCGCGTCGAGCACCGCCGGGATCTCGCGGGTGGTCTTCGTGCCGAGCGCGTGGCACGCCAGGCACGTCCCCGACTTCATGGTGCGCAGCCACTCCTGCTGCGTCTTGATCGTCGGCGCGATGCCGTTGGCGCCCGTGCCCGGAAATTCGCTCTTGGCCGGCACCTGCAGGAGCGAGAACCAGTAGCCGGCCGGGTAGTACTGCGCCGCTTCGTGGGCGTTCTGCGCGATCGCCGCCGTGAGGTTGAGATGCGTCCCCGGCGCGCTCTTCACGTGCTTCGAGTCGACGAGGCCGTAACCGCGCACCCAGATCTCGTAGTTGGCTTTCGGCAGATCCGGCAGCAGGTAGCGGCCGCGATCGTCGGTCACGACAATGCGCGCGAATCTCGTGGGGAGATCGTTGGTCTCGGCGATCACCCACACGCCGGCTTCGGGTCCCTTCGGACCGCTCACGACGCCGCCGATGTCGTCGGCGTCGATCGCGACGGTGTCCCCCGATTGCGACGCCGACACCCGCGGCGACGCGGCCTGCCATCCCGCCACGCTCAGCACGAGCGCGACCGCCCCGATCGTCCGGCTCTGTGTGTTCAACATGTCCGCATCTCCACAGGTTCCAGGATGTCTATTTGGCGGCCAGATTGTGGCACATAATGAGCGCCCATATGCTGAGCTTCAGCCGCTTCTCCGTGCCGCTCGTGGTGTGCGCGTCTCTCGCCGTGCCGGCGCTGGCCCGGGCACAACATCCGCTCGATCCCCTGAGCAAGGAAGAAATTCAGACGGCGGCGAAGGTCATCCGCGCGGCGCCGCAATTCCCCGAAAACGGGAAGTTCGCCACGCTCGTCCTGAAGGAGCCGGCGAAGGCGGACGTGCTCGCGTTCCGGCCCGGGTCCGCCGTCGCGAGACAGGCGTTCGCCATCATCCTCGACCGCCGCCACAACCGGACGTTTGAAGCGGTCGTCGACCTCAAGGCCTCCAGCCTGCTGTCGTGGACCGAGATCAAGGGCGTGCAGGCGGCCGTGCTCGACTCCGAGTGGGCCGTGATGGACAAGATCGTCCGCGCCGACCCGCGCTGGCAGGAGGCGATGAAGAAACGGGGCATCACCGATTTCAGCCAGCTGCAGCTCGACAACTGGGCCGTCGGGCAGGTGGCGCCGCAATACCAGGGCAAGCGCCTGCTGCGCGCCGTCACCTATTTCAAGGGCACGCAGAAAAACTTCTACGGCCGCCCCGTCGAAGGCGTCATCGCGCTCGTCGACATGAACGAAGAGAAAGTGATCGAGGTCAGCGACACCGGCGTCCGGCCGATGCCGCCGCCGAGCCAGGAATTCGACATGAAGTCGACCGGCACGCGCGAGGCGCCCAAGCCGCTCGTCATCCAGCAGCCGAACGGCGAGAGCTATCAGCTGCGCGGGCAGGAGATCACGTGGCAGAAATGGCACTTCCGCTACACGATGCACCCGCGCGAAGGGCTGGTGCTGCAGCAGGTCGGATACGAGGACGGCGGCCGCGTGCGGCCGATCCTCTATCGCGCCGCGCTCTCCGAGATGGCGGTGCCGTACGGCGACACCGACAAGAACTGGCGCTGGCGGAGCGCCTTCGACGTCGGCGAGTACGGCATGGGCCGCCTGGCGAGCTCGATCGAGAAGGACACGGACGCGCCGCCCAACGCGCGGCTGATCGACGTCACGTACGCCAATGACGACGGCGAGCCGTACGAACTGAAGAACGCCGTCGGCATCTACGAGCGCGACGGCGGCATGATCTGGAAGCACTACGAGTCGTACTCGGGCACCAACGAATCACGCCGCGGCCGCGAGCTGGTGATCTTCTTCATCGCGACGATCGGCAACTACGACTACGCGATCAACTGGATCTTCCACCAGGACGGCACGCTCGAGGTCGACGGCGCGCTCACGGGCATCATGCTGCCCAAGGGCACCGCCGCGGCCACGGCGGGCACGCAGGGCCAGGGCCACCTCGTCTCGCCGAACGTCGTGGCGCCGCATCACCAGCACTTCTTCAACTTCCGGCTCGACTTCGACGTGGACGGCCAGTCCAACGCCGTGCACGAGATGAACACGACCGCGATGCCGGCGGGCCCGGACAACCCGTACCTCAACGGCATGGTGATGAAGGAGACGATGCTCGCCAGCGAGCGCCTGGCGGCGCGCGACATGAACATGCCGACCGCGCGCACGTGGGTCGTGGAGAACATGGCCGAGAAGACCGCGCTCGGCACGCACCCCGGCTACGTCCTCGTGCCCGGCGTCAACTCGATACCCTATGTCGCGCCGACGTCGCAGGTACGGAAGCGCGCCGGGTTCATCAACCATCAGTTCTGGGTGACGCGTTATCACGACGGCGAGATGTACGCCGGCGGCGTGTATCCGAACCAGAGCCTCGGCGGCGCCGGACTGACGTCCTGGGTGGCCAACAACGAATCGCTCTCGAACCAGGACGTCGTCGTCTGGTACACGATGGGGATCACGCACATCCCGCGCCCGGAAGAGTGGCCGGTGATGCCGGTAACGCACGTCGGGTTCAAGATGATTCCCGCGGGCTTCTTCACGCGCAACCCGGCGCTCGACGTACCCAAATAGGCGGCGGCGTCAACGGGCTTGCGACGGCGGGCACGCACGTACTCGAAGGAGATCGCAGAGGACGCGGCCACGGAGTACACGGAGCACACGGAGTACACGGAATACAGGACGGGGCCACGGAGTACACGGAATACACGGAATACACGGAATACACGGAGTACACGGAATACTGGGCGGGGCCGCGGAATACACGGAGCACACGGAATACAGGACGGGGCCACGGAGTACACGGAACACACGGAATACGGTCGGCGCCACGGAGGCGCCGGCTGACTATGGCGTGCGAAGCGCGTCGGCTTGCGCGAGCGTGATCTTGCGGTCGTTGGTGTAGATCAGACGATCGAACTCGCGTGTCGGGCCGAAGTTGAACACCAGCGCAACCTCGTAGATCGAGGCGCGCAGGTAGTTCATCCCCTGCGCGCGATGGCGAGGCTCGAGCCGGTTGCACGACTTCACTTCGACGATCACGAGGCCGTTGACGACGATGTCGAAGACGCACTCGCCGATCGTCTGTCCTCGGAACTTGATCATGACCGGCACTTGCTCCTCGACGGTCAGCCCGGCGTCGCGCAGCCCGATGACCAGCGCGCGCTGGCAGAGCTTCTCAAGGAAGCCGTCCCCGAATTCGTAGTGCACCTGGTGATAGACGCCGATGATCTTTTCGGTGAGATCCCAGTGAAGTCGCTGAAGAGTGTTTTGCATGCGGATCGTGCAGGCACGATCCGCGCCAACTGAGTTTCCTAGGGAATCCGTCAAACTGCCAATTCAGCGCGCCATCTCTTCGCAAGTACCGAGAACCTGACCGAAGATCGCGCGCTCAGAAACCGCGTACTTCGTGTTCCGTTTCGCGCTTCCGCGGCACTCCGTCGTATTCCGTGTACTCCGTGTATTCCGTGGCCACCCCTCTTATTCCGTGTACTCCGTGTAGTCCGTGGCCACCCCTCTTATTCCATGTGTCTCCGTGTACTCCGTGCCACCCCTCTTATTCCGTGTGTCTCCGTGCACTCCGTGGTCGCGATCTCAGAATCTCCCCGGCCGCTCTGCGGCCACGCCGAACGCGTGCTCGAGCGCGATCCCCACGCGCCCGAGCAGGCCCTCGTCGAACAGGCGGCCGACCATCGTGATGCCGTGCGGCACGCGCCGCGGCGGCGAGAACGTCGGCAGCGGGTTCGCCGGATCGGGCGCCCAGTCGCTGCGCGCTTCGGCGACGTTGACGAAGCCGGCGCGCAGCGTCAGCGACGGATGGCCCGTGAAGTTCGTGATGGTGAGCTGCTCGTCGCGCAGCGACGGCACGAGCAGGACGTCCACCTGGCTGAAGACGCGCGCCATCTCGAGCGCCACCTTGCGGCGCAGGCGATCGGCCTGCACGGTGTCGATCGCCGAGAGGAAGCGCGATGCGCGGAACAGGTTCGGCCAGGCGTCCTTCACCTGCACCTTCAGCGTGCCGAGCTGATTGTCGAGCGCGAGATCCTCGAACGAGGCGGCGCCTTCGGCGAACAGGATCGGGTTCAGCGAGCCGTACGGCCAGTCGGGCAGCGTCACCTCCTGCAGCGTGAGGCCGAGCTTCTTCATCGTCTCCATCGCGGCGCGATCGACGTCGGTCGCGGGCGCCTCCTGCATCCACTTCGCGAGGTAACCGACCTTCAGCCCCGCGACGGGCGCCGTCGCGTCGAAGTCGAGATGCGCCGGCACGCTCGAGGGATCGCCGGCGTCGGGGCCGCCGATCGCCTGCAGGACGAGCATCGCATCCTCGACCGAGCGCGTCATCGGCCCGAGCTTGTCGAGCGACCAGCAGAGCGTCATCGCGCCGGTGCGCGCGACGCGGCCGAACGTCGGCCGCAGGCCCGTGACGCCGCAGCGCATCGACGGCGCGATGATGCTGCCCTCGGTCTCGCTGCCGATCGAGAAAGCGACGAGCGCCGCGGCGGTCGCGGCGCCGGGACCCGCGCTCGAACCCGACGCGCCTTCCTCGAGCAGCCACGGGTTCATCGTCTGGCCGCCGAACCAGATGTCGTTGAGCGCGAGCGCGCCGAGCGAGAGCTTGGCGACGAGCACCGCGCCCGCGTCGTTCAGCCGGCGCACGACGGCGGAGTCGGCCGCCGGCACGCGGTTCCGGAAGGGTTCCGCGCCGTACGTCGTGAGGAAGTCCTTCGTGTCGAGCAGGTCCTTCACGCCGTACGGAATGCCGTGCAGCGGGCCGCGATACCTCCCCGCCGCGATCTCGGCGTCGGCCTGGCGCGCGCGCGCGAGCGCGTGATCGCGCGTCACCGTGATGACCGCGCGGAGCTGCGGATCGAAGCGCGCGATGCGCGCGAGGTAGATGTTCGTCAGCCGTTCCGACGTGAGCTGCCGTGCCTGCAGCCACCGTGACAGCTGCGTGACGGGCGCATAGGCGATCGCCTCGTCCGTCGACGGGGGCGCCGCGGTGGGACCGCTCGATCGCACGAACCGGTCGCGCGTCGCGGCGGGCGCGCCGCCGGGCAGCAGCGGATTCCAGATGGTGGCGGGCGTGTCGGTCGCGGCAAGCGCGACCGTGCGCGGTCCGGTGCGCCGTTCGAGATACGGCGCCATCGACGTGCGCCACGTGGCGGCCGCCTGCTCGCGCTCGGCGGCCGTCATCGTGACCTGCATCAGTTTTTCCGCCTCGGCGAACGTGGCGGGCGTGACCGCCGGACCGGCGCCGGCGCCGGTGCCGAACGTCGGCGGCGCGCCGGGCGTTGCGGCGGGCGTTTGCGTGGCGGTCCCGGGCGCCTCGGCCTTGCAGGCGGCGGCCGCCACCAGAAAGCCGAGCGGCGCCCGAATCAGGAACTGGCGGCGCGTGTTCATGGCGCCGCCATGATACTTACTTCTTGTCCTTGTCCTTCTTATCCTTGTCTTTGTCTTTGTCCTTATCCTTCTTCGGCGGCTTGAACGCGTCGTCCACCTGCTTCTTGAGGCTCTTGTAGTGCTTGTTCACGAGCTTCTCTTCGTCCTTCGTGAAGACGCGGAACGGGACGCGGACGAGGCTCTTGTCGAATTTCACGTTCAGCCAGTACTGGCCGTACTTGATGCCGCCCGGGATCTGGAAGAACAGGCGGCCGAGGCACGCGCGCTGGTTGCTCAGCTCGACGTCTTCCCATGGAAGGACCTGCTGGCCGACCTCACTGAAGAAGCCGATGCGGCAGGCCTGCGACGCCATCGCAGGAAAATAATTGATCGAGTCGCGCTGAATGTTCGCGCGGTTCTGCAGCGCCGCCAGATTCGCCTTGCGGAAGTCCTCGACGCTGGCCAACTGCACTCGCGTCCCGTCCGGGATGTCGAGCGTCACGTCCGCGCGCTTCAGCTTGTACGCCGGTGTGTTGTTCAGGACCGTGGTGCCGAGCTCGAGCAGCAGCCACTCGTCGCCCACCGAGAGGTTGGCGGTCTTGTAGCCGAGGATCACGTAGCCCTCGTTGTTGTACGCCGCGCGCACGTAGGCGCCTTCGATCGAGAAGATCTCCGGCACACCCGGATCCGGAATCTTGATAGTGGGGGCTTCCTGTTTCTGCGCTCCGACCGGGGCCGCGAGGGCCGCCAGTCCCAGCACTACCGCGATGGCGAGCGACCGCGCCTGTATCGTTCTCATTAACTTGTCCTCCCTGAGCGAGCCGTCCGGCTCGACGGTGAGGGTACCACCCGTTGGCAGCCGATCCCCCTGTCAGTTGCGGAAGGTTCGGACCGAACGACTACGAGGATCAGGAAGCGACGCAGACGCGCGACGTCTCCCACAGCACCGACTGCTGGTCGAACGCCTTGCGGTATCGATCGATCAGCGCAAGCACCGAGTCGCGCGCGGCCGGCGTGTCGGGGTGCACCAGCAGCAGCACCTTCGTGCGCTCGTTCTCGACCGCTCCTTGCGGCGCGCGCCACTGTCCCTCCGCGTCCCAGACCGTCAGGCCGTCGGGGAACCGCGGCGTCACTTCGTCCCGCAGGAACAGCTGCCATTCGAGCTCGCTCACCGTCCCTTTCGGGCGCGCGCTGCCGAAATAGAGCGTCGTCTTCACCTGCGCGGCTGTGGACGCGCCGCATTCGACCGCGGCCGTCCGCTTCTGCGCGATCACGGTCGTGAGGCTTCCGCCGGCTGCAAGGCCTAGCGCGAACACCAGCGCGGCGACAGCCGTCCTGTTCATAGGCATTCGTGTGCTCCTGTGGGAGCGCCTACGATACCGCATCCTGCCGCGCGGACGGCTTCGTCCCGAGCCGGCGAAGACGCCACACGCCGGCGGCGTCGCGGATCCACTCGGCCTCGAACCCGCCCGACACGTTCAGCGTCTGACCGTCCGGCGTGCGGACGGTCTGCCGGTACGACCCGGTTTGAACGGCACTCGCGCCGGTGACGGTCGTCGTGTCGGCCGTCATCGTCTCGCTGAGGACCTTGAACCCCTCGAACTGCTTGAGGAATGCCTCGATGGCGGCGGGCCCGTGCACGGGAGTCTGTCCGGGATTCACGATCTCGCCGTCGGGCGCGAACATCGCCGCGATGCCAGGGGAATCCATCTTCTGCACGAGATCGGCATAGTGCGCCAGCGCGGCCTGCACGTCCTGCTCCGGCGTCGCCGGCGCGGCGGGCCTGGCGCGCGGCGCGCACGCGGCCGAGGCGAGCAGTGCGGGAAGTGCGAGCAGCGCGAGGACCAGCCGTGCAGTCATGACAGAAACACCTTCGTGACCGGTTGTGCGCCAATCCGCGACGTCAGCGTGAGCGACGACAGCCGCGGCGCGTCCGGCGCGGCGCGGCGCTCGAGCGCGCCGAGCACCGCGAACGCGCCGTTCTCCGAATCCGAGAAGCGATCGATCCGATCGAGCGCGCTGCCGACGCGCGCGAGCGCGCGCGCGAAATCCGCCGGCGGGATCTGCGATCCGCGCGACACCAGATCGTACAGCGCGCGCAGGCCCGAGACGAAGTCGTCCTCGACGTAGTAGAGCGCGCTCAACAGCTCCTGGCGCTCGTGTCCGACCTGCACGGACGCCGGCGCGGCCGTGCCGGCGAACGGCGACGGCCGGATCGGCGAATACTGCTGCGTGCCGGACTTCACGAACACGGCCTGTCCCGCGCGCCACAGGTCGTAGACGCCCGCCGTCCAGCAGGCCCAGCCGACGGCAGCCAGCTCTCCGCCCCGCTGGAGGTAGCACGCCAGGATCGCCCTGCGCATCGTGTCCCTGATGGCGGCTTCGTTGTACGGCACGCGGAACGCCGCCGCCAGCCCGGGTTCGGTGTACCGGATGTCGTAATCCACCACGATCGGACCGAAATCGCCGGGCGCAACTGGAGGCAGCAGCGTCGCGAGCGCATCCGGTTGAAGCGCCGGCGATTCGATGCCGACGCTCGCCGCGAACCCGACGTAGCGCGCCAGCTCCTCCGCCGACGTGCGATCGTCGGTGTACGACAACTGGTAGCGCGCGGACATGCCGGTGATCGCGTCCACGAGGAACTGCCGGCTGCCGTCGGGCGACTCGAGAATGCCGCTCGACTCGCCGACGAACTGCAGCACGAGATTCGTGAGCGTCCGCTCGCCGTTGCGCCGCCGGTCCCTGACCTTGTCGAGCGACAGCGTCGTGTACGCGGTGACGCCGCCGTTCGCCTCGGTGACGAGCCGCTGATCGGCTTCGACGATCAGCTGATCGATCGCGCTGTACCGGAACGCCTTCTGCCAGCCGACGACCGTGACCCCGACGCTGCGCTGGCTGACGATCTTGTGGACGAGATGCCCTTCGTTGATGCGCACGAGATCGCGCCGGTTGCCGCCGAGCGCGCGGCTGAAATCGCCGAGCGCGCAGTCCTCCAGGAGCTGCCGGCCCTCGGCCGTGCCGGCGTTGATCGCCACGTCGACGAACGCCTCGTCGGCCGCGGTCCGGCTGTACTCGGCATGCAGCGCGAACGACGCGGTCTGCGACAGCGCGGCGGTGAACTTCCTGTACGCCGTCTGCTCGAACGTCCGCGCGTTCGTCAGGATCTGGTGGAGGCGCAGGCGCAGCGTCTCGACGGCGCCCTCGTCGAGCGTCTCGATCGCGCGGCCCGTGAGGCGCTGGATGAACGCGCCGGCGCGCGTGTCGGCCTGCGCCTTCAGCTTCGCGATCGAATCGAGCGCGTCGAGCTCGGTGAACAGGGGATCGAGGCCGAAGCGCTGCTTGACGAGCGCGATCACCTCGCGAAGCTCCGCGTGCGCGCGGCTCGACACCAGCGACAGCAGCGTCGCGGCGCGCGCCTGCAGCGCCGCGACTTCCTTCTTCAGCATCCAGCCGAGCGGATCGCCGTCGGTCAGCTCGTTCACGACGCGCCAGACGAGCGGATCGACGTCCCCGGTGAGGCTGTCCCACGACGGCAGGTGCGCGACGGTCTCGATCGCCTTCGCGATCCGTCCGCCGAGCGCAGGCGACGTGAGCTGCGTGAAGTAGCGATCGAACGCCGTGACGACGGTGTTCTCGAGGCCGCGATACTGATCGACTACTTGTTGCACGCGCGCCAGGATCCGCCCGAAGCCAGCCCGATCCAGCGCGTGCGCCGCCTCGCCGGTCCACTCGGTGAGGAAGCGCCTCGCGAGCGCGTCGAGCTCGGTCTTCACCTGCGCCGGATCGGTCAACGTCGTCACGCGCTCGAGCACGCGCAGCCAGTTCTTCGCGTTCACGCCGAGCAGCGTCCCCAGGAACTCGTTCGGGCTCTCGGGCAGCCCTTTCAGGTCCGCGGTCGCGTTGACCTTGACGTCGCCGGCGATCGCGAACGTGTCGCTGCGGCTGCGCTTCACGATCACGCGCGTCCAGCCGTCGAGGAGCTCGCCCGCCGCGTCGGTGGCGGCGCGGACCTCGACCGAGAAGACGCCCGCGACTTCCGCGTTCAGCCCGATCGACCCGACCACGCAGAGGTCGTAGCGCTCGGACAGATCGAGCGCACCGAGGTCCAGCGACGCCGCGCCCTTCACGTCGAACCCGGCGCCCACGCGCAGCCCCAGCTTCAGCGTGCCGCCGAACTCGAGCCGGCTGATCTCTCCGGGCCCCGGCGTGTCGCGCACGCGCGCGGGCAGACGGACGCTGCCGAGAAACGACGGGACCATCTCCGCGATCGCCGTCGCTTGTGGATAGACGTTCACGTAGCCGAAGCGCGCCTGCGTCCCCGCCTCGAGCGTCGCGCCAGCCGTCAGGCCGGCGTACCCGACGGCGGCGTCGAACGTGCCGTCCGCGTGCGATCCGACGTCGAGCAGAAGACCGACGCGATCCGCGTGCGTCGCGAAAAACGGCGCCAGGCCGTAGTCGGCCGCCAGCTGGCTGCCCGGGCGGATCGTGCGCAGCGCGGCGTTGACGCCGGCCTTGAGTGAGACGGTGCACGAGCCGGCGCCGCCGATGTCGAGCGGCGCCTTGCCGCCGCCGTTGGCCGCGACGTCGAAGACGCCGTTCGCGTCGCCGGGCAGCGCGGCGAGAGGATTGAGTGCACCGATCCGGACCGCCAGCGCGGTCGCGCCGCCGAGCACGAACGGCAGCCCGGCCTTGTTGACGATAATGTCACCCATCAGGGCTCGTCGCCGCTGGGACCGTAGATCTGCGGGACGGTCGATCCCATGGGCCGCAGGTACGTCGTGATCTGACCGCGGTGATGCACGATGTCGAACAGGAAGCTCCACGCCATCGGCGCGGCGGGGCGCTGATGGCCGAAGAGCTCGAGCGTGCCGCCCCACTTCTCGCCGGGCAGCGCCTTCAGGCGGCGGACGATGTCGGCGCTCTGCGTCTCGTACGCCTCGACGAGCGCGTTCATCGTCGCGGGCGCCGGCGCCGGCGTCCACTCCATCTTCCCGCCTTCGAGGGCGTCGATCAGCATCTTCTCTTCACACGCGATCTGCCAGGCGATGTCTTTCGCGGTCCGTGACTTCGGATCGGGCCGGTAGTCAGAGCCTTCCGGGATCCTCGCGAACACCTTTCGGGTGGTCTTCGCTTCGTGAGTCCAGAAGCCGAGGAACAGCGCTTTCTCGTCCATGTCGGTTCCTTTCATGAGGCAATTCCGCCCCTTCGGAACTTGTCGATCGCCCCATCCCGAAATCGACAGAACGTCCTGGACGCCACGTCGGTCAGCCTTCCTTCTTCGCGGCCGGCTCGTTGAACGCGCGCTCCACGGCGTCGTTCGGATCCGTGGAGACGCCGTGGTCGCGCCAGAGCCAGCGCATCATGTCGGGGAAGATCGCGCCCGCCTGCTTCTGCCCGTGCTTCCCGATGCCCCAGGTATAGTTCAGGTCGTAACCCTTCTCGGACAGCGCGCGCATCAGCCGGACGTTCTGCAGGAACCAGTCGCGCGTCTCGTCGTACGTGCCGTCGCGCCCGACGCCTCGATTGTCGTTGCGGCCGTCCTGCAGATAGATGCGCAGCGGCTTCTTTTCGTTTCGCAGGACGATGTCGGTATAGGCGTGGCCGCCTCGGAGGTTCGTGAAACTGCCGACGATGCTGAGGACCTTGCGGAACTCGTTCGGCCGCTCCCACGCGACAGTGAAGGCCGCGATCGCGCCCGAGCTCGCGCCGCCGATGCCGCGTCGCTCCGGATCCTTCGAGATGTTGTACTCCTTCCCCAGCGCCGGCATCAGCTCGTCGACGATCACGCGCGCGTACTTGTCGTCGAGCGAGTTGTACTCGGCCGGGCGGTTCGTGTCGCGATCGCCCCAGTTCGACGGCGTCGGCTCGGGCTGGTCGGGGCGGCGGCCGGGATTGATGAAGACCCCGATCATCACGGGGATCTCGCGGCGGTAGATCAGGTTGTCGAAGACGTTGGGCGCGCGGACGTCGCCGTCCATGTTCTTGAACGCCTGCCCGTCGTTGAGCACCATCAGGCTCGCGGGCGTCTTCGGGTCGTACTGCGCGGGCACGTAGACCCAGTACGTATGCTGCGTGCCCGGATACGCCTCGCTCGGCAGCGTGAACGGCCCGCGCATCTCCCCCTTTGGAACGCCGTCGCGCGGCAGCGAATCGGGCCCGATCTGATAGTGCGCGTCGGGATTCGGCGCCGCGGGCTGCGCCGGGGCCGGCGTGGGCGGACTCTGCGGCACCTGAAGAGCGGCGGCGATCGCGACGACGGCGAGTGCGGGCAGCAGCGCAGATTTCATGCGCCGGAGATTACAACATCCGGCGGCATCCGGGACGGCAGCGGCATGGAATCTTCGCGGCGCCGCCCGTGTTGTAGTCGTAGGTCAGCTCCTCGCCCTTCCGGATCGCGCGCGACGCGCGGATCCAGATCTGCTGCCCTTCGATGTCGACGTAGCAGTTCGGATGGCACCGGTGGTTCACGTACCGCGCGATGTTGCCGCCGAACGCGGCGTCGCGCGCGCGGCGCTTGTCGATCGTGAAGATCCAGATGCGCTGGCGCGGCAGATACCGCTGTTCGCGGCGCCAGGCCTCGGTCTGCGAGATCAGCTGTCCCTTGTACTCGACGATGCGCGCGTCCTTCTCGATCGGCTGGCCCGCATACACGCCCCAGCCCGAGATCCGCGATCGGCGCCTCACCACATGCGGCAGTCCGCGCGTCAACGCGCGGCCGCCGGCATCAGCGTGACTTTGACGTAGCGGCTGGTGTCGAGATACTTCTGCGCCGCGCGCTGGAGGTCGTCGCCCGTCAGTGTCCGGATCTGCGCCGGCACGTCGAGCACCGCTGGCAGGTCCGACGCATCGCCGTCCTCGTACGCCTGCGAGATCTGCCCGAGCAGGAACCGGTTGTCCTGGCTGTTCTGCTCGTATTCACGAACGAGCGTGTCGCGGATCCGGGCCATCTGCCCTTCGCCGAAGCGCGTCCCCTTCACGTACTCGATCTCCGCGAACACGCGGCGCACGAGGGCGTCGGTGCGCGCGGGATCGCACGTCCACTCGATCCGCACGGTGTACTCGGGATGCGGAAGCCTGTCGGCGTCGGGCGTCGCGGTGATGCTGTAGGTACCGCCGAGCTCCTGCCGGATCGTGTCGAACAGTCTCGACTGCAGCAGCATCGTCATCGTCCTCAGCGCGAGCCGGTGCTGAAGGTCGTACTCGAACGGCCCGGAGAACACGATCGCCACCTGGCTCTTCGGCGCGATGCCCTGCTGGATCGTCTTCTCGACGACGGTCGTCGGCTTCGCGATGTGGAGGTCGCGCCACTTCTCCGGCGTGTGCGTCGCGGGAAGACTGGCGATGTAGGTCTCGACGAGCGGCTTGATCGTGTCGATCGTGAAGCTGCCGACGAAGATGAACGTGAAGCGGCTGGCGTCGCCATAGCGCGCCTTGTAGAACGCGAGCGACTTCGGGAGGTTCCACTGGTCGACCGACGCCGGCGTCTCGGGCTGGCGCCGCGGGTGGTTCCCGCTGAGCGCGGCGTCGATCGTCTGGTTGAAGACGACGTCGGGGCTCGCCTGCTGGTTCGCCAGCAGGCTCTTGGCCTGCGCGGCCATCGCCGCGAACGCGTCGGGGTCCGAGCGCGGCTGCGTGAAGCGGAGGTACAGCAGCTGGAACAGCGTTTCGAGATCCTGCGGCGTGCTGCCGCCGCCCATACCTTCGTCGATCTCGTTGATGAACGGCGCGACGACGACCGCCTTGCCCGTGAGCATGCGATCGAGGATGACGCTGTTGAACCCGCCGGCGCCGCTCGCCGTGACGACGGCGTCGGCGACGCGCGCCGGCACGAAGTCCGCGTCGGAGGCCAGCGACGTGCCGCCCTGCGCGGTGGCGCGGAACAGGATCTGATCCTCCTTGAGCGTCGTCGGCTTCAGGACGACCGTCGCGCCGTTCGAGAGCGTCCATTCGGTGACGCCGGTGTCGCCGCGTACCGACGTCTTCGCGATCGCGCCGCGCTTGGGCGTCTCGGGCAGGAGCGTCGCGCCAGCCGCGGCGTCCACGTAGGCCTCGAGCTTCTTCGTGGACGCGGCGGTGACGACCGCCGCGAGCGCGGACTCGCTCGGCAGCGTGACACCGGCCGCGTCGGGCCCCGAGATGATCACCAGGCGGTTGCGCTCGGGAAACCAGTCGGCGGTCAACGCGTTCATGTCGGCGAGCGTGACCTCGGGCAGGAAGCGCCTGTGGAACGCGAGCTCCTGCCAGATGGTGGGCAGCGCCTCCGATTGCAGGAAGTTGCGCGTGTACTCGTCGGCGCGGCTGGCCGACTCGCGGTCGGGGCTTTCGGTCACCGCGCGCTCGTAGCCGAGCATCATCGCCTGCTTCGCGCGATCGAGCTCGCCCGCGGTGAACCCGAAGCGCGAGACGCGCTGCATCTCGGTGACGAGCGAGTCGAGTCCGCGCGACACGCCGTCGTTGGAGACCAGCGCCTGCAGGAGTGCCTCGTCGCGGCTCTTAGGCGCGGGGAACAGACTGCGATCGGCCGCCGCCCGCAGGAAGGGCGGATTCGCCGTCTGGCTCAGCTCGTCGAGGCGCGCCCCCAGCATCGCCGCGAAGAGCTGGTCGCGCATGATGTCACGATAGCCGCCGACGGTTCCCTGGTTCCGCGCCGGCCGCAGGTTGGAGAGCTGCACGACCGTCGACGTCGTTTCCTTGTCGGTCACGAACGCAAAACGCGTCGCGTCGTGGTCGGGCACGTCGAAGGCCGGCCGCGGCCGCGCCCCCAGCGGGGACTTCAGCGACGAGAAGTGATCGCGGATCATCGCGACCGTGCGGTCGCGATCGACGTCGCCGACGACGATGACGGCCATGAGATCGGGCCGGTACCAGTCGCGGTAGAACCGCAGCAGCGTGTCGCGCTGCGCGCGCTCGATCACCGTGGGATCGCCGATCGGACGGCGGTCGGCATAGCGCGATCCCTCGAGCTGCGCGCGGCGGATCTTCTCGGCCGTGCGCTCGCCCGCGCCCAGGTTCATGCGCCATTCCGACAGGACGATCGGACGCTCGCGCTCGATGCCTTCCTGATCGAACGTCGCGCCCTGCGCCCAGTCCTCGAGCACGAGCAGGGCGCGATCGAGCACGCCGGACACGTCCGTGGGAACGCGCAGGGTGTACTGCGTGTCGTCGAACCCGGTGGCGGCGTTTGCGTCGGCGCCGATGCTCAGCCCCAGCGACGAGAGAAAATCCGTGATGCTCTGTCCCGGGAAGTGCCGCGTGCCCTCGAACTCCATGTGTTCGACGAAATGCGCGAGGCCGCGCTGGTCCTCGTCCTCGAGCACCGAGCCCGCCTTGACGACGAGCCGGAGCTCGGCGCGGCGCGCCGGCTTGCCGTTGGGACGGACGTAGTAGCGCAACCCGTTGGGCAGCGTCCCCACGACCGCCTCGGGGTCGAACGGCATCAGCTGCGAGAGCGGGTAGGATGCAACGGAGGCCGCCGACGTCTCGCGGCCGGACGGCTGGGCCTGCTGCGCAGACGCGAGCTGGGCAGCGGCCAGGAATCCGGCGAGGAACACGGCGACGCCGGCACGGGTGCGGGAAAAGCTCATGTACCGATCCTACACGCAGCTTTCGGTCGATGTGGAAGACCGCCGGGATGCCCGGTGGCAGCGGGAGGGGGCCCGCCAGGTCGAGACGGCGTTCGACGCCGAGCGCTTCGTCGAGCGGGTGGGTTTTGCCTCGTGCCTGACCGACGCCCGGCGCCCCGGCCCGTCGCTCTACGTGGCAGTCTGCGGCCGCCGCGACGCCATCATGCCGCGCAACGTCCAGAAGGACGAGGAGGCCTCCCACACCTGGCTCCTCAAGGATGATGTCGTCCGCCGCGGCAAGGTGTATTACGGCAAGCTCGCCGGCGCGAGGACGATGTTCGTGGCGCCGCGCATGATCCGCTATTTCCACGCGATCTGGGGGATGCGCCGCAGCGAGGAGCCGAAACGGCTGAGCCGGACGGCCCAGGCCATCCTGCGGGTGCTCCGCCGCGAGTGGGAGATGGCCACCTCGGATCTGCGGACCGACGCGGGCGTCAAGGATCGCGCGAAGTTCTCGCGCGCGCTCGACGAGCTGCAGGCCGCCATGCTCGTCGTGCCGAGCGAGGTGTACTACACGCCGAAGTTCACCTACGTCTGGACGCTGGCGGTCGGACGGTTTCCCGATGAACTCCGGCGCCGGACGCCGCGCGGCACCGCGCTCCGCGAGATCGCGCGCTGTTTCCTGACGGGCGCCGGCACGACCGTGCCGGGCGAGCTCGCGCGCGTGACCGGCCTGTCGCGGCCCGACGCGGGACTCGGCAACCGCGCACTCGTCGCCGAGGGTTTCGCGACGTCGCCGTCGCGCGGCGTGTACGTCCTAGCCTCGCACGTCGACGCGCCCCGTCAGGGCGCCGATCCCGAACAAGACGATGATCACCGCAACGACGAGGAGCTGCTGGAACCACCATTGCGGAACGACGCGTGACAGCGTACATCGCTCGGGATGCGCCGGGTCGTAATAGACCGTGACGAGCTGATCGAGCGTGAAATCGAGACGCGCCGGCCTGAGACTCGACGCGATGTTCCACCCGAACAGACTGTCGCCGAACTGGATTCGGGTGCCCTGCAGCGTGCGTCCGTTCACCGCGTACTCGTACTGCACGAGCGTGCGATAGTTGCGGCCGCCCGTCCCGTCGTGGGCGCTGGTGGCGAGCGACGCCGACAGGATGCGCCCCTGCGTCTGCGACCACGTCACGCTGCCGCGCGCCATCAGATACAGCGCGCCGACGCCGATCAACAGCGCGGCGCCGATCAGGATCAGGAACACGCCGACGACGACAGGCGTGGTCATCGTTCTTCGACGCGGCGGAGGATGGCGACCAGCTCGTGGCCGCCGAACGCGGTCTTCCCGACCGTCATGCCGAGGACTTCATAGCCGGCCGCGCCGACCTGCAGCAGCTCCTTCTGCAGCGTGGAGGTCTTCGTCGTCGCCAGCAGGCGGTAGGCCGACCGCGGCGCCTCGGCGTCCTTGTCGCGCTCGAGGATGCAGACGACCTCGTCGCCGTTGAACGCGCTCTTGAACACCGTCTGCGCGCGGTACTCGAAGCCCTGCTCCGCGGCCGCCTGCAGCTCCTTCTCCATCGTCGAGGTCCGTGACGTGGCGAGGAGCTTGTACGAGACGCGCGGTTTCGCGCCGGCGCGCCGCGCCATCACGACGACGACTTCGTTCCCGCCGCTCGCGGTCTCTCCGCCCATCGCCGACTTGAAGCGGAAGCCCTGGTCGGCCGCGCTATTGAGCTCCATCTCCATGGTGTGCGTCATCGACGTCGCGAGCACCTTGTACTCGTAGCCTGGTTTGTCCTGGGCCAGAACAGCGTGGGTGAACATGGCAGCGACGGCCGCCAACGCGATCACACGGGTGGCGATGCGCACGAGACGCTCCTCTTCTTGTTGTCTGGGGACGCGTCTACCATACCACCCCGTCGTCCTGGGCCGCCGTACAATGCGGCATGGCGCGCCGGAAGACCGGATCGTCGTTCGAAACCGTTCGCACGATCGCGAAATCGCTCCCCGATGTGGAAGAAGGCACGATGTACGGCACGCCTGCGATCAAGCTGCGCGGAGCGCTGCTCGCGTGCATCGCGTCGCACAAGTCGGCCGAGCCCGGCACGCTCGTCGTGCGCGTGAGCATCGAGCAGCGCGACGCGATGATCGAGGACGATCCGGCCACCTACTATCTGAAGGATCACTACGTCGGCTACCCGTGCGTGCTCGTGCGGCTCGCGCGGATTCACCCGGACGCGCTGAGCGATCTGCTGCACGCCGGCTGGCGGTTCGTGGACGCGACGACACCCAAACGCCGCGCCCGACATTCGGGTTCGGCGCGGCGCCGGTCACGCACGTACTCGCGCAGAGCCCGCGGAGGTCGCAGAAGAGACTAGCCACACGATCTCTGCGTGCTCTGCATCCTCCGCGCGAGTACGTGCGTGACAGCCGCCGCAAGCGTTTATGTTGCCCCCGCCGCTACTCGTCGCGCAGCGCTACCACTGGATCGACTCTCGTGGCGCGCAACGCGGGAATGTAGCTCGCGATCGCCGCCGTCGCGATCAGAATCAGCGGCACCACCGAGAACGTCGCGAGGTCGCGCGCGCTGACACCGAACAGGAGGCTCTCCATCACGCGCGTCAGCGCCACGGCGCCGACGAGGCCGATGACGCTGCCCGCGATCGTCAGCTCGAGCCCCTGCCGCAGCACCATCAGCAGGATGCGCCGCCGCTCCGCGCCAAGCGCCATCCGCACGCCGATGTCGTGCGAGCCCTGCGCGACGAGGTGCGACATCACGCCGTAGACGCCCACGATGGCGAGCAGCAGCGCGAACGCCGCGAACGCGCCGAGCATCAGCGTCGAGAACCGCTGCCGCGCCAGCGACGCCGACATCCGGCCGTTCATCGTCTGCACGTCGTAGACGGTGATCGTCGGGTCCATCTCGTGGATCTTCTGCGTCAGCGCCTTGGCGACCAGCCCGGGATCGCTCGATGTCCGGGCGACCTGATAGCCGCCCCAGACGCCAGGCTGGTAGACGACGATCCGGCCGTCGATGTCGAGCCCATACTGCTTCACCGTGCCGACCACGCCGACGATCGTCATCTTCTGCTTCGGATCGTTCCAGAGGTGCTTGCCGATCGCGTCGCCGGCCGGCCAGAACCGCTGCGCGAATTTCTGATCGATGACGCAGACACCCTCCGCCCCCGGCACCACGTCGGCGTCGGTGAACGCCCGTCCCTGAATCACGCGAATCCGCATCGCCCGGAAGTAGTCCGGCGTCGCGCCGCGGCGATCGACCTGCAGCTCCTGCCCGGGCTGCGGTGTCCACCCCTCGACGTTGATCGATCCCCAGCCCACCGACGAGGTGAACGGCAGCGCCGAGACCGCGCCGCGCGCCTCGATGCCGGGCACCGCGGAGAGCGCTTCGTGAATCGCCTTGTAGTGCGCCATCCGTCCGTCGCGGTCCTTGAACTGGCGCGCGCTGCCGCCGACGCGCAGCGAGACGACGCCGTCGGGCTCGAAGCCGGGCGACACCTGCTGCAGGCTGACGAAGCTGCGAATCAGCAGGCCTGCGCCGATGAGCAGCATGAGCGAGATCGCCACTTCGGCGACGACGAGCAGGCTCCGCAACCGCCGGCGCGAGTGGCCGAACCCGCCCTCGCCCTGCGCGTTCCGTCCGCCGGCTTTGAGCGACGTGTTGAGATCGACGCGCGCCGCGCGCAGCGCCGGCGCCAGGCCGAACAGCACGCCCGTGACGACCGAGACGGCGAACGTGAAGGCGAGCACCGTCCCGTCGAGCCCGATCGCGTCGATGCGCGGAATGTTTCCGGGGTTGATGGCGCGAACGATGCGCAGGGCGAGAAAGGCGACGCCGAGTCCCGCCACGCCGCCGAGGACGCCGAGCATCAGGCTCTCGGTCAGGAGCTGCCGCGCCAGGCGCGCCCAGCCGGCGCCGAGCGCGGTGCGCACGGCGATTTCCTTCTGCCGGCCGCTCGCGCGCGTGAGCAGCAGGTTCGCGACGTTGGCGCACGCGATCAGCAGCACGAGCGCCACCGATCCGAGCAGCACGAGCACCGCGCGACGGACGCTGCCGACGACCGATTCGACGAGCGGCACGGTGTCGATCGTGAACGTCCGATCGCGCTTGTCCTTGTCGCGGATCCGCGCGGCGATCGCCGCCACGTCGTCGTGCGCCTGCGCCATCGTCACGCCCGGTTTGAGCCGCGCCATCAGGTTGTAGTTCTCGTCGCCGCGGCGCTTCACCGCGTCGGCGCCGAACGGCAGCGGGACGAACACGTCCATCTGGCGGATGCTCGAGACCGTCGGCATGATCTCGTCGTTCATCAGGAAGTCCGGCGAGAGCACGCCGACGACCTGGTATTCGTTCTTCGCGTCGCCTCCACCGGCGCCGAAGCCGTTGAGCTGAATCGTCCTGCCGACGACGGCCGGATCGCCGCCGTACGTGCGCGTCCAGAACGCGTGGCTGAGGATGACGACGGGCGGCTGTCCGGGCGCGTCCTCGTCGGGACGCAGCAGCCGGCCGTAGAGCGCCTTGCCGCCGAGCAGGTGGAAGAGACTCGACGACGTCGCGAGGCCTTCGACGCGCAGCGGATCCGTCTGGCCCATCAGCGAGCCGGCGCGTCCCTGTGAGATCGACATCTCCTCGAACGATCGGTTCTCGGTCTGCAGGTCGACGTACTGTCCCGGAGACGGCCAGTCCTGCGGAATGTTGATCCCCGGCGATCGCAGCCACAACACCGCGAGCCGCTCGGGGTCCGGATACGGCAGCGGCTTGAGCAGGAGCGCGTTCACGACGCTGAAGATGGCGGTGTTGGCGCCGATGCCGATCGCGAGCGACGCGACGATCACCAGCGTCAGGGCCGGGCTGCGCCGCAGCGTGCGGAGGGCGTAGCGGACGTCTTGCAGGAATGCGGACATCGAATCACCTCGCGGCGGTGAACAGAGTACTCCTGGGAAGAGACGGATTTCGCGGCAGTTTGGTTGGGGTGCACATCACGATACGTGCGAGAGTTCCGCCTTCCAGCGTCCGAGCTGCCGGATGACCATGCGGCGCTGTGCTTCACTTGGCATCGGCTGCGCGGCGATCGCCTGTTCGCATTCGTCGAGCTTCGCGGCGGCACCGTCCACCTGCCCCCGCGCCTGGAGGACCGCGGCCTCGGCGCGCGTTCTCAGCCAGGCCGGCGAATCGAGTGGAAGATCGTCGCGCCATGCCAGGGCGAGATCGGGCCGGTTCCGGCGTCTCGCCTGAAACACGGCGGCGTCGCTGATGAGCCCCGCGCGAAACGGCGGCGGCACGTACCTCGCGTACCTCAGGCTCGTCTCGAGCAACCGGGCCGACCGCTCGTCGTCGCCCGCGTAGAATGCCGACGCGTACGCGACCGCGTGCGCGAAGGACGTCTCGGCCGAGTCGTCCTCCAACGCGACGACAGCAGCGATGTCGGCCGCCGGCAGTTCGTCCGGCGCCACGCCGTCGTGGAAGGCGGCCACGACAGACATCAGCGTCAACCACCGGCGGCTCCACGCGTCATCGCGCAGCAGTCTCACGATCCGCCATCCGTCGAACGCGACGGCCCCTGCGCGCACGGGCAGCAGATCGAGGGCGCTCAGCAGGCAGCCGACCGCGAGCACCGCGGACGCCGGACCCACGACGGCGCCTGCCAGGAGCGCGCCCGCGCCGACCGTCACACACGTGAGCGGCCCGGCCGCGACGAGCGCGATGGCGCGCCATCGCAGCCGATCGCGGGTCGCCGGAAACATGCTCACCCATCCCCCGGACCACGCCAGCGAGCCGCGATGGATCGAGACCCGAAAGTGGTGATCCAGCTTGAGCGGCCCGATCGCGATCGTGTGGAAGCGAAACCCCGCGAGCAGTCCGCCGACGACGTGCCCGCATTCGTGCAGGACGACGATGGCGATGCTCGCAAGTCCGACCAATGCGGCGGCAAGGATCATCCCGCCGGATGTCCTCGGGAACGTCAGCGCGTCCAGGAAGCGCGGGTGCGGCATCGCGATGCCGCGACGAGCCAGGGTCACCCTCACCATCGAGACGCTCAGGGCGATCACGACGCCGACCATCACACCGACGCCGGCGATGATCCGCGACCCGCGCCCCGGCCGAACGGGCGGTGGCAGGGGAAGCTGACGATCGAGCAGCGGCGTCACGCCCATGGGTGTGCTATAGGTTCTGCACGATGATGAAGCTGGCGGCGGCGATTGTAGCGTGTCTCGCGGCGTCGGCGGCGGGCGCGCAGGATTCAGCGGGGACGAAGCCCGTCGTCGCGTTCGAAACCGCGAAAGGCACGATCGACATTGAAGTCGACATCGTGCACGCGCCGATCACGGGCGCCAACTTTCTCAAGTACGTCGACGGCCGGTTCTACGACGGCGGCGTGATCAACCGCGCGGTGCGGCCCGACAACACGACGCGGCACGACGTCGAAATCCAGGTCATCCAGTTCCAGAGCGATCGCGCGCGGCGGCCGGACATGTTCGCGCCGATTCCGCTCGAGCGGACGAACGCGACGGGACTGAAGCATGTCGACGGCACCGTGTCGATGGCGCGCGCCGGCCCCGACACCGCGCAGGCGTCGTTCTCGATCGTCATCGGCGATCAGCCCGAGATGGACTTCGGCGGCAAGCGGAATCCCGACGGGCAGGGCTTCGCGGTCTTCGGCCGCGTCGTGAAAGGCATGGACATCGTGAAGTTGATCCAGGCATCACCGACAGGCCAGCGCGGCGGGTATGGAACGGAAACACTGGACCCGCCCATCGCGGTCGTACGAGCCTATCGAATCCCTCATCCCTAATCCCCGATCCTCGAATCCCGCATCCCTGGTCCCAAATCCCGATCCCGAATCCCGAATCCTCGAGTCCGACTCGGGATTCGGATCCGGGAATCGCGATTCGGGATTCGGGATGCGGGATTCGAGGATCAGGGATTAGGGACCAGGGATTCGTTCACTGATGCCGTAATGCGACGATTGGTTCGATCGACGCGGCGCGGCGAGCGGGGATCAACGTCGCCGCGAGCCCAGCGGTGGCTAGCACCAGCGCGATAGCCGCAAAGACGACGGGGTCCCAGGGCGTGACCCCGAACAGAATCAGGCGCATCTGCTGGCCGAGCCAGCCGCCGGCGCCGAGGCCGAGCGCCATGCCCGTCACGAGCAGCACCGCGCCCTGGCGGAGCACCATCCACACGATGCCGGACGGATCCGCGCCGAGCGCCATGCGCACGCCGATCTCCTGCGTGCGGCTGCGCACGCGGAACGCCATCACACCGTAGAGGCCGGCGGCCGACAGCAACAGCGCCGCGAGTCCGAACGAGGAGAACATCGTGCCGAACAGCCGGATCGGCCAGTTCTGCTCGTAATACATCGTCGCCAGCGTCGTCACGTCCGACAGCGGCAGATCGGGATCGAGCCGGGCCGTCGCGTGCCGCGCACCCTCCGCCACCTGGACGGCGTCGCCGGCGATGAGCAGCTTCAGCCAGGGCGCCGGCGCCTGCGCGATCGGCAGGATGACGGCGTCCGGCATGGTCGACGCGCTCGTGACGTTCGCGAAGACCAGCCGAGGGACGACGCCGACTATGGTGTGCCAGGGCGACGAGGCGTCCTCGCCGACCTGAATTCGGCGGCCCAGCGCGTTGCCGTTGAACAGCCGCTGCGCGAGATCGATCGTGACGATCGCCACGGGCGGCTGACCGGCGCGATCGTGCCCGTCGAAAAGGCGCCCCTGCACTGGCGCGATCCCGAGGACGTGGAAGAAATCCACCGAGACGGCTAGCCGCCGCGATCGCGGACGACGCTCCACGTTCGGCTCCGGCGGCGTGTCGTCCGGCATCACGGGTTCGGAGCCCGCGTTGTCGGGTATCGCGGTCGTGACCGCTGCGCCGCTGACGCCGGGTTCCTCCCTGACGAACTCGAGCAGGCGATCGGTCGCCCGCGCGAGGGAGGCAGGATCGGGATACTGCGTGTCGGGCAGGGTCAGGCGCGCGTAGAAGCGATCGGTGCGGAACGGAATGTCCATCCGCGTGACCGCCAGCACGCTCTTGATGCACAGGCCCGACACGATCAAGAGGGTGGACGACAGCATGATCTCGGCGACGACCAGCACGCGGCTGAAGCGGACCATGCGGAGGCCCGCCGTCGAGCGCCCGGTGTCCTTGAGCACGCCGAAGATGCCGATGCGCGACGCGCGGAGCGCCGGCGCCAGGCTGGACGCGAGCGCAGCGACGGCGGTAAGCCCCGCGGTGAACAGCAGCACGCGCGCGTCGACCCGGACGTCGATCCAGAACGGCGGCGAGTTGTCGGCCATCGTGGCGTTGAAGAAAGCGACGCCGCCGTACGCGATCCCGATGCCGGCCGCCGCGCCGGCCGCCGCCAGCAGCAGACCTTCGATCAGGAACTGGCGGATCACGCGAGCGCGCGACGCGCCGATCGCGAGCCGGATGCCCACTTCGCGCACGCGTCCGGCGGCGCGCGCGAGCAGCAGGTTCGTCACGTTCACGCACGCGATCATCAGCACGCCGAACACCGCGACGAGCATCATCGTCAACGTCCCGGACACCTGGCGCGCGATGAACCGCTGGATATAAGGAATCGCGGCGGCCTTCAGATTGGGAATCGACTCGCGCGATCCGATCGGTTCGGTCAGCGCGCGGAACTCGGTGGTCGCCGCTGCCGCGTCGACGCCGTCGCGCAGCCGCCCGAAGACTTGCACGCGGCGCGCCGCCCTGCGGACCGGCGCCGCCCGCGCGGTGAGCGGCAGCCACAGATCCGAGTCGTGCGGAAAGCCGAACCTCGCCGGCATCACGCCGACGACCGCCATGGGAACGCGGTCGACGCGGATGAGGCGCCCGACGATCGCCGGATCGGCCTCGAACTGACGGCGCCACACCCCGTCCGAGATCATGACGGCCGGCGGCGCGCCGTCGAGCGCGTCGGCGTCGGTCAGCGCGCGGCCCATCGACGGCGCGACCCTCAGGAGCGCGAACGTGTTCGCGGTGATGCGCGCGGCCTGATAGTGCCTCGGCGTCACGCCGTCGGCCGAGACGTCCGCGCCGTCGTCGGAGAACGCCGCCAGATCCTCGAACGACCGCTGAGCTGCGCGCCACTCCACGTAGTCGTTGATCGGGATGTCACCGGGCAGCCCGTTCGAACGACGATCGGAGAGCTCGCCGACGTAGAGGAGGCGATCGGCGCGCTCGAACGGCAGGCCCCGCAGGAACACGCCGTCGACGATGCAGAACATCGTCGTCGTCAGCCCGATGCCGAGCGCGAGCGCGACGGCCGCGAGCGCGGTCGTGCCCGGCTGTGTGAGGAGCGATCGAATGCCAACCTGGAGATCGCGCGCGAAGTGATCCATGCGGATCCTTACGCGGCGCCGGCGATCCGGTTAACAGGGGGCGCTATCGCGTCGGCCGGATGAGGCTGTCGTCGTAGCCGAGCGACACCAGTTCCTCGAACGCCGCCCACACGTCTTCCGGGATGTGCTGTTCGATCTGGAATCCCCTGTCCGCGTAGATCCGGATCCGCTGGAGGTCGCCCGCCATGATGCCGACGACCTCGTCGGCCGAGAGCGCGCTGTTCGAGTAGCGCGCGAGGTAGTCGCCGAACGACACGGGCGGCGACGTCACCACGAGCTCCTTGCCGGGCCACACTTTCTCGAACGTCGCGTAGCTCCGCCGTTCCATGTATGGCTTCTGCACGAGGATGAAGCGGGCCGGATCGAGCCCCTTTGCCTCGAGCAGCTCGCGGGTCAGACGGACGTTCTCACCGGTGTTGGTGGATCGGTTCTCGATCAGGATGCGGTCGGCGGGCACGCCCATCGCGATCGCGATGCGGGCGAACTGATCCGCCTCCGGCTCCTGCCACAACCGTTTCGTGATGGCGCCGAGCCCTCCGGAATAGATCAGGAGCGGCGCCCATCCGTCGAGCCAGAGCTGCGCGCCGTGCTCCGCCACCGCGGTGTCGTGGCTGCAGAGCACGAGGATGACGTCCGCGGCCACGAGCCGATGCCCCATGTGGTGGTAGTCCCAGATCTTTTCCGCAAGCGCCCGGACGCGATCGTTCATGTGTGCGGCATGATATCCGACGGCCGACGCTCACGCTCCGGGCACACAGATCACAAAGGACACGAAGATGACGACGAAGAGGGCCGCCGAGGGTGCTCAGCCGCGACTCCGTCTGTCTTGTCCGTGCTTATCCGTGTTTATCCGTG
>Ga0066903_100000078_pt1 | contig 42413 bp, 33 predicted proteins | sample PanSoiMetaGPlot1_FD_67491 | JGI IMG/M metagenome (GOLD analysis project Ga0066903, IMG submission 67491) | Tropical forest soil microbial communities from Panama analyzed to predict greenhouse gas emissions - Panama Soil - Plot 1 (version 2) | ecosystem: Environmental > Terrestrial > Soil >... | reverse complement strand
TCGTCGACCGTCTGCGCGAACGCGAACACGCCCGTCGCGATCAACACCAGATCGGGATATTCCTTGCGCCGCTCGAGATCGGCGAGGGCCGACTTCGCCTTGACCGCGTACTCCAGCATGCGCACCTCGGGACGGTTCGCGCGCGCCAGATCCTCGTAATAGGTGACCAAGCGTTCCTTGATCTCGGGCGGCTCGAACTCGTCGTCGTCGACGTCGATGTCGGGGGGCGCGTCCGGGCCGAGCAGGGTGCGGAGGCTCTCGCGCGCGATCCCCTGCAGCCGCTTCGCCTCCAGGATGCGCGCGTCCAGCTCGGCGCGGACGGTGCGCATGCGCAGCCGGTCGGTCACGCTGACGTTCCCGGTCCCGTTCGCCAGGTCCTTGTCCAACTTCTTCAGCGCGTCGTCGACGTAGCCGGACCCCTCGTCGAGCATGTCGATCACGTCGCGCGCGAACTTCAGGCCGTAGTAGGCCTTGCGCACGTTCAGCTCGATGTCGGCGCGCGCCCCCGCCTCCTTCTGGCGGGAGATCGCCACGCCCGCCTCCGCCGCCGCGATGCCCGCCGAGATCTTGCCGAAGTCGAACACCGGCTGGATCAACTTCACCTCGGTGCGCGTGAACACGCGGTTCCACGAGACGTCGGTGATGCGCGCTTCGGGCGTGGTCGTCTCGAGGCACGGGTCGGTGGCGCTGGTTCCGGCCACGCCCGAAAACGGGTTGGTGCAGTGAATGTTCGGCGACGGTCCCAGCACCGACAGCAGATCGCCCTGCGGCAGCCAGTTCAGCTTCGCCTCGGTCACCTGCGCCTCGGAGGCCGAGGTGGCCGCCGCGCTCGCCGCCAGACCCGGGTTGCCGCGCGCCATCTCCAGCATCTGGGGCAGCGTCATCTTCTTGGCCCACGCCGGCGATGCCGCGCCGGCGACGACGAACGACAGAAGGAGCAGACAGGTCAGGTGACGGGCCAAACACGGTCGTCCGATCATGGCGTCCACTATACAGGAGGCGACCGTCGGGCCGCAGGCGCGATCGCCCTAAAGGGAACCCTGAAAGGGTGGACGGGCGCGCGCTCGGGGGAGTCCCGTTTGACCCCGCCGCCCGACGGTGATACCCGCTTGGCGATGCCAGGAACGCGACGCAAGCACACGCCGCGCGCATCGCGCGTCGAGACCGAACAGCTGGTGCTGCCCGGCCTGACCAACACGCACGGCACCATCTTCGGCGGCATGCTGATGCAATGGATCGACATCGCGGCCGGGATCTCTGCCGCCCGTCACTGCAGCGGACCGGTCGTGACCGCGTCGATGGATCGCCTGCACTTCCTTCACCCGATCCGCCTGGGCGAGGTCGTCACCGTGCAAGCGCAGGTCAACTTCGTCGGCCGCACGTCGATGGAGGTCGGGGTGCGCGTGCTGGCCGAGGATCAGAACGTGGGCGGCCGCCGGCAGACGACGCGCGCCTTCCTCACCTTCGTGGCCGTGGACGAGAGCGGCCGGCCACGTCCGGTCCCGCCGCTGTCGCTCGAGACGTCCGTCGATCGGCGCCGCTTCGCCGATGCGCGCGTGCGCCGCGCCGTGCGCCTGCGCGAGCGGCGCGCTATGAAGAAGCCGTGATTCACACGGACGATCTCGGCCTGCTCGCGCGCGAGGCGGTCCTGCGCGTCGAAACGGGACGGGAGTTGATCGTGGCGACCGGGGCCGATCGGGTCCGCTTCCTGCACGGCATCGTGACCGGCAACGTCGCCGGCACGCCGGTCGGCGGCGGCTGTCCGTCGGCCCTGCTGACCCCGAAGGGGCACGTCGTCGCCGACATGCGGATGTTCGTGCGCGAGGATGCGATCTGGATCGTGGTCGACGCCGGCCAGGCGGAGGCGGTCGCGGGCACGCTGTCGCGCTACGCGATCATGGACGATTTCGCGGCCGCGCCGCGCGCCGACTTCGCGTTCTCGTCGCTGCTCGGCCGGGCGGCGGCGGCGCGGCTAGCGGCCATCGGCGTCGACCCGGCCCGTCTCGAGGCGCTCGCGGCCGGGCCGGCGCTGGGCCACGCCACCGTCACGACGAACGACGGCGAGCTCTGGATCGCGCGCGTGCGCGAGCTGGGCGAGGACGGGTTCTGGCTGGGCGCGCCGCCGTCGGCGCTGGCGTCGGTCCACGCCCGGCTCGCGGCGGCCGGCACGCCCGCGCTGGAGCCGGAGGCGGCCGAGGTCGCCCGCATCGTCGCGATCGAGCCGCGCTTCGGCGCGGAGATCACACCCGATTACTTCCCGATGGAGGTCGGCCTCAATGCCGCGATCGACTACGGCAAGGGGTGTTACCTCGGTCAGGAGCCGATCGTCCGCATCCGCGACCGCGGCCACATCAACTGGCGGTTGGTCGGGCTGGACGTCGTCGGCCCGCGCGATCCCGCGCCGCACGACGCTCTGGAGAGCGACGCCAAACCGAAGGCCGGCCGCGTCACCAGCGCCGGCCGCCTTCCCGGCGGTGACGGTGTCGCGCTCGCGATGCTGCACACGAGCGTGTCCGTCGGCGCCACGATCCACATCCGCCACGGCGACGAACGCATCGAGGCGCGCGTCCGCGCCGAGGCGGCCTAGGGTCGGCGCGTCCGGGTCAGCCCTTGCGGCACTGCTCGTTCCAGCACTTCTCGCCCTTGTTGCACTCCGAGTCGAAGTGGCACTTGCCGCCGGGCGAGTTGGAACACTTGCCGCTGTTGCACTTGGCGCCCCCGCCGCAGTCGGAATCGAAGTTGCACTTGCCGTCGGGGCTGGGGGCGGCGGCGGCCGACGCCGCGAGGCCGATGGACAGGCAGAACGCGAGCAGAAGCGACTTGAGCATGGGCAGACTCCTGGTTGGGGGTGGGTTGGGATCGGTGCTGCCTCGATACTGACGATCCCGCACCGTCCACTGTCGCGCGAAAACGTGCCCCTCGCAATCTGCGCCCGGCCGTCGCCTCAGGCGGGGCCGCGGACCATGCGCACGGCCGCGTAGGCCGGATGGCCCGGGCAAGTCGGCGGGTTCAGCTTGCGGAGCTCGATCTGAATCCGGCGGACGCGCGGAAACCGCTCGCGGATCGCGTCCAGCATCCGGCGCGCCAGCGATTCCAGGAGGTGATGCGGCTCGCCCGTCCCGATGGCGACGACCACATCCGCGACCCGGCTGTAGTCGACCGTGTCCGCGAGCAGATCGCTCTGCTCCGCGACCGCGGCGTCGACGTCCAGCTCGACGTCGACCTCGAACTTCCGCGTCGAGCGGCGCTCGACCGCGGTCGCGCCGTGACGCCCGTCGAATTCGATCCGTTGCAGCGCGAGGGTCAGCATCGCAGGGGGTGGCCGGGCCGCTAACCGGCCGAGCGCTTCCCGGCGGCCGCGGCGCGCGCTGCCGCCTCTTCGCGCTCTTCCTTCTCTTCCTTTTCTGCTTGGGCGTCCTTGCGGAGCTTGCGCTTGATCAGCTCGCGCTTGACCGGCCCCACCTGGTCGATGAGCAGCCGACCGTTCAGGTGATCGGTCTCATGCTGCAGCGCCCGCGCGAAGAGGCCGTCGCCCTCGGCCTCGAACACGTTGCCGTCGAGGTCGCGGGCCCTCACCCGGGCGCGCATCCCTCGCTTGACCGGCACGAAGATGTCCGGAAATGACAGGCAGCCCTCGTCGCCCGTCTGCGACTCCTCGGAAATCTCGACGATTTCGGGATCGATGAATACCTTCGGTGGCGCGTCCTCGGCGCCGCCCGCCACGTGTCCGTCGACGATGAACAGGCGGACCGGCACGCCCACCTGGATCGCGGCCAGACCCGCGCCGTTCGCGGCGTTCATCGTCTCGGTCATGTCGGCGACCAGTTGACGCACGTCATCCCCGACCTCGCCAATGTCAACAGACCGCTGGCGCAGCTGCGGATCAGGGAACCGTAGGATAGATTTCAACGCCACGACCACTCTAAGATGACATCCGCAGAAAATGCGCGCAATGGGTGGTAACTTCGCCCGCCCCAGTCCATCTAAGCAACGATGAAGCTCTTCAGGTACGCGGACGCCGAAATCCCGACCGTTCACGGTCCGTTCCGGCTGTTGGTCTATCGCGACGCCGACGCCAGGGACGGCGATTCCCCGAACGCCGAAGAGCACATGGCGATCGTGCGCGGTGACGTCTCGGGCGCCTCGAGCGTGCTGTGCCGCGTCCATTCGGAATGCTGGACATCCGAGGTGCTGGGCTCGCTCAAGTGCGACTGCCGCGAGCAGTTCGAGGTCGCGCTCGAGCGGATCGCCGCCGAGGGGACGGGCGTGCTCGTCTACCTGCGCCAGGAAGGGCGCGGCATCGGCCTCGGCAACAAGGTGCGCGCCTACGCGCTTCAGGCAGAGGGCGCCGATACGGTCGAGGCAAATCAGGCGTTGGGGTTCGAAGCCGACACCCGCCGCTACGACCTGGCGGCCCAGATCCTGGCCGACCTCGGCGTGCGGTCGATTCGTCTCCTGACCAACAACCCGCTCAAGGTGAAGGGGCTCCGTGACGCGGGCGTCGTCGTGACTGAGCGGATCGCACACTGGGTCGGCGAGAACCAGCACAACGCGGCTTATCTGGCCGTGAAGCGCCGCAAGATGGGCCACCACCCCGACCAGCCCGTTCGCCTGCGGGCCCTGTCGTCTGCTAGAAAACGCTGAGTGGCAGAGACCGTCGAAGAGATCCGCGCCGCCATCCAAAAGGTCTTGGCGCAGACGCAGGATCCGGCGCTCAAGATCGACTTCGTCTCGGCGGGGATGGTGTCGTCGGTCGCCGTCGAGGGCGAGCGCGCGGTCATCGGCATCGAGCTGACGACGCCCGCCTGCCCGTCGCGCGACGCCATCGCCCGATCGATCGAAGCGGCGGTCGGCAAGCTGCCCGGCATCGCCGGCGTCGACGTCCGCTTCACGGCGCGGGTCGCGGGACGTCCCAACCACCCCTCGAATCCGCGTCTCCCCGGCGTCAAGAACATCGTGGCGGTCGCGGCCGGCAAGGGCGGTGTCGGCAAGTCGACGGTCAGCACGAACCTGGCGGCCGCGCTGGCGCGCACCGGCGCCACCGTCGGCATCCTGGACGCGGACGTCTACGGCCCGTCGATCCCCCAGATGATGGGCGTGCCGGAGCGCGCCGCCTCCGTCGAAGCCGGCAACAAGATCGTCCCGGCCGTGCACCACGGGTTGCGGGTCGTCTCGATCGGCTTCTTCGTCGAGCGCGGCGGGGCCGTGATCTGGCGCGGGCCGATGGTGCACAAGCTGTTGCAGCAGTTCATCGAGGACGTCGAATGGGGCGAGCTCGACTACCTGATCGTCGATCTGCCGCCGGGCACGGGAGACGCGCAGCTCTCGCTGTCGCAGCTGTTGCCGGTCACGGGCGCAGTGATGGTGACGACGCCGCAAGAGGTGTCGATCATCGACGTCGAGAAGGCGCTGGCGATGTGGCAGCGCGTCGAGGTGCCGGTGCTGGGCCTGGTCGAGAACATGAGCGGCTTCGTCTGCCCGAGCTGCGGACACCACGAAGAGATCTTCCAGCGCGGCGGCGGGCGGCGGCTGGCGGCGCGCGCCGGCATCCCGTTCCTGGGCGAGATCCCGTTGCAGCCGGCGGTCAGTCGGGCGGGCGACGAGGGGACGCCGATCGTCGTGCGCGAGCCGCAGTCGAAGATCGGCGAGATCTTCGCGTCGGTCGCGTCGGCCATCGCCTGCAACCTGTCGGTGCGCAACGGCCCCCCGGGGCTGGCGGGGGGCGGCAAGCGCAGCTCGAAACTGGCGCTGATCCGCTGATCCGGTGACACCTGCACCTTGCGACGCCTCGGCTTCCAGGTAACGTAGCTTCGATGGCGGTACCACGAGCAGCGCGCGCGGGCGTCGCGGTCGCGCTCGCGCTGGCCGGCGCAGCGTGCCAGCCGCCGCCCTCCTTCGTCTCGGACGCGGGAGGTCCGCGGGACGGCGCTGCCTCCGACGCCGTCGTGCCTGTCGATGGGGCCGACCCCGGCGATCCCTTCGCCGGACAGCGCGCTGCCTGCGCGTTCACCGCAGGCGCGCTCGTGACCAACACGCTGCCGATCACCGAGAGCGAGCGGGCCGCCATCCCGATCCGTCACGTGGTCGTGATGATGAAGGAGAACCGGTCGTTCGACCACCTGCTCGGCAACCTGAGCACATCAGGGCAGCCGGAAGCGGAGGCGATCCCTGCATCGTTCGTCAACCTCGACAATGGCGGCATGTCGGTGGCGCCGTTCCACCTCCGCACGACCTGCGTCAACAAAGACCCGGGCCACCAGTGGGACCAGATGCACCGCCAGGTGCACGGCGGCCTGATGGATGCCTTCGTCACCAACGGCGCCGACACCACCGCCAGCGACGGCCACTTCGTGATGGGGAACTACGAGAACCGCGACCTCCCCTTCTACTACTGGCTGGCGAACACCTTCGCCATCGACGACCACCACTTCGCCTCCGCGCGCAGCGGCACCTGGCCCGATCGCAACTTCCTGCTGCTCGGCACCGCTGACGGCGTCAAGAGTACCTACGCCGGCCTCCCCAACCCGACGACGCCGACGATATTCGATTCGCTGGACCAAGCAGGCGTCAGCTGGGGCGCGTTCACCGACAGCGATCCGTTCGACGGGACGCTGGGATGGACGGCGCCGCACGTCGGTCTGTACACGATAGACGACTTCATGACCGGGCTGCGCGACGGCACGCTGCCGTCGGTGGCGTTCGTTGATTCGGTCGCCTTCCTCGAGGACGAGCACCCGACCGCCGACGTGCAGCGGGGCGAGGCGTGGAGCCGGCGCGTCTACCAGGCGGTCGTCGAGAGCCCGCTCTGGCCGACGATGGCGTTGATCTGGACCTACGACGAGGGCGGCGGCTTCGCGGACCACGTCCCGCCGCCCAACCAGGCCTGCATCGCCCGCCCCGGGAACCCGCTCGACATCCCGTTCACCGAGCTCGGCGTGCGGGTGCCGCTGGTGGTCATCTCGCCCTACGCCCGACCGCACTACGTCTCGCACGTCGTCGAGGAGCACACGGCGATCACCCGTTTCATCGAGACGCTGTTCGGGCTTCCCGCGCTGACCTCGCGCGACGCCAACAGCCCCGGGCTCCTCCACATGTTCGACTTCAGCCGCGCCCCGCAACTGCTGCAGCCGGGCAGCGCGCCGGCCGCCGGCGTCAACGGCTGCAGCGGCAACATCGTGCTCACGACCGACATGCCGAGCTACCCGACGGGGCCCGCGCTGTCGATCACCGTCAGCTTCAAGGGCGTTCCGACGCCGCAGGCGCGCGATCGGATCGGCGTCTACAAGTACGGCGACGTGCCGACCGAGGTGAACGGACAGGAACCGATCGCGTGGGGTTACATCGGCGGTCAGGGCCATAACCCCGGCACCGCCCCCACCGCCGGTACGGTCGTCGTCGACGGCAACGTCGTGGAGTCGGGCGCGTCGTGGCCGCTGGCCAGCGGGCTCTGGATCGCCTACTACCTGCCCGCGCTGTCGACCGGCGCCGACGGGCACACGCCATCAGCATCGGTCGATTTCGAAGTCGACCCCTGAGTCAGAAGCGACGCCGCAGCGATACGCGGCGGACGCAATCGGTTTGCGCAGATTCCATTGAACGCTTGCTGAGTCGTCACGAGCAACACGAAACGCGCGGGCTACAAGCGTCGCGTCCGAACGACTCCAAGGAGGAATTCCATGTTCAAACGAATCACGCGCTTCGTTCCTTTGATCATCGCTGCTGGCTGCACGCAAAACGGCAGCGGCGGCAGCGCCGGTGACCCGGCGGCCATCGTATCCAATCTGATGGGCGGTGGCTCGCTCGGCTTCCACCCGGTGGCGGCTGCGAATCCGAAATCGCCGGGCGTCAGCTCGCCCAACATTCTGCCGCCCGAACTGTTCGAGGGACCGGTGGCGCAGGGCTCGTACGTGCTCGAGAACCCGTCCACCATCACGCTGACGAACGGCGCCACGCTCACCATCAGCCACTACGGCTATGACGACGACGGCCCGCTCCTGCCCGCGCCGGGCGATCTGCCGACCGCTTCGCACAAGGTCGAAGCGACGAAGACCGAGCCCGACAAGAACACGTACCTCGTGCTCTACGGCCAGACCGGCGCCGATCCGAATTACGACTACGGCACGCACTTCCTCTTCCAGGGACACGAACTCGGCGCCGCGACGGTGATCACGCGCGTCAACCTGGACGCGGACGGCGCCCACCGGATCACGGCGATGGCGTCGACCGACTCGACGGGGGCGCCGATCGCCGACATCGATGGCTCGACCTGGGATCCCTTCGCGCAGCGCCTCATCTTCACGACGGAGAACTCGGGCGCGCCGACCTACCAGGCGACACTCGCCTTCCCGTCCGTCGTCGAGGACATCTCGGGCTCGGTCGGCCGCGGCGGCTACGAAGGCGTCCAGAACGACTCCGACGGCAATCTCTGGATCGTCGAGGACATCGGTGGCTCGCGACCTGCCGCGACGCCGCACTCGAAGGTGCCGAACAGCTTCATCTACCGGTTCGTGCCGAAGCAGACTGACAGCCTCAAGGCCGGCAAGCTCCAGGTCCTTCAGCTCACCTCGCTGCGCACCGGCCAGCCCATCGCCTTCCAGTCCGCCGACGCGGCGACCCAGGACATCGTCGACCTGCACACCTACGGCAATGCGTTCGCGACGGCTTGGGTGACGATCCACGACACCGACGTCGACGGCAACGCGCCGTTCAACGCCAACACCCTCGCGAAAGCGAAGCTGGGCACGCCGTTCAAGCGGCCCGAAAACGGCCAGTTCCGCCCCGGTTCGAAGTTCCACGAGTTCTACTTCGACGAGACCGGCGACACCGATGCGACGACCGAGGTGGGCGCGGCGGCTGGCGGCTTCGGCAGCGTGCTGAAGCTCGCGCAGAAGTCGCCGTCAGCCGACACCGGCACGCTCACGCTGCTCTACAACAGCGACGTCTTCCACAGCGGCTTCGACAACTGCGCCTTCGTATCGAAGAACCAGATCGTCTTCGTCGAGGACGCGGGCGACACGCTCCACACGCAGCGCAACGCGCTCGACTCGGCCTACGTGTTCGACGTGACCGTCGATTACTCGCACGGCGCCCAGCCGCCCCGCCTGATCGCCGAGGGACGTGATGCGTCCGCAACGATCGACTCCGGATTCTCGGGCCTGACCGGGTTCCAGAACGAGGGTGACAACGAGATCACCGGCTTCCACGTGTCGAACGGCGATCCGTCGACGGGCGGCATCCTGGGAGCGGGCAACCCGAAGCCGTTCAAGTCCGGCTGGCGCATGTTCTACACGCAGCAGCACGGCGACAACTTCACGTGGGAGGTCGTCCCGGCCGCCGGCGCCCAGCCGTTCGGCGGCGACGTCGACGACTAATCGTCGGCTAGGCAGCGAGCGCACCCGGGCGGAAGCGCGGGTGCCGCTCTTTGCCAGTGACTGATCTAGTCACGGTCACGGTGACCCCAGCCGTGGCCGTGGCCGTGGTGACCGTGGTCGTGGTCGTGGTCGTCGTCGTCCCAGCCACCCTCGTGCCAGTAGTGCCGATGGCCTTCGTGGTCCCAATGGCCCGGATGCCATTCGCGGCCGCGCTGCTCAGGCTCCCAGTGGCCGCCCATCCAGACGTAGCGGCCGCCGCGCCAGACGTGGTTGCCGGGAATCCAGACGAAGCCGGCGCGCGGCGGCGGCATCGCCTCCGCGATCGGGGCGGGGGGCGGCGGCGGCGCGTTGTCCAGGTAGACGGGTGCCGGTGGGGGCGGGGGCGGCGGCGCCGGCGGCAAGGGCGCCGGCACGCCGACGGACACGGTGATCCAGCTTCCGGGGAGCCAGACGTAATGGTTGACCTGCCAGTCCCAGCGGCCGGGCTGCCAGCGAGAACCGGGTCGCTCGCGCTCCCAGTGCCCGCCGGCCCAGACATACCGGCCGTCCCGCCACTGGTAGTTGCCGCCGATCCAGACCTGGCCGCGGCGCGGACCCCAACGCTCAACGACGGGAGCCGGCGGCGCCTGGGTAGGGTACGGCGTCTGCGGCTGGCCGCGCCAAGCCCCTTGGGCGACGACGCGGACTTGCGCCCCCGCCCTCTGCACGACGCCGGTGGGCGCGGGCGAAGTGGGCGGTAGAGCTACAGTGGCCAGAGCGATCTGAAGGGTCAGTGTCAGCATGGTCGGCATTGTAAACCCATCCTCGAGTCGAGTAAGTAACTCGACTCACCAAATCGGTTCGGGTTAGACCGGCCCGGATCGGCGGGTTATTCAGCCGCGACGGTCTGCCACGCGGATCGCGCCGTCACGCGCTGGTACCAGGCGCGAACGCGTTCGTGCGCGGCCAGCGGATCGCTCGGCAGCCGGCGCTTCAACGAAAAGATGATCGACGCGTTCGCGATGTCGGCCAGCGAGAACGGACCGACCAGGTGATCGCCCGTCGCGAGCGTCTTCTCGAGCACGCCGAGCGCGCGCGTCAGTTTGCCCAGCGCCGCGTCGGCGACGGCAGGGTTGCGCTTGGCAGGATCGTCGCTGTTCGTCGCGTTCCACCACTCGCTGTACGCGGGATAGAACGCGGTCGCGGCGACGTCGCTGAACCGCAGGATCTGCGCGCGCGCCTGCAACGTCGCGGCCGTGCCGTCGGCCCGCGGCAGCAGCTGCGCGTCCGGATATTTCTCGCCCAGGTACCAGAGGATCGCGCCCGATTCTGGCAGGGCGAAGTCGCCGTCGACCAGCACCGGCACCTTGCCGTGCGGGTTGATGCGCAGGAATTCGGAGGTGCGGGACTCGCCCTTGCCGAGATCGACCGGCACGAAGTCGTAAGCCGCTCCGATCTCCGCGAGCGCGAAGCGCAGCTTCAAGGTGTTGAACGACTTGTTGTTGCTGCTGCCGTAAAGCTTCATGGCCAGGCGATCTAGCACGGGCCGGCAGCGCGGGCGAAGGCACATCGCCGAAAATCGAAGATCGTTCTTCGATTTCCGAAGTCGAACGCATTCCGTGTCCGCGATCCGATTCGATCAATCGCCGCAAAATCTTGACCTGATTAGCGTTGCGCATCTGGTCGGCACAGTCAGGTGCTGGCCTGACTTTTGTACGTGCCCGCCGCCGGCGCGCGCACATGTCGCGCCGTGCATTCCAGGCGTTCCGTCGGAGGAAACAGAGATGACACGCAAGCTTCTCGGAATTGGCAAGATGACGTTGCTGGCCCTGGCGCTCTGCGGCTACACGTCGCTCTCGGGATGCAGTACGCGATCGATCGGCAACCCGACATCGATCGAGAGCCGTGACAGCAGCGGGACGGTCAGCTTCGCGCTGCAGGTCGCTCCCGGGGTGACCGTGTTGTCGGCCGGCTACATGATCACTGGCCCGAACTCCTTCAGCAAGTCTGGCACGATCGATCTCTCCTCGTCGTCGACGCTGACCGCCACGATTGGCGGGCTGCCGGCGGGCACGGGATACCTCATTACCCTGTCCGCGACCGCCACCGATGGCGCGACGAATTGCGGCGGATCGGCGCATTTCGACGTGACGGCGGGCCACACGGTCATGGTGGTCGTGCCGCTCACTTGCCACGAGCCTCCGCGCACCGGCAGCGTCAGCGTCAGCGGCGTGCTGAACATCTGCCCGGCAATAGACGGCATCACCGCCAACCCGGGCGAGGTCATCGTCGGCTCGTCGATCGCACTTTCGGTGGCCGCGCACGACACGGACTCTGGCCCGAGCCCGCTGACCTACGCCTGGCAGACCAACCTTGGCACGCTGAGCAATCCGTCTTCCTCGACGCCGACATTGAATTGCACGGGCCCCGGTAAGGCAACGGTCAGCGTGACGGTTTCCGACGGCGATCCCGCGCCCAGCTGCGCCGCTACCCTCAGCGCGGACGTGACCTGCACGTCGATCGTCACCGGCGTCGTCGCGAGCGCGGCGCTGGTTCCCGGCAGCCCGACCGACCCGGTCGTGAACGGCGGCCACTATCAGGGCGCGAAGGTCTGCGCCGACGCCAACGACAACGGGCGCTGCGAGACCGGGGAGACGGCGACCACCACCGATGCGAACGGGCAGTTCACGCTCGCCGTCGCCAGCACGGCACCGATCATCGCCGACATCGGCACGGGCGCCGTCAACACCGCCGACGGTTCGACCAACCCGACGCGCAACGTCTTTCGCACGTCGGTCGCGCAGCTCGCCGAACAGGCCGGCAGCGTCGTCATCGGCCCCGCCTCGACGGAGGTCGTGCGCCAGATGGAGGCGAACGGCAGCAGCTACGCGACCGAGAAGGCGAACCTGGCCGCGCGTCTCGGCGTCACGCCCGCGCAGGTGCTCGCCGATCCGGGCGCCGTCTCGGGCGCCGCGCAGACAGCGCTGCTGCGCGAGGAGGTCGTGCTCCAGGGCCGCTTCGCCTACGCCATCACGAAGGTGGATCGCGGCGACCTGTATCCCGACGCGCTGGCCGTGCCGGGAGGTGATCCCGAGCTGACCGGCCTGGCGGGCGTCTCGCCCGCGACCGCCATGACACCGGAGACGCGCCAGCCGATCACCTTCAAGCAGGCCGAGCAGGCGGCGTTCAACGTCGAGGGGATCCCGCGGTACGACCACATCTTCATCGTCATGCTCGAGAACAAGTCGACGCAGGCGATGCTCGGCTCGACGTTCGCGCCGAAGATCAACGGCTACCTGAACGCCGCCAACCGCGCCGCCAGCTACTACGCCACCGGCAACCCGAGCGAGCCGAACTACACGGCGCTCGGCGGCGCCGACGACTTCGGCATCACCGACGACTCGCAGTGGAACTGCGACGCGACGGGCGCCAACGCGCCGGAGGACCTGCCGCTGCCGACGAACGACCAGCCGGGGCTGGCGAGCTCGCCGTTCAACGGGACGTGCACGCAGACGGCGGCCGTCAACCACAACATCAAGAACCGGCCGAACCTGTTCAACGCCATGACCGCTGCTGGCATGAACTGGCGCACCTACAACGAATCGATGAACCCAGGTCAGGACATCCGCACCGACAGCGTCGCGGATCCCGCCGTCATCGCGCTGGACAACGTTTATGCGCCGGGCACGCTGAACGGAAACACTTCGCCGATCGGAACGGTCGGCCTGCAGCTGCCGATGCCGGCCGGTCTCTACAAGACCAAGCACCATCCGGGCATGGCGTATCAGAACGTCCGCAGCGCGCCCGAGTTCCGGTTCTCGAACCGGACGCTGGGCGGCGGCCAGTGGGACGGCGTCCTGATGAACGCCACGAAGTACGCCATCCCGCAGGGCTACGACAGCGACCAGTTCAGCACCGACCTCGCCAACGGCAACGTCGGCGCCCTGAACTTCGTCATCCCCGACCAGTGCGACGACATGCACGGCATCACCGTCCAGGGGACCGTGCCGCCGTCGACGACGAAGGTCACCGCCAGCGACTGCAGCAGCGTATCGAACAACGTCCCGGTGGCGACCGGCGGCAACATCCTGACCCGCGGCGACAACTACGTCGATTTCCTGGTGAAGAAGGTGCAGGCCTCGCCGCTCTGGCAGAACCAGCAGAAGAAGGTGGCGATGGTGCTGATGTTCGACGAGGGGAACTCGACGACGAACCTGAACTCCTGCTGCGGCTGGAAGGCGGGGAAGACGGCCGCGGACACGCCGCTCAAGCAGAACCCGGACGGCACGTTCTCGCCCGACACGTCGGTGAACAACTACCTGAACGGCAACAAGGGCCACGGCAAGAGCATCTTCGTCATCCTGACGAACCAGCCGAACGCGCCCAAGGGGATCAAAGACAACGACGTTTACAGCCACTTCTCGTTCGTGCGGACGCTGCAGGACATGTTCCTGCTCGCCGACCCGGCCAAGGACGGTTCGTACATGAACCGCTCGAAGTACACGGAGAAGTTCATCGCCCAGAACATCCTCAACCTGCCGGAGTACGCGGGCAGCGCCGACACGCACTACGACTCGGTGCGGCCGATGAACCACGCCTACGTCATCCCGGCCACGTACGTGCAGAAGGCGACCGACGACGACACGCAGCCGTTGCAGACCGGCCCTGACGCGACGCAGACGAACGTCTGGTCGATCAAGTAGCAGGTGGAATGATCGGAAAGAAGGTCCTCACGGGCCTGCTGCTCGCCGCTGCCGGGCTTCCGGCGGCGGCGTGCGGCCGTTCCGCGGGAGCTCATCCTGCCGCTGAGGCGCCGGCACCACCGTCGCCCTCGCCCGCCGGAGGCGCGCGCGGTCTCGCCCTCACCTTGGCCGCGCAGGTCGGGCGCGAGATGTTCTTCGACAGGCGCCTCTCCGCCTCGGGCCAGATGTCGTGCGCCACCTGCCACGATCCGGACCACGCCTACGGTCCTCCCAACGATCTGGCCGTTCAGCTCGGTGGTCCAGACGGCCGCGCCGGCGGCACCCGCGCGGTGCCTTCGCTCCGTTACAAGGAGTACACGCCGCCGTACGCGGACCTGCTCGACAACCCCGACGGGATCAGCCAGCCGGGGCCAGGCGGCGGCTTCACCTGGGACGGCCGCGCCAACACCCTGGCCGAGCAGGCCGAGGCACCGCTGCTGTCGCCGGTCGAGATGGCGAACGAGGGTCCCGCGGACGTCGTCGCGAAGCTCGCCGTCGCGCCCTACGCCGATCTGTTCCGGCGCGCGTTCCCGGCTGCCGCCTTTTCCGACCCGGGCGCGGCGTGGAAGGCGGCGCTCCGAGCGCTGGAGGCGTTTCAGCGCGAGGACCCGAGCTTCCACCCCTACACGAGCAAGTTCGACCTCCGCGCTGACAACAAGATCGGAGGGACCTTCACCGCAGCGGAGATGCGCGGCTTCAAGCGCTTCATCGATCCCAAGACCGCGAACTGCGCCTCGTGCCACTACCACGGCGCGGGACTGGGCGGCAGCTCCGGGATCTTCACCGACTACTCGTACGAGGCGATCGGCGTCCCGCGCAACGGCGCGATCCCCGCCAACGCAGACCCGGAGTCCTACGACCTCGGCATCTGCGGGCCGCTTCGCCGCGACCACGCGCAAGCCGGGGCGGCGCCCAGCACGTTCTGCGGCATGTTCAAGACGCCGACGCTGCGCAACGTCGCCATGCGGAAGGTCTTCTTCCACAACGGCGTGATGCATTCGCTCGAGCAGGTACTGCGCTTCTACAACACGCGCGACACGATGCCCGAGCTCTGGTACCCGACCGTCGGCGGAAAGCCGAGAGCCCACACAGCGCGCAATTTCCCGACCTATGGCCTCGTCACCCGGCAATACGTGGGCGGCACGATCCAGAAGTACGACGACCTGCCGCCCTCTTACCGCGGCAACGTCGATTCACAACTGTCGCTCGATGGACGGCCCCGTGGTTCCAAGCCGCCGCTGACCGAGCAGGACATCTCCGATCTCCTCTGTTTTCTGGAGACGCTGACGGACGGTTACAAACCGCCGGCCGCTGCGCCCACCACCGGTCGCTGCGTGGACTGACATGAAACGACACTGCGAACACACGCTGCTCCTGATCGCGCTGCTCGCCTCGGCGACGGCGTGCAGCCGCAAGCCGGCCGTGGATGCGGCGTCGCTGCGCAAGGGTCTGGAGGCCTACCTCGCCCAGCGCGGTGACGTCTGCATCGCGAAGCAGAACTGGCCGATCGACGTGGCCGACGCGGATCGCGCGGCCCGGACCCGCGACGCCGTTCAGCTGCCGGTGCTGGAGCGCCTGGGCGTCGTCGAGAGCCACCCGATCAAGATCCGGACGATCAACGAAGAGGATCAGCCCGTCGTCCTGTCCGTCACACGCTACGAGCTGACCGAGCGCGGCCGCCAGTCGTACATCGATCGGCGCACGCGCCTCCCCGTCGCGCCGCGCGCCGACGGCGGCCACCAGGCCGACCTGTGCGTCGTCCGCGTCTCGCTGGACAAGATCGTCGGCTGGGAAGCTTTTCCTCCCAGCGGCCCGCCCGCGCGCGCTGTGGTCAGCTACACGTACACGGTCGACGCAGTTCCATGGATGCGCGATCCGGAAGCGCTGCGTGTCTTTCCGGCCCTCGCTCGCCTGATCGCGGGCGCTGGGAAAGCCGAGCTGAAGGAAGGTCTGGCGCTGACCGCGTCGGGCTGGGTGGCCAACGAGCTCCTCGCCCCGGCGTCATCCCCGCCGACCGTCGCCTCCCAGGAGGGCGGACAGCTGTGAGCACCCAGATCCGCTTTTTGCCCGAGCTGGCGCGCTGGGTGACGCAGGGGCTCGACAACGGCGTCGCCGCCGAAGCGCTGGTCAAGACGATGATCGACGAGAAGATGCAACCGGAGGTGGCGACCGCCATCGTCGGCGCCTTCATGGACGCCCGCCGGGGTGAGCGGCCCCTGCCCGTCGACACGATCACCGTGGCCGAGGAGCTGACCGCGCCGGTCGCGGCCGGCTCGTTTCTGCTGCCGGGCCCGCGCCTGGCGTCCGATCGCAGCGTGCGCGTCCTGACCCGCAACGACAACCCGGTGCTGGCGCTGCTGGACGGGATCGTCACGCCCGACGAATGCGCCGAGCTGATCGCGCTCGCGCGCCCGCGCCTCCTGCCCTCGACGGTCGTGGACCCGGACAGCGGCAAGGACGTCGTGGCGGCGTACCGGACCAGCCTGGGCATGTTCTTCCGACCGGGCGAGAACCCGCTGGTCGCGCGCCTCGATCGCCGCTTCAGCGAGGTGATGAACCTGCCCCTCGAGAACGGCGAGGGGCTGCAGGTGCTCCGGTACGAGCCGGGAGCGGGCAGCGCCCCCCACCACGACTACCTCGCGCCGACCAACCCGGCGAACCAGGCGTCGCTCGCGCGGAGCGGCCAGCGCGTCAGCACCGTCGTGACGTACCTGAACGACGTCGAGGCAGGCGGCGAGACGACGTTTCCGCTCGCCGGCTGGTCGGTGACGCCGCACCGGGGGACGAGCCTCTACTTCGAATCCTGCGATCGCCTCGGGCGTGTCGACCAGCGGACCCTGCACGCGAGCAACCCGGTGACCGCGGGCGAGAAGTGGGTCGCGACCAAGTGGATGCGACAGCGTCGGTTCGTGCCGGCCGGAAACTAGCCTCCGGGCGCCGCGCCGATCTTCGGCGAGATGCGCTAGAAACGTCGCAATGGATCTGCTGGTGGTCGGCCACGTCACGCGCGACGAGGTGGACGGGGGCGTCCGCCTGGGCGGCGCGGCCAGCTACGCGGCGCTGGCGGCGGCGTGCCTCGGCTACGAGACGGCGCTGGTGACTGTGGCGCCGCCCGGCGAGCCGCTGCTCGAGGCGCTGCGGCGCGCGCCGCGTCTCCACCTGCACTGTGTCCCGAGCGACGTGATGACGACGTTCGCGCTCGAATACAGAGGCGGGCAGCGGCGCCTGTGGCTGCATCGGCGGGCGCGCGCGCTGACGCTCGACGACATCCCGCCGGAATGGCGGAGCCCGCGCGTCGCCTACGTGGGCACCGTCGCGGGCGAGTGCGACACCGCCTTCGTCAAGGGGATGCGCGCGCAGTTCACCGGCGCCGGTCTGCAGGGGTGGCTGCGACGGACGAACGACGACGGGCTGGTCGAACCGGTGCGCATCGCCGATTCGCCCGACATCCAGAATCCGGTGCGCCTGAACGTCGCGATCGTCTCCGAGGACGACCACCCTGGCGCCGAGGGCGTCCTCCTGGTGTTCCGCGGGCACGACGACGTCGCCGCGATCACGCGCGGCGCACGCGGCGCGATACTGTATGGTCGACAGCAGTACATCGACCTGCCGGCGGCGCGTGCGCGCGAGGTCGATCCGACGGGCGCGGGCGACGTGTTCGGCGTCGTGCTGACGCTGGAGCTCGCGCGCGGCAAGCGCCTCCGCGCCGCGGGACGCGCCGCCGCCTGGGCCGCCGCGCGCGTCGTCGAGGGCCCGGGGCTCGGCACCCTGCCCGAGTCGACGCGCACCCGGTTTTTGCGCCTTTGGCGGACGCGCTCTAGGGGACGACGGCCTCGAACGCCGACACCGGCACCATCTTGAGGTCGTTGATCACGGCAGGCCAGCTGGGGCTGTCCTCGCTCTGGAAGAAGAAGGTGCTCGAGCTGCCGCCGTTGTCGGCCAGGATGAGGCCGTGCTTCTTGAACGCGCGCAGGAAGACCTGAACCATCGGATCGAAGCCGCTGATGTCGTAGCTCGCCTTCAGGCGCACGCGCAGGCCCATGGGCGGCGCCGCCGGCCGGCTGGAGCAGCCGCCCGGGACGGCCTGGTGGGTGGCGGGCGGGACGCGCGCGTTGCTGGTGCACGGCAACGTGAAGCGGATGGCGTGGGTGATTTCGCCCGCCATCAGCTCCTCGTAGCGCGCGAGGCCGGCGTAGATTGACAGTCCGGCGGCGTCGGCGGACGTCCAGCCGTCCGGACGCTGCCCCTGGCTGTTCTTCGTCAGATCCCAGATGGCGCCGTTCGCGCAGTGCCAGCCGTCCGTGTTCAGCTGGCAGCCGTAGCCTTCGTACGCCTTGCAGTCGACCTGCTGGACGACGATGACGTGGCAGTCGCCGCTGCAGCTGGTCGGATCGCTGGTCCCCTCGACCTTGACGACGCCCTTGCCCGGGAACGGGTACGGCCCGGGATCGCTCTCGTCCGGGTAGGAATCGAAGACGATCGGAACCTTCGGCTGACTCTGGGGCACGACCGTGATCGGGATGCCGAACCCGGGGCCGAAGTCCGGGTGGATCATCGTCGTGCTGCCGATCAGGTTGTACATCAGGGTGGTGTTGGTGCTGTCGACCGCCTTGCCCGACACGTCCGCGTTCCAGACATCGTCGGCCGTGAACAGCGGACAACCCGACGAGCCGATCACCTGACCGCCGGTGCCGCCGCCGCCCGTCCCGCCGCCGCCCGTCCCGCCGCCGCCAGAGCCGCCGCGTCCCGCAACACCGCCACCCGTCCCGCCGCCGCTCGTGCCGCCACGCCCCGCCGTTCCGGTCGCACCGCCCGTGGCTCCGCCGCCACCAGAGCCGCCGCGTCCCGCAACGCCGCCGCCCGTTCCGCCGCCGCTCGCACCGCCGCGCCCCGCCGTTCCGGTCGTACCGCCCTTGCCCGCGCTGCCGCCCGTGCCCGTCGCGCTGCCGCCCGTTCCCGCCGCGCCGCCGCCCGTGCCCGCCGCGTTGCCGCCCGTGCCCGCCGCGTTGCCGCCGCTGGCACTCCCGGCGCTGCCACCGCTGCCGCCGGTCGTGCCGGTGCCGCCGCGGCCCGCGATCCCGCCATTACCGCCGGCGCCGCTCCCCCCGCCACCGCCGCTGCCTCCCCGGCCTCCCATGCCGACGCTCCCCGTGCACGCCAGACCCGAAACGAACAGCAGCGACGCAAGCAGACGACGCATCGCTTGATCGTCTCGCCGATCGCCACGGCTGGCAAGCGCGATCGACGAACTCAGCCGCTATGGCGGTGCGTCCGCGAAGCAGGCGGCCAGGTCCGGTTGCTCGGCGGCGGTCAGCAGAGCCGTGGCGATCACGTCCCCGTGATAGCAGGTGCCCGGGACGCCCTTGCCCCAGTAGTCGGGCGGCGGGCCACCGACGCATTGGGGAATGCGCACCCAGACGGCCACCGCCCGCTCGGCGGGCAAGAATTGTGCGCGCGCGAGGATCTGACCGCGCAGCTCGCGCGCAGCGACGCCGACGTCGCGGTCGGCCAGCTTGCGCCTGCCCGAGTAGATCTGGACGGCGACGTCGCCGGCGGGGAAGCCGTTCTGCTTTTCGGCGTGCCCGGTATAGAGGGCGCGAACGCGGCAGGCGCCGGCCGGGCTGCGAGCGGCCGCGGCGAGCGGCACGAAGCCGCGGTCCGCGAGCGCGCTCTGAAGCCGCCCGGCCGCGACCTCCTCGAACGCGCCGACCGCCGCGCGCAGGCGTTCCGCGTCCCGGCGGCGCGCGCTGGAAAGCCGCGCGACGACCTTGCCCGTCATGTCGCGAATCTCGACGAAGCGCACCGTGCCGCGCGTCTCCTCGACCACACCGGTCTCGTCGTTCTCCTCGCACCAGTCGCTGCTCCCCTCGTACGCGAACTGGCGAAGCGCGGGCGCGAACTGGGTGGCCGGCTGGTACTTGATCTCCGTGTCCTCGCAGGCGCCGGTCGCGTGCGCCTTGGCGGCGCCCAGAAGGCAGGCGGCAAACACCGCCGCGCGGGACGCGGCCTTCACGGCCGGGCCAGGAAGCGGGCCAGGATCGTCTTCACGCCGACGCCCGGGAACTTCATCGTCACCTTCATGTCGTTGCCCGCGCCCTGCCAGCCCCGCACCTCGCCGACGCCGAACGACGGGTGCCGCAGCTTCGCGCCGATCTGGAGGCCGCCGCTCCGCTCGTCCTCGCTGTCGTATTCGATGCGGATCTCGCCCGGCCCGCCCCCGCGGCCGGGCGCACGGCGCGGCGCCGGCAGCGGCAGACGCGAGCGCGGCTCCTCGGGCTCGTCGCGCGACCAGCGTCCGCCCCAGGGTCCGCGCCCCTCGCTGTCGCCGTAAGCGCCGCCGTACTCGACCGGCCGCGCCATCACGATCGCCTCGACGCGCGCGGCGGGCAAGTCACGCAAGAAGCGGCTGGGGACGCCGGGCAGCTCCTGCCCGGACAGACGGCGGCGCCGCACGCGCGACAGGTGCAGCTGCGTCCGCGCGCGCGTGACCGCGACGTAGCAGAGGCGCCGTTCCTCCTCGACCGCCGAGTCGTCATCGACGCTGCGCGCGTGCGGGAAGATCCGCTCCTCGAGCCCCGTGATGAACACGACCGGGAATTCCAGCCCCTTCGCCGTGTGCACCGTCATCAGCGAGATCGCGCCCTTGTCCGGATCGTAACCGTCGACGTCCGACACCAGCGCGATCCGCTCGAGGAACCCGTGCAGCGACGGCTCCTCCGCCTCTTTTTCGTATTCGCGCATCTGCGCCACGAACTCGAGCAGGTTCTCGATGCGCCCCTCCGCCTCCATCGTCGCCTCGCCCGCGAGCGCGTCGCGGTAACCGCTCTCCTCCAGGATCTTTTCGGCCAGCGAGGCGGGGCCCAGCGAGGCGCCCTCGTCGCGCAGCTTCTTCATCAACGCAACGAACGCCGCCACCTTCTTGCGCGGTCCCGCGCCCAAGATTGATTCGTCCTGCGCCACCAGCTCCAGCGCCTGCCAGGCCGGCAGCTTGCGCTCGTAGATGATGTCGGTGATCTTGTCGACGGTCGCGGCGCCGATGCCGCGCGCCGGGACGTTGATGATCCTCTGCAGCGCCACCCCGTCGTCGGGGTTCGCGACGGCCCGCATGTAAGCGACCAGGTCCTTGATCTCGGCGCGGTCGAAGAAGCGCGTACCGCCCACGACCGTGTAGGGCAGATCGCGCGCGCGCAGCGCGTCCTCCAGCACGCGCGACTGCGCGTTGGTCCGGTAGAAGACGGCGAAGTCGCGCGGCGCCAGGGAGGCCGACAGCGCCTCGCCGATGCGGCTCGCCACGAATTCGGCCTCGTCGCGCTCGGTCTCGCCCTCGAACAGGATGATCGGATCGCCCTCGCCCGCCTCGGTGTAGAGCCGCTTCGGCCGCCGCTCGCTGTTCTTCTCGATGATGGCGTTGGCGGCCGCCAGGATGTTGCCGGTCGACCGGTAGTTGCGCTCCAGCTTGACGGCCTGCGCGCCGGGATGGTCGCGCTCGAAATCGAGGATGTTGCGGATGTCGGCGCCGCGCCACCGATAGATCGACTGGTCCTCGTCGCCGACCACCGTGATGCTGCCGGTCCGCCGCGACAGGAGGCGCACGATCCGGTACTGCACGCTGTTGGTGTCCTGGAACTCGTCGACCAGCACGTGGTCGAAACGCTGCGCGATCTCTTCTGCGGCGGGCGTCCCGCCCGCGGCGAGCCGCAGCACCGACATCAGAAGTCCGCCGAAGTCGGTGGCGTTGGCGGCGGCCAGCCGTTCCTCGTATAGCCGGTAGGCCTTGCCGACGACGTCGTCGAAGTAATCGTCCGACACGAAGTCGGAGGCGCTCGTCCCCTGATTCTTGGCGCGGTCGATGGCGTGCAGCACCTGCCGCACCGGAAACATCCGCTCCGGCACCTTGAGATCGATCAGCACGCGCGCGAGCAGCCGCTTCTGATCATCGTCGTCATAGATGACGAAGTCCTTGCGCAGGCCGATCGTCTCGCCCCACTGGCGCAGGATGCGCGCGGCGGTGGCGTGGAACGTCCCGACCCATAGCCCGCGCGTGCCGATCCCCATCCGGTCCCAGAGCAGCTTGTCGACGCGCTCGCGCAGCTCGCCCGCCGCCTTGTTGGTGAACGTGACGGCCAGGATGCGGCGCGGATCGGCGCCGGTCGCCACCAGCCGGGCCAGTCGGTAGGTGATGACGCGCGTCTTGCCCGAGCCGGCGCCGGCGACGACCAGCAGCGGCCCGGGCGGATGCATGACCGCGTCGACCTGAGCCGCGTTCAGCTCGCGCTCCAGCGCCTCCCGGGAAAACGGCTGAGGCTTCGGCGCTTCGTCGCCGCGTTGCGCGGTCTCGACCTCCATCGCGGCGCTACTCTGTCACACGCGCGCGCGAATGTGGGCCGCTTCGTGCGCCCGTTCAGCGCGACGACGGGTAGCCCGACCCTTCGCCCGAGACCAGCTTGCCGCCCGCGTCGTGACGACCGGCGCAGCGAGGCGAGAAAGGCGGGTCGACGGAGCCGCTGAACACGTGAAAAGTCCGCTTCGGCCGGGCGACGCGCGCGAAGATCGGCGCCAGCGCCGCGCAGTCAGGCGGCACCGTCGTCCGGCTCTGGCACCAGACGACTTCGGCGCGCGCATCCTCGACCTGTGCGGGCATCTGCTTTTCATGGCGCAGATCGACGAAGCGGCTATAAGCCGCACCCGTCATGACCAGCGCCTGATCGCAGCCGGCCGCCTCCAGGCTGCCGACAGCGGGGTGCGCGTGCGCTTCGCCCACCAGCTTCCGCAGCTCGGGCGACAGCGCCTGATCGGTCAGCAACGGTTTTTCCTTCGTGTCCGGGTGGACGCTGAGCTCGAAGGTGGCCGCCGGCTCCGGCAGTGTCGCGAGCCGCGCGCCCTTGCGCCGGCAACCGCCGGCCCCGACCACGACCAGCGACGCCATCGCGAGCCTGACCAGCGCGCGATCGGCCGTCATTTCCCGCGGTGTCCCTCCTCGAACGTCACGGTCAGCTTCACTTCCTTGCCGTCGCGCTTGACCACGGCGGTCACTGTCTCGCCGGGCTTGCTCGCGTTCAGGGCGTACATCAGGTCCTCGACGCCGCCGATCGAATGGACGCCGAGCTTGACCAGAATATCGCCGCGCCGCAGCCCGCCCTTCTCGGCGGGCGCCCCGCCCCGCACGCCCGCGAGCAACACACCCGCCGCGCCCCCCGGCGGCCCCGCGTAGTCCGGGATCGTTCCCAGCGACGCGTTGAAGCTGCGCGCGTCGCCTTCGGCCGGTGGGCTGGACATCCGCTCCAGCGTCAGCTTCACCCGGCCGCCCGCGACGTGCGTCGCCAGCGACGACACCGCGACCGCGATCTGGGCGGCGCCCGCCGCGTTGATCCGATCGGCCGAGTCCGACGGCTTGTGATAGTCCGCGTGCGAGCCGGTGAAGAAATGCACGACCGGCGTGCCGGCCGCGTAGAACGGCATCTGGTCGCTCGGCCCGAAGCCGCCGTCGGGCGACAGCGCGCAGGCGATGCGCGCCTCGGCGCACGCCGCCGTCAGCAGCCCGGGCCATTCGTCCGCCGACGCCGCGCCCAGGATCGTCGCGCGGTTGTCGCGCAGGCGGCCCACCATGTCGAGGTTGATCATGGCGCGCGGCTTGATCTTCGCGGGCAGCGTGCGGGTGAAGTACGTCGATCCGAGCGTCCCCTCCTCCTCGGCGGAGAACGCGACGAACACGACGTCGTCCGCGTGCGCCGCCCGCGCCGCGACCATCTGTCGCGCGATCTCGAGCAGTGTCGCCGTCCCCGAGGCGTTGTCGTCGGCGCCGAGGTGCGGCACCTGGCTGTCGGGCGCCAGCGAGTGACGCCCGCCGAGGCCGAGGTGGTCGTAGTGGGCCCCGATCACGACGGTCGGGGGCGCCAGCAGCGGCGTCACCTCGCCGAACGGCAGCCGGCCGACGACGTTGAACGCCTGCTTGGTCGTGTAGCTGAACGCGACCTCAAGCGTCGCGTCGACGCGCTGCTTGTTCTCCAGCTTCGCGATGGCAGGCGCCAGCGCGTCGCGCCTGACCAGCAGCACCGGGATCCCGGCGTCGCCGTAGCCGTTCGGCCGGGGAGCCGGCAGGGGCGGCTCGGCGGGCGGCTTCCAGTCCGCCGGCGCATCCTTCGGGCGCGCGGGCAGATCGACGACCAGCAGCGCGCGCGCCCCGCGTTCGCGCGCCAGCCAGGCCTTCTGCCGCAGATCACCCGCGCGGCGCTGCCGATCGGGCGTCGACAGCGCGACGTGCTCGGGCACGAACCGGCGGACGACGACGATCTTGTCGCGCGCGTCGACGCCGGCGTAATCGTCGATGGCGAGCCCCTTGTCGACCAGCCCGTAACCAGCTAGCACCAGCGGCCCCGACGTCTTGGCGGCGGCCGAGAACCCGAGCGGCTGGAACGCGTCGCGCGCCAGCGCCTTCTTGTCGATGCGCAGCGCGGTGGCGGCCTCGACCTTGAGGCCCGTCCGAACCGGGAACGGCTGCCGGTAGCCGCCCGCGTCGCCGGCGGGTTCGAGGCCCAGCTCCTTGAAGCGCGCCTCGATGAAGGCGCCCGCCGCGTCCAGGCCGGCGGTACCGACGCCGCGCCCTTCGCGCGCGGGGTCAGCCAGCCAGCGAATGTCGTTCAGGATCCGATCGGCCGACGCCGAGGCCGGCAGCGGCGCGACACCTTCCGGATTCCAGTCGGCAACGAACACGTTCGTATCGTGCTTGCCCGGCGGCGTCGCGCGGTTCGACGCGAACGCCAGCCGCTTCCCGTCCGGCGAGAACAGCGGAAAGCCATCGAAGCCCGGCGCCGCGGTGATCCGTTCCAGCCGCGTGCCGGCCACGTCGATCGCCCACAGATCGAACTCGCGCCCCTTCGGATCGCCGTAGTTGGACGCGAAGATCAGACGCTGCCCGCCCGGCATGAAGGCCGGACCGAACGAGGCGGCGTCGAGGTACGTCACCTGGTGCGCGTTCGTTCCGTCCGCGTCGGCGACGTACAGCTCCAGCTTCGTCGGCCGGACCAGGTGCTGCGCGAGCAACTGCTTGTAGTCGTCCAGCTCCTTGCCGGGCTTGGGCCGCGAGGCGCGCCAGACGATGTGCGAGCAGTCGGCGTCGAAGACCGCGCCGCCGTCGTAGCCGACGTCGTGGGTCAGCCGCTTGACGTTCTTGCCATCCGCGTCCATCCGGTAGACGTCGATGTCGCCGTCGCGCACGGACGTGAACACGATCGATCCATCCTTGCCGCAGACGGTCCCCTCGGCGTCGTAGCCGGGCGTCGTGGTCAACCGGCGCGCGCCTGAGCCGTCGGCGTTGGCGCGGTAGATGTCGTAGTCGGGATACAGCGCCCAGACATAGCCCTGGCTGTGGTCGGGGCGCGGCGGGCAGGTCGCGCCGCCCCCTTCGGTCGACGCGAAGATCACCTCGCGATCGCCCGGGAGGAAGAACGAGCAGGTGGTCGCGCCCCGCCCGCTCGACACCGGCAGCATCGCGGACGCGGCGCGCGCGTCCGCCCCGAGCGGCAGCCGGAAGATCCGGTCGCAGGACGCTTCGGGCGGCCGCGCCTGCAAGATCAGCTGGTCGCCCGCCCACGACCAGTAAGCCTCGGCGTTCTCGCCGCCGAAGGTCAGCTGGCGCAGATTCGCGAAGTGCGTCTCGCCGGGGAGCGCGAAGTTGCGCGCGTCGGCGGGCGGCGTCGCCGGGCTCGGCGCGGGGACGGGCGGCGGGGCCGCCGTGGGCGTCGCGCAGGCCGCCGCCCCCAGAATGAAGACGGTAAACACGGCACTTCCGACCTCGATCGATCGCGCCATCGCGTCCGAGGATACTACCCCGATCGAATCGGGACGCCGCCCACGCCCGTGCTGCAGGTCCGTAATTAGGTTGATCGGTCATGCGGCAACGGTCGAGGTCGCGGGCGGCGGTGATCCTGGGGCTGGGCGTCGGATGGGGCGTCATCGGCTGTCAGGGGGCGCTGCCCGGCGATGGACCGTCCGCTCCGTTCAGATCCGGGGTGCTGATCGACGCGCCCGTCGACGCGGTCGCGCTGGGCAGTGACGACTCGGGGATCTACTGGACCTCCGGAGCGAACGAGCTGTGGGTGCTCCGCACGGGGGCGACCATGCCCGAGTGCCTGGCGGCGGGCCCGCCGCCGCCCGCGACGTGCAACCAGGCGACTGCACCGGTCCTCGCCTCGACGCAGGTCTTCTGGGCGCCGGCCGATCGGGCGTCGATCCACCGCACCCGCAAGGACGGCGGCGGCGACGAGATCGTCGCGCAGACGACGCGCGCGGAGATCGCGATCGATACCGACGACGTCTACTGGACCGACGTCACGGGACCATTCGGTGAAGGCAGCGGCGTCGTGCTGTCTTTGCCGCTCGACGCAGCGCCGGGATCAACCCCGGCGAAGCGGGTACAGGTGTCGTCCTCCGACGAGGTCACGGCGATCGCGGTCTTCGACGGCGCGCTGTACTGGAGCGACACGGAGATCGTCGGCACCACCGTGGACTACGCCGACCTGGGGTGGGGCCCGCTCGACAGCCTCGACGGAATCTGGCACGGCAGGGCCGTGAATCTCCCCGGCAACTCGAGGAGGCTCGACGTCGCGGGCGGCAACGTCTACGCGGCTTCTGAAGACGGCATGTACGTCACCAGCCTGGTGCGCCTATCGTCGACCGGCGAAGCGCAAACGATCGGAACGCTGCCGGGACAACGGGGGACCCAGAACGTGGTGGTCCTCGGCAACTGGGCGCTGGTGTCGGTGGTTTCGACCGACGATTGCCCGCAACCGTCCTCGCTGGATCTGGCGGCGATCCCGGTCGGCGGCGGCGACCCTCGCCCGGTGGTGACCGGTATGCACACGGCGGCCGTCGCGATGGGCCCCGGCATCGTCTTCGTCGACGCTTCGAACCGGCTCGTGGCCATGTCGCCCAGCGACGTCGACCAGGCCATCATGGGCCCAGATCAACCGTGAGCCAGAGGGTCCAGTCGTTGCGCCGATCCTCGGAATGGGCCTCGATGCGCCAGTGCGCGCTCGCGCCGGCGCGGTAGGCCTGGAGCCGAATTAGGCTGGCCGCCATCCAATCGTCGGACTCGACTTCATCTTCGAGGGGACGGCCGTCGCGGAGAAGATGAAGGGCCCGCGGTCTCGGAGGATCTGTCCCCGGCTCGGCCATCATTGTCGTCAACGCCAGAGGCTCTGGCACCGGCGCGTGCCGGTCATAGCCCGAGAAACGATCCAGCGATGCGATCTGGCCAAACAGGTCGGCGACGTCCCGCCCCCGGTCCTCCTCCAGCACGAGGCAGAGCAACGCGAGCCCATGCGGGGCGGTCCCGGGAAGACGGACCTCGAGGATCGGCTCCGGCACAGATTGGATGTGCGGGAAGTTCCTGACCGTCCCCATTTTCTTGAGGGCCCGTCCCAGCAAACTGGGCGCGTCGTCCAAAAGCTGGAACGCACCGATGATCAGGCACGGCTCGATCCCTCCCCCAAGCCGTCCGTCCCAACCCCGCGTCAGCTCCACGCGATCGACGCCGACGCGCAGGCCTCGCGCGAGTGACGTCCGATTGCGCCGGTTTTTGCGGCCGCGCGACATCGCGATGAGACTGCCCGTGCGCGCCGGTCACGGCAAGCGCGATCGGCCCGCCGACAATCCCGCCGGCGCGACTTAACTTGATCGGCATGTCGGGACGGTCGAGGTGGTGGGGCGGGTTGTCGTCGCTGATCGGGCTCGCGATGGCGGCGAGTTGTTCGCAGCTGCCGATCCCGCCGTACAACGATGGGGGGGCGGGGGACACGACGCCGCCGATGACGCTCGGGCCGCATGCGCTGACGCCCGTGCCGGTGGACGCCGTGGGGCTGGCCGCCGACGACTCGGGGATCTACTGGACGTCGCCTGCCAACGAACTCTGGGTCCTGCCTCCCGGCGCGCCGCTTCCCGTGCCGCTCACTTTGGACTCGCATCCGGGTCTCTCTTGCTCGTTCGCGCCCCCTCCTGTCCCGACGGCGAGTCATGTTTTCTGGTCGAGCTCGAACCCGACCGCCATTCACCGGACGCGAAAGGACGGATCGGGCGATGAGACGCTGGCCTCGCCTGCATCGGCGTGGCCCGGCCGCCTGGCCGCCGACACCTCCAGCGTCTACTGGAGCGACCGGGTCCCCGACGGTGAAGGCGGCGCCGTGCGCGCCCTGCCGCTCGATGCGCCAGCCGCGTCGACACCGACGACGCTGGTCCGGGCAGCCTCCGACCAGGACATCTACTCGCTCGCGGCACACCGCGACGCGCTCTACTGGACCCCCTTCAAAGCCGTCGCCTCGAGCTACATGTCCACGCTCTGGTCGGCGACGCTGGATGAGCTCGCGCAAGGTAGCGGCGGCGCCGCCGTCGACGCGCCCCGGAGCCCGTACGCGCTGACGAGCACCGGCGGCGATCTGCTGTTCGCCTTCTATGCGGACCCCTGGACGAGCAGCATCGCGCGTCTGCCAGTCGGAGGGGCTCCGCAGACGATCGGAACGCTCCCGACCGGCGAATCCGTCCTCGGCCTGGCGGCCGTCGACGGCTGGGCGCTCGCTTCGACCGATCCGGGCGGCGGCTGCAACCTGGCGCCGCTGATGAACCTCTATGCCACGCCGCTCGCGGGCGGCACGCCCAAGCTGATCGCGCAGGGCATTCGCGCCGCCGCGATCGCCGCGCCGCAGGGGATCGTGTTCGTCGACGCGGACAGACACCTGGTCGCGCTGCCGGCCGACCAGATCGACGGGATGGTCAGCCCGGTACCGTGATCTTGCGGGCCGCCAGCAGATCGTTGACGCGCGCGATCACCTCGGCCTCCGGCTCGCTGCCGCGGATGCGCAGATCGCAGTCCTGCGTGCTCGACCCGTCGGGATCGATGTCGATGAGCAGCAGCGGCGAATCCGGGATCAGCGCCTGCACGGCGGCGCCGTCCGCCAGGCCGATCGCGTTGGTCGTCGACACGACGATCAGGCCGGCGTTCAGCAAGAGGTGGACGACCTCGCCGAAGCGGCGCACCAGCTCGGACAGCGCCGCGTCGACCCACAGGTCGTGGTCGATGCCGAGCAGCACGTTCTTGCCGTCCAGCATGTAGACGCTGCGGCCGGCCTCGAACAGCGCCCGCTCGACGGCGCGCGCGTACTCGTGCTTCCCCTTCTCGTGCTTGCCGACGAACATCACCAGCGCCTCGCGGTGGCCGGCGCGCTTGGTCCGGGCGGCCGCGGTGACGCCGCCCTCGACCCAGTTGAAGTCGCGCAGCTGCGCCTCGGCGCGCAGGTCGCGCAGCTCGTCCTTGACCGCCGCGGTGATGATGCCGCCGCCCGCGACGTCGTACTCGTCGACGATGACGAACCGCCCGGTCGCCTCGCAGTCGGCCGTCAGGTCGAACGCGATCGGCTGCTTCAGCTCCAGGACCACGTCGGCGACGTCGTGGCGGCCGACGTTGTCCTTCTCGAGGCGGCTGTCGAGCGCGCTGGCGTCGATCACCTTGTTGATCTTGCCGAGCCGCACCGGCACGGCCGCGGTGCCGAGCTTCAACTTGTAATCGCGCCCGGCGACGAACGGCTTCTTGCCCAACCAGATGATGTTGGTCTGCAGCCGCGTCGACACGAGCGGCGGCTTCCCGACGTGGCTCATCACCTCGCCGCGGGTCACGTAGATCTCCTCGGTCAGCGTGAAGCCGGTCGACCACCCAGCCTCGATGGTTTCGCGCGGCGCCGCGTTGAACGCCTCGATGCTCTTGATCGTGGAGATCTTGTTCGACGGCGAGAACACCACCTTGTCGCCGATCGCGGCCTTCCCCGCCTCGATGCGGCCCGAGAAGATGCGGCGATCGTCGCCGTGCTCGGTGAACTTGTAGACCGCCTGCAGCGGCATCCGCAGCGGCTGATCGGTGCGCGGCGGCGCCTTGGGCAGCGTGTCGAGCAGCTCGAGCAGCGTCGGTCCCTTGTACCAGGCCGTCTCCTTGCCGCGATTGGCGAGGTTCACGCCCGCGACCGCCGCCACCGGCACGAACTGGCGCGGCGTGAAGGCGCCGATCCCCTCGAGGAACGCGCGGTATTCCTTCTCGATCGCGTTGAAGGTGTCCTGGCTGTAGCCGACCAGGTCCATCTTGTTCACGCAGACGACGACCTGGCGGATGCCGAGCATCGACAGGATGTAGCCGTGGCGGCGGCTGTTCTCGCGCACACCCTCTTTCGCGTCGATCACCAGCACCGCCGCCTCGGCGCGCGCCGCGCCGGAGATCATGTTCTTCAGGAACTCGATGTGCCCGGGGGCGTCGATGATGATGTAGTCGCGCGTCGCGCTCTTGAAGAAGCAGCGAGCGGTGTCGATCGTGATCCCCTGGTCCTGCTCGTCCGACAGCGCGTCCAGCAGGAACGCGTACTCGAACGGCTTGCCGGTGCGGTCGCACTCGCGTCGCACCGATTCCAGCTTCCCCTGCGGCAGCGAGCCGGTGTCGGCGAGCAGGCGGCCGACGACCGTGCTCTTGCCGTGGTCGACGTGGCCGACGATGACGACATTGAAGCTCTCGCGATCAGTCCTGACTTTGTTCACTGATTCGCTCAAGATCTCCTGAGCCTCCTCACGCGGAGCGGGCCGCATGAGGATCCCTTATCACATGTACCCCTTGCGACGCAGCTCTTCGAGGCCGTGCTTGCCGTCCTGCATCCGCCCCGAGCGCTCGGCGATATTCTTGAGCGATCCGCTCTTCAATTCCTCGATGATGTCGTCGACGTTCTTCGAGGTGCTCTTGATCGGGCGCTGGCAGGGGCCGCAGCCGAGGCTGCGGTAGCGCGTGCCGTCGCCCTGGTCGTAATACAGCGACACGGTCGGGATCGACTCGCGCTTGATGTACTCCCAGATGTTCAGCTCGGTCCAGTCGAGCAGCGGGTGGATGCGCAGGTGCGTGCCTGGCGCGAAGTCGGTCTTGAACTGGTTCCAGAACTCGGGCGGCTGATCGCCGACGTCCCAGTCGTCGTGCTTGCCGCGGGGCGAGAAGTACCGCTCCTTCGACCGGCTGCCCTCCTCGTCCGACCGCGCGCCGACGATGACGCCGGTGTACGGCAGCTTGTCCGCCATCTGTTCGTACTTGCCGCTGTCGAGGTTGAGGCGCATGCGCGTCCCCGTCCCATGCAGCGTCGCCGCGAGCGCGTCCGTCTTCAGGCGCCCGCAGCAGGCCGTGCGCGCCTGGGCCTGCTCCTCGACGCTCATGTTCGGATTCGCGGCGAACTTGTCGGGGAACGTATCCTTCTCGGCCAGGGCGGCCTTGTTCTGGCCGACGACCATCTGCAGCTTGTACTCCATCGCCAGCTTGTCGCGATACCGGATCATCTCCGGCAGCTTGTAGCTGGTGTCGATGTGGACCAGCGGGAACGGCACGTGGCCGAAGAACGCCTTGCGCGCCAGCCAGAGCAGCACCGTCGAGTCCTTGCCGATCGACCACAACATGCAGAGTCGTTCGAAGTGGCGGAAGGCTTCGCGGAAGATGTAGACGCTCTGCTGTTCCAGCTGATCGAGGTGGTCCATGGTCGGTCGCGATTCTGACACCGTCGTCAGGGCAGTGCTACCGGGATGCGAAACCGGCTCAACGCTTGGCGGTACCGTCTGCATTTCGCATCTCCTAAATGGCGATCGTTTCGACTTAGCTTCTCTTCAGCGCGCCGCGGCGTCCAACGCCCGCGGGTCCTCGTTCCTCTTGTAGGGGAGCTCGATTGTCACGGTCGTGCCCGAGCCGGTGCGCGACGAGACGTAGAAGGTGCCGCCCCGGGCGCGCACCCGCTCGCGCATGCCGATCACGCCCAGGTGGCCCTCGGCGGCCGCGGCCTCGAGCGTCCGGGCGACGTCGAACCCGCGCCCGTCGTCCTGGATCGACAGCCAGATGACGCCCGGCCGGCGCACGATGTGGACGTTCACGCGCCGCGCGCCGGCGTGGCGGAGGGCGTTGGTGATCGATTCCTGGACGACGCGAAAGCACGCGATCTCCAGATCGGCGGGCAGCCGCGTCTCCAGGTGAAGCGGGGTCTTCTCGGTGCCCTCTTCCAGGTCCATCGTCACACCGGACAGCGTCGACTGCCCTTCCAGGTAGGCGCGCAGCGCCGGAACCAGGCCGACCTCGTCGAGCAACGGCGGCCTGAGATCGACGGACATTTTCCTGATGCGCGCGATCAGATCGTCGACCAGCGCGACCGCCTCGTTCGCGCCGTCGGGGGGCGCGCCCGCCGCGCGCAACCCGATCTGCAGGCGCAGCTTCAGCGCCGTCAGCGTCTGCCCCAGCTCGTCGTGCAGCTCGTGCGCCAGAAAGCGCCGCTCGTCCTCCTTGGCCGCTTCGAGCCGGCCGTGCAGCAGCCCGAGCCGTTCGTACGCGACGCGCAGTCGGCCCAGCGCCTCGGTGGCGGCGCTGGAGCTCGCCTCGACGTGTCGAATGACCGAGTCGATCATCAGGGCGAGGAGCAACGCGAGCAGCGTCGTCGTCGTCGCCATCCGAATCCAGTTGTGCACGATCATCGGGTCGACGGCCCGCGCGTCCAGATGGATGAACCCGAGGTTGACGAGCGCGCCGACGGCGATGTGCGCCGCCGCCGTCAGTCCGATCAGCACGAAGCCGAAACGCCGCCCCAGCGAGACAACGCCGACCAGCGAGATGGCCACCATGCTGACCGTGACGCCCGCAGCGAACCCGACCCGCCCGAGCATGTAGACGCCCGTCAGGAAGGCCACCACGATCACCGTCAGCGCGCGCTGCCGCGTGGTCAGGCGCGGAAGAACCCGGGCCGCCGGGATGAGCACGCCTGACGCCGCGAGCACCAGGTATTCGATCAGCGGACGCGGCGACCGCCGGACGAAGATGGCCAGCGCGGACAGCGGCGCGGCGATGAGCGCCGCCACCGTCAGCATCCCGCGCAGAACGCTCTCGCGCCACGGCTCGCGTTCTGCCAGGGGCTTTTCGTCGGCCATGAGACCGGGCCACTCTAGCCGACAGCCACCCGCGCGGGGGGCGTCCCGTTATATGATGATGCGAGGAACGGGGACGCTGGAGCTGGGATGCGGGTCCTATTGGCTGACGATCACGCGCTGGTGCGCGCCGGAATCCGGGCGCTGCTGGCCGGACTACCCGACGTCGAGAGCGTGGTCGAGGCGGGCGACGGCCAGGAGGCGCTGGTCGTCCTGCGCGAGACCAAGCCCGACCTCGCGCTGATCGACATCGCGATGCCCGGGTTGAACGGCCTGGAGCTGGCGGCGCGGGTCGCGCGGGAGGCGCCGGGCACGCGGATCGTGATCCTGTCGATGCACGGCACGCCGGCGCACGTGGCTCAGGCGCTGCGGGTCGGCGTCAGCGGGTACCTGTTGAAGGACGCAGCCGCCGACGAGCTTCCGGTCCTGCTGCGCGCGGTGATGCGTGGCGAGACGTACCTGTCGCCCGCCATCTCGAAGCAGGTCGTGGACGGTTATCTGGGACGGACGGCGCCGGCCGCGACCGCAGCCGGGGACAGCGCCGCGCTGGAGGTGCTCACCTCGCGCCAGCGGGAGATCCTGCAGCTCGTTGCGGAGGGGAAGTCGACGAAGGAGGTTGCGCAACTTCTGGACCTGAGCGCCAAGACGGTCGAAACGCATCGGGGCCAGATCATGGAGCGGCTCGGCATTCACGACCTCGCCGGCCTGGTCCGCTATGCGATTCGCACCGGCCTCGTCTCGCCGGACAAGTGAACGCCGGTCTTCGGGTAAGGGATCGTTCCCGCGATCCTCCGGCAATACCCCTATGGCCGCGCCGCGTCTCGGTTTGCGAAGCTGGCGACCATGCAGACGGAACGAAAGCGGCGCGTGTTGCTGGTCGACGATTCGCCTGCGTTTCGCGGGCTCATGCAGTGGTACCTCGGCACGCTGCCAGAGGTCGAGGTCATCGCGGAGGTGACGGACGGCGAGCAGGCGATCGCCGCGGTGGCGCGCCTGCAGCCCGATGTCGTATTGATGGACGTGCGGATGCCGAACATGGACGGCCTGGAGGCGACGAGGCGGATTCGCGCCGCCAGTGATTCGCCCCGGATCCTGCTGCTGACCAACCACGCGACCGCGATCCCCGCCGGGCTGGCGGCCGAGGCGGGCGCGGATGCGCTGCTGGACAAGGCCGAGCTGGCCGATCGACTGCCGGCGGCGATTGCGAACACGGCGACGAGAATTCCGGCGGCTGGGCCGCTCGATTGAGGGAGGAGACGGAAGGATGACGGCGACGATGACGGATGGGATGAGGGTGATCGACGCGGCCGCTGAACAGCGGGCCGCGCTGGCGCGCGAGCTGCAGTGGCTGACGGCGATGCTGCCGCTCGGCAACGGAACCGAAGGATTCGAGTCGCTCGGAGATGATCGCGTCGCGGCCATCGTCGCGACCGCGCTGCTCGGTCTGCCGTCGCGGGCGGCCGACGAGGCGATCCCGCGGGCGATCGCGGCCGTCGGCCTGCAACGCGACGTCGACCGCGTCTACTACTATAAGCTGGACGAGGCGGCCGCCACGCTGGTGCTCGCGCACGAATGGCACACGCCCGCGCTGCGCCCCATGACGGGGTTGCCGCAGTTCGAGCGCATGCCGGTCGACGTGTTGCCGCCGCCGTTCCTCGCCAGCTTGCGGCGGGGCGGCGTCGTCCGCGTGCCGCGCACCCACCAGTTCCTGGGCGCGCTGGTCGAGACGATCGTGCCGGCCGACGGTGATCGCGCCCAGCTGCTGATGCCGGTCGTCGTTGACGGCGTCCTGATCGGCATCGCTGGTTTCGCAGCGGCGGTCGGAACGACCTGGCAACAGGCCGATCTGGACCTGCTGCAGGTCATGGCGCAGGGGGTGGCCCGCACCATCGAACGAAAGCGTGTCGACGATGCGCTGCACGCGTCCGAGGCCCGCTTCCGCGCGATGTGCGACGCGTCTCCGCTCGGCATCTTCCTGTCGGGTCCCACCGGCGAATGCGTCTACCTCAACCCCGCGGGCGAACGGATCATGGGCATGACCATGGCCGAAGCGCTGGGGCAGGGGTGGATGAGCGCCCTGCACCCCGACGAGCGCGCACAGGTGCTGAACCGGTGGGGCTCGGCGGTCGAGTCGCGCACGGCCTACAAGAACCCGGTCCACCGCATCATGCACAAGAACGGCAAGGCCCGGTCGGTCGAAGTCCGCGCGCTGCCGGTCGCGGGCCAGCCGCACGGTGTGAATTACGTCGGCATCCTGGAGGACGTCACCGATCGCCTGCGCGGCGAAGCGGAACGACAGGATCTGCTCGCCCGCACCGACACGGCGCGCATCGAGGCCGAGGTCGCCCGTCAGGAGGCCGAGGCGGCGCGCGCAGACGTCGCCGCGATCCTGTCGCGCATCTCCGACGCCTTCATCGCACTGGATCGCGACGGGCGGTTCACGTATGCGAACGAGCGCGCCGTGGCGCTGTGCGGACACCAGCGGGATGCCATGATCGGCCAGGTCGCCTGGACCGTGAACCCGCAGTTCGGCGAGGGGCCGCTCCGCCGCGCGTTCGAACAGGCCGTGACCGAGCAGCGCGCCATCACCGTCGAGATGCAGTGCTGCGGGCGGTTGTTCGAGGTGCGGCTCTACCCGTCGCCGACGGGCGTGTCGTTCTTCTTCGAGGACATCTCGGACCGCAAGCGGCACGAGGAACAGCTGACCAGCGACCGCGACTACCTGCGGAGCGAGCTGGGCGGACCGGCCGCGGCGTCGGAGATCGTCGGCAGCTCGCCGGGTCTGCGCCACATCATGGATCGGCTCGCGCTGGTGGCCGGCACGAACAGCACCGTGCTGATCACGGGCGAAACCGGCACGGGCAAGGAGCTGGTCGCGCGCGCGATCCACGAGGCGAGCCCGCGGCGCGAGCGTCTGCTGGTCAAGGTGAACTGCGCGGCGATCTCGGCCGGCCTGGTCGAGAGCGAGCTGTTCGGGCACGAGAAGGGCGCGTTCACGGGCGCGGTCGGCAAGCACAAGGGCCGCTTCGAGCTGGCCCACGGCGGAACGCTGTTCCTCGACGAGATCGGGGAGCTGCCGCTCGAGACCCAGGTCAAGCTGCTGCGCGTGCTGCAGGAACGCGAGTTCGAGCGCGTGGGCGGCAACGAGACCATTCGCGTCGACGTTCGCGTCGTTGCGGCGACCAACCGCAACCTGCCCCAGCTGGTGGCGCGCCGCCAGTTCCGGGAGGACCTTTACTACCGCCTCAACGTCTTCCCCGTGGCGCTGCCGCCGCTGCGCGAGCGCGCCGACGACATTCCGCTGCTGGTCAACGCGTTCCTGCGCCGCTTCGCGCGCCAGGCGGGCAAGCGGATCGACGAGGTGTCGTCCGAGGCGATGTGGCGCCTGCTCGCCTACAACTGGCCCGGCAACGTGCGCGAGCTGCAGAACGTGATCGAACGGGCGGTCGTGTTCGCGCGCCGCAACGTTCTGGATCTGGACGCGCTGCCCGATCTGTCGGCGTCGCCGTCGCCGCTGCCGCTCAGCGCGGCGCCCGACAGTCCGGCCCCGCGGACCATCGCGGAGGTCGAGCGATGGTACGTCGAGCAGGTGCTGGCGGAGACGCGCTGGGTGATCGAGGGCGAGCGCGGCGCGGCCCGCCGGCTCGGCCTGCATCCGAACACGTTGCGGTCGCGGCTCAAGCGCTGGGGCGTGATGCGCCCGCAAAGCGCAAATTGATCGATCGCCGCCCACGAACGCTCGTGGGGTCGTGGCGAGCTCCACGGCGGTTCGTGGCGAACCTCCCGAAGCCGCCGAACTTGCAGCGTTGTTTCGCGGATATTTCGGCTGGTATGTCGCTTGCTCATCCATGGTCGCGTTCGAGTCGTCGTCATGGAGGAGGACAAAGACATGGGACTCACCGCAATGGTCGCTCAGTACGCTGACCAGGCCCAGGAGACCGAGGCGCCGTTCGCGCACCACGTGACGCCGGTCCCGACCCAGGCGCTCGCGCGCCTCGATCGGTTCGCGTCCGCGAGCCTGCTGGCGACCGGCCTCGCGCACGAGATCGCGAACCCGCTCGCCTGCCTGGTGGCGGCGCTGGACTGGACCAACGAGCGCGTGCGCCGGATACGCCAGCGCGACGGCGCCGAGCCCGGTCAGATCGATCGCCTGCTGCCGGACATCGAGCTCGCCATGGTCAGCGCCCAGGCGATCACTGCCCTGGTGCGCGACTTCCAGCTGTTCCTCCGCCCCGACGAGGTGACGCCGCTCGTCGGCACGAGCGAGGTCAAACCCGCCGTCGAGCGCGCGCTGAAGATGGCGCGCGGCCGCCTCGCGGCGGTGACGCCGGTGTCGACGGAGCTGGGCGATGCGCCGCCGGTGCGCATTCCGGTCACCCGCATCACGCAGATCGTCCTCAACCTGCTGCTCAACGCGGCGGACGCCCTGGTCGATCGCCCGTGGAGCGCGAATTCAGTCCAGGTGACGCTGGAGACGGCCGACGGCCGCGCCGTCATCGAAGTTCGCGACAACGGCCCCGGCATGAGCCCGGAGGCGCGGCGCGGCCTGTTCGAGCCGGGCCGCAGCACCAAGCCCGGCGATACGTCGCTGGGCCTCGGCCTGGCGATCTCCCGCCAGCTCGCCCGCCTCTCCGGCGGCGACATCACAGTCACCTGCCCGCCGCCGGCCGGCACCGTCTTTCGCGTGGTCCTGCCGCCGGCGACTTAGTCGGTCAGTTCGGCGCGGCCAGCAGCTCGCGCTCGGCCTCGCGGAGCGTCTGCTTCCACTCCTGCTCGCCCGGAACCGCCGCGACCGCCCGCCGATACAACTTCACGGCGTCGCCGATGCGGCCCATGCGGCGCAGGTGATCGCCGAAATCGACCAGCGTCTGGTGGCAGCCGTCGCGATCGTGATCGAGCGCGGCCTGGAACAGCTCGGATGCGCGCCCCTGGTGGCCGGCGAAGCCGTGCTCCAGCGCCGCCTGGTGCAGCGCCCAGTGATCTTCGGGATCGATCGCCAGCGCCTGGTCGTACGCCTCCGCCGCTTCGGGGTGGCGCTCCATCTCGGCGTAGATGTCGCCGCGGATCGCGGCGATGAAGAACGGATCGCCGCCGCGCCGCGCGGCTTCGCCGATCGCCTCCAGCGCTTCCAGCGTGCGCGCCTGCTCCAGCAGCACCTGCGCCAGCTTCGCGTAACCGAGGCCGTAGGTCGTGTCCATGGCGACGACGCGCCGGAACGCGGACTCCGCCTCCTTGAGCTCGCCCGCCTCCAGCTGGGCATCGCCCAGCTCCCGCCACCCGTCGACCAGGGTCGGGTTGATCTCCGTCGCGCGCTTCGCGGCCGCCACCGCGCCGACGTCGCGTGCCGCGTTCAGCGCCTCCGCCAGGAAGGCGTGCGCCGCGCCGAGCGCGGCGACGTCCGGGCTGTCGATCGCGGCCCGCGCCGCGCGCACCGCCTTCTCGAGCTGCCCCGCCTCGAGCGCGTCACGGCCCTCCTTGAGGCGGCGCAGTCCGGTCCGCAGCTCCGCCGACGGCGCCTGCAGCCGCGGCAGGTCGCGATCGTCAGGCTCCAGCATCGCGACGATGCGCAACGCCAGCACACCGACCGCCGAAATTCCAGGCGAAGACGCGCCGGGTGAGCCTTGTTCGACGGGCGCGGCGCTGTCCTCGGCCAGGGCGGCCAGCGCCTCGCCTCGCCAGAACGCCGCCGTCGCCGACGTCGACTCGCCCAGCAGCGCGCGCGCGTTCGCGGCCGTCGCCGCGTCGCCGCGCTCGGCCGCCAGCACGAACACCAGCGCCGCCGCGTCCAGCCGCGCGTCGTCGTCGCGCGCGCCCACCGGCTCGAGCGCAATCGCATCCTTGAACGCGCGCAGCGCCTTCTCGGCATCATCGGCGCCCAAGGCGCCCGCGTGAGAGCCGGCCCGCACGGCCCGCATCCCGATCGCCAGCAGCAAGGCGGGCGTGGGCGGCGTCGCGGCCCGCAGCGCGGCGGCCAGCGCAGCGTCGATCTCCGACGCGCGGCCCGCGGCGTCCAGCAGCTCCGCCAGATCCAGCCAGTGATCCGCGTGGCCGGGATCGCGCCGGCAGCGCGTCTCGGCGAGCGCGATCGCGGCGTCCCCCGCGACGCTTCCGGCCGCCAGCTCGGCGCACAGCACGTGCACGAAACGGAGGAACGACGTCCCGACACGATCGACGCCGTGCTCGGTCACCTCGACGACCGGCCATTCGCCGTCGCCGCTCGCCTCCTCGGCGTCCAGCGCATAGCGCCGGCCCGCGCGTTCGGCGATCGGCCACAGCCCGACCTGCCAGCGCGGCCCGACCCCGGCCGCCGGGCTTCCACCCGGCACGGTGCCGAGGCGCGACGCCGCGTCGTCGATCGTCAGCAAGCGCGTGTCCGGCGACAGGATCCCCCCGTCGTGGGACGCGAGAAAGGTGGCCAGGCCCGGCGGGGGTGGGACACCCATGGCGGCCCCGAACCGGCGCAGGCCATCCGCACCGGTCCCGGGATACAGGACGGCATCGGGAAGCGCCGACACGATGCGTTCAAGCTCCCCGACCAGGGTCTGCGCCGGCTCCCGCATGCCCGTGGATTTAGACCGGAGGACCGCGACAATCAAGCGCGACGGCCGCCCATCATTCCGGCGTTACGGAAATCCAGATGCCAAATGAAATGTAGGCCTCGTTGCTAATAAAATCTAAAAAAAGCTCGCCCCCATCGGCCCTAACGTGAGAAACTTGAGACGGATTCGAGCGACCGCTCACCCCGCGCCGACCCAATGGGAAAGATTCTCCTCTGCGACGACGAAGACTCCCTGTGCCGCAGCCTCGGGCGGATCCTGAGGGCTGCGGGTCATGAAGTTGTCGCGATGGACGGCATCCGCGGCTACGCGCGCCTGAAGGAAGAGCGCTTCGACCTGATCCTGACGGACATCCGGATGCCGGAGGTGAACGGCTTCGAGATCCTCGCGGCCGCGCGGATGCACGCGCCGGGAACGCCGGTGATCGCGATGAGCGGAAGCGCCGAGATCCCCGATGCCGTGCGCGCGATGCACGCAGGCGCGCGCGACTTTCTGATCAAGCCGTTCGAGGTGCGCACGCTGGAAGAGTCAGTCGCGGCGGTGCTGAAGCCGACGGCCGCGAACGAGCCCGAGACCGACCCACTCACCTGGCGCGACCAGAACGCGGCCTCGATGCTGGGCGACGACCCGGCGCTGCTGCCGGCGCTGTCGATGCTGGCGAAGGTGGCGGACACGAACTGCACCGTGCTCATCACGGGCGAATCGGGGACTGGCAAGGAGCTGGCCGCGCGATCGCTGCACGCAGGCTCGACGCGCGCGAAGAAACCGTTCGTCCCGGTGAACTGCGCCGCCATTCCCGCCAACCTGGTCGAGTCCGAGCTGTTCGGTCACGCGCGCGGATCGTTCACCGGCGCGACCAACGCGCGCACGGGGCGGTTCGCACAGGCCGACGGCGGCACCATTCTTCTCGACGAGATCGGCGAGATGGAGCCTGGCGTGCAGGCCAAGCTGCTGCGCCTGATCCAGGACGGCGAGCTCTATCCCGTCGGTGAGGAGACCCCGACGCAGATCGACGTCCGCATCCTGGCGGCGACCAACCGCGATCTGGAACGCGAGGTCGCGGCGGGCCGGTTCCGCGCCGATCTGTACTGGCGCCTCAACGTGATCCAGGTGGAGCTGCCGCCCCTGCGCAGTCGCGCCTCGGACATCGGCCTCTTGGCGCGGCATTTCCTGGCGCGCGCCAACGAGAAGAACCGGCGCGCGGTGGCGGGGTTCGATCCGCCGGTGCTGGCGCTGCTGGAGGGGTACCGCTGGCCGGGCAACATCCGCGAGCTCGAGAACGTCATCGAGCACGCCGTGATCGTGAAGGGGCGCGGCACGATCGGCGTCGCCGACCTGCCGCCCGCGATCCGCTCACCGCGCACGCCGACGCCGAAGGAGACGCCGGTCGTCGGCCTGCCGGAGGACGGCACCGACCTGCGCGCGATGCTGGAGGCGGTCGAGGCGCGCATGATCGAAGAGGCGCTGGAGCGGACCAACGGCAACAAGAACCGGGCCGCCGAGCTGCTGGGCCTCAACCGGACCACCCTGGTCGAGAAGCTGCGCCGCAAGCGCGTCGCCTGACCCAACCGCCGCGAAATCGCGGGTTTCGGAATCGCGCGAACCCCTGTAAAAGGGCTTGCCGCTGAGCCGGTGTCTCGTATAAAAGACACTTCTCTCGTTGAGTTTCTTCGGCATATTCTGACCCCCTGGTGGTGAAGCAATGAGCGAAAGCAGGACCTGGAAGTCGACGCTGGGCGCGCGCATCCCCGAAGCGTGGGGACGCGAGATCGACATCTTCGAGACGCAGATCGATCTTCGGAAGCGCGGCAAGATCGAGGAGAAGCTGTTCGCGGAGACGCGCCTGCGGCGCGGCGCCTACGGCCAGCGCTACGACAACGGCCAGCGGCACGACGGCGAGAAGACGCAGGCGCTGGTCTTTCCATCCAAGGAGATCACCAAGGGTCCCAGCACGATGTGGGACGCGCCCGGCATGCAGCGGATCAAGATCCCGGGCGGGCGCGTGACGGCCGAGCAGCTGGACGTGCTGGCCGAGGTCGCCGAGGAGTATTCGGACCGCATCCTGCACATCACCACCCGCCAGGATGTGCAGCTGCACTTCGTGCATATCGAGGACACGCCCGACCTGCACCGGCGGCTGGCCGCGGTCGGCATCACGACGCGCGAGGCGTGCGGCAACACGGTCCGCAACGTCACCGCCTGCCCGCAAGCGGGCGTCTGCCGGACCGAGGCGTTCGACGTCGCGCCCTATCAGCACGCGCTGACGTTCTTCCTGCTGGGACACGAGGACACCCAGGACTTCGGACGCAAGTTCAAGATCGCGTTCTCGGGGTGCCGCGATAACGCCTGCGGCCTGACCAACTTCCACGACATCGGCGCCATCGCGCGCACGCGCGAGGTGAACGGAAAGACCGTGCGCGGCTTCGAGCTGGTGGTCGGCGGTGGGCTGGGACCAGTGCCGCAGAACGCGCAGCTCTTCGACGAGTTCCTGCCCGAGGAGGAGCTGCTGCCGATCTCGCAGGCGATGGGCCGCGTGTTCGCGCGCCTGGGCGAGCGGGCAAATCGGGCGAAAGCGCGCTTCAAGTTCGTGGTGAAGAAGCTCGGGATCGAGGAGACGAAGCGGCTGGTGCTCGAGGAGCGCGCGAAGCTGCGCCCCGATCCGCGCTGGACCGCGTTCCTGGCGGACCTGCACAGCACCGACGAGAAGCCGCTGCGTCCCGCGGGAAAGCTGCCGGCCGGGCCGTATCCCGACGGCTTCGACGAATGGCGCGCGACGAATGTCATCCCGCAGCGCCAGGCCG